>SDBT01009597.1_pt1 | contig 15684 bp, 23 predicted proteins | sample 2277101 | NCBI WGS metagenome assembly SDBT01 (sample SAMN10404973, study PRJNA504765) | marine sediment metagenome | isolation source: marine sediment core GS10_PC15, 103 cmbsf | place: Arctic Ocean: Southern Knipovich Ridge | collected 2010 | reverse complement strand
TGTGAATCAGCACCGAACAACTCGCCGCATCGTGCGGGCAGACCGACGCCGATTCCACCGGATCGAACCGCCAGATGATGTCGGCATCTTTGGCATTCAGTTGGACGGGCGGCTTGTCGGCGCCTGCCATGTAGGCACCCTCATCCTTGAAAGGACCGTCGTTGCCGTCGGCCTGGCCGTTGGTGTCAAGGCACAAAATCTCCGCATTACTTGCGACGATATACACACGCTCGCCGTCGACCGTCGGAGAGGAACAAATCCCCAGATGCTGATGGGTAAAGAGCGACCCGGGTATCGACAGCGTCTTTCGCCTGACCGGCAACTGCCACAGCACTTCGCCGCTTGCCTCATCCAGACACTTCAGCAACCCGCCCCGCACTGATTTTAGCCTGGCGTCGCCGGAAAGCGTCTGCGTGTCCGTGCCCACGAACACCCTGCCGTCGGCAACCGTCGGATTGCCATAGGCAAACGCCCCCAGGCGAGCCTTCCATAACAGGCGTCCCACAAGATCGGCCGACATCCCCTCAGGTGATGTAAACACGCAAACACCTACAACACAAAGACTTATAAAAAGCACGATCACCGTCTTGCCGTTTTGGTGTAGCTACAATCAGATTCAACAACCCCACAATGTATCATAATTATCGAGAATTTTCACAAACTCAAGGTTTTTTCTTTGACACTTCCTGCGGTCCTGTTTAGTTTGAAAAGCTATGAAATCACTACCTTATGGAATCACTACGCGGACCTTTTTCATGGTCCGGTCTTCGTGTCGAGCAATCGCACGAACGCTTGTAGTGAGCGTCATAAGGCCGGGCCACTTTTTTTTAGGAGGAGCGAAATGATGGTATCACTACAAACCACGCCGACAACAGATCGCATCGACGTCAAACAGGCATTTTTTAACACTGGATTCAATTTCGCAATGGGCCTCGATTATTACGCCCTGCAATACTTTATCGAACACACAGCGGAAGAATCAGGGGCATGGATGCGGGGATTAAGATTCTACTGGAATATGATACAATTACTCATAAGGTTATCGTGAAAACTACGAAAGAATTTGACGAAGGGTATCAAACCGGGCGGAAAATCCTGTTCGACGACGAAACCATCGAAGTCATCACCAGGGACAGGCAAAAAAGCCAATGGATAGCCGGTGTCTATCAATATTGGCACGACAGACAGCTAACAAGGACGAAGAAATGCGAAAACTTGATACAATAGCGGCGATTGCTTTTTTTGCGATATTGCCATTTGCCCCCGAAGGGCTGCTCATGACGTTTGAAGGGACATTTTTAGTCCTATGGTTGAAATCGAAACACTACATTTAATGCCGTTGTCGGGACGGACCACAGCTTCGGTCGACGTAGACTGAGGCAAATTATGGAAAACGAAAACCCACGCATGTAAACCCTGTCCCGGCAATGGTTTATTTATAGGAGATGAATTATGACAAAAAGTACAAAAGCACTACTGGTCCTCTTTTTCCTTTGCACCATCTACAACGCTGTCGGCATTACATGGCTTTTCTACGTCAACAGCAGGAACTATGAAAAGGCGCACCAATGGAATTGCTTGGATAGTCGAATGGCTACCACGATGAGGATGGGCGAAAGCATAAAACGTGACTCCGAATGGAGTAAGCAATGGAAAATCGAAAGAGACTGGCATCAGCTAAGACACGAGACAACCGTCCTCAAGACAAGAATCGAAACAAGAAAAATCTTGAAACCGGCCTACCAAACAACACCCAAAATTGAAAGAATCCGAATACCACATATAAAGAAACCAGAACCGTAACCAAGACCGCCACGACGAGAAAACCATCGCTAAGCCATACACCATTAACTCGTCAGGCGGTCTTTTAATATTATAGCCGGGCGTGAAAGCCAACAACCGGGGAATTTACCCCCCTATAATTACCTATCGCCGGTCCTTTTACCCCCCCTAAAAAGACCACCCGGCGATTTTACCCCCCTACATTCGCCAGCTTCCGACACGGCAAGTCCTGAACTGGAAAACAGGCAAAAAATATGCAGGGACAGGCACAGGCTACAGGACGGGGCAGGTCTTGAATCGGAATAGGGGGATAAATCTGTGGCTGAGCATATATATATGCAGGAGTCCCACGCGCAAAACCCCCGCCCCGCCCCCCTCGACCCGCGTTTTATGCCTCAAAAACAGCGATTCTATCCTATCATCAGGCCCGGACAGCATATCATTGATACGCGATTCTGATATGATAGCTGCGATTCCTGCAGCCGCCCAATATGCCAACCCCCGTGTCCGACCCTTGTAGACCGCCTGTAGACCGCGTGTAAACCGCCTGCAGACCTGCCCGGACCTGAGTTTTCCACACTCTGATCATACACCGCCAGGTATCACCCGGACCGAAACAAAACCTATTCCCGATATGTCTTATCCCACCCAACCCCGGACCTGCCGGCCCTGCCCGGTCCTGCCGGCCCGATAATCCTTTTTCACCGTCGACCTGCCGTATGACCCCGACAACACCCTTTTCCAGAATATACAAGGTTTTTACACTTTCCCTGTATTTTTAACTTGACGGCGGGTAGTTTCCGGTGTAAACTATGGCATCTTGACTGATGTTTTATTGTGTTTTTTATGCAGGGAAAGAATCGTCCTGATTGTCAGGGCGGTCTTGATATGGCCGGGCGGCGTTGAAGCGCCCCCGACCGTGGTTAACACCTAATACGGAGGTATTAACAATGTCAACAGTAACACAGAACGTCTCAGAAGTCAACGCCGATGCGTTGCAGCGGGCAGTATCAAGTCAGAGCGTGTCAAACTACCCGACTATCTTCGACGGATTCCTTGCCCGGGGGATTCCAGAAGATGACATCTTGCCCCGGGAAAACATTTTCACCTATTCCGCCTGGAAAGCATTGGGGCGTCAAGTCTGCAAGGGCGAACACGGTGTCCGAATTTGTACTTTCCTGCAGGTCAAGTCAGAGAAAACAGACCCGGACACCGGCAAGGTCGAAGTCAAGTTTTCCAGCCGTCCGAAGATGACAACCGTTTTTCATCTTAGTCAGACAAAGGGGGTGGTTTGATGCAGTTATACGAAACATACAGACCCCGCACCCTTGACGCGATTTTGGGGCAAGGCAAGGCCGTCGAACAGGTCAAGAGGCTTTGCAAGGCCGGCATTGGCGGCAAGGCGATATGGATCAGCGGGGCAAGTGGAATCGGGAAAACATCGATTGCCCGGATTATCGCCGGTAGTATCGCCGACGATATGGGGATCGTCGAATACGACAGCGCCGACTGCATCACGACCGCCGAATTGGACAGTATCGAGCGCACAATGGGCCTGTATGCCTTTGGGCGGGGCGGTCGGGCATATATCGTCAATGAATCGCACGCGCTCAGGAAAGCCGTTGTGCGGCGGTTATTGGGCGTATTGGAGCGCGTACCGAATCACGTTGTTTTCATCTTCACAACGACGCGGGCGGGTCAAGAGCAGTTATTCGATGATAATATCGACGCATCACCGCTGCTGAGCCGCTGTCATGTTGTCTCGTTGACGTCTCAGGGGTTGGGACGGGTATTCGCCCAACATTGTATGAAAATCGCAACCGACCACAGTCTTAACGGACGGCCCTTGCAGGCGTATGTCCGGTTGGCTCAGACCTGCAAGAATAACTGCCGGCAAATGTTAATGGAAATTGAATCAGGAAAAATGTTGCTTTAATTAAGGAAACGACCATGAAAAAGCGTACGGGCGGTCTACCGCCAAACAAGTACTTATCGGAAACACAGTTGAAAAAACTCAGGAAATTTGTCAAGGAAAAAGCCGACCTTGCCCTTGCAAGAGGCTCAGAGCGGGCGATCATAGACAAGCTGATTGTCGAGATTTTCGTCCAGTCCGGCATAAGAAGTCAAGAATTGATTGACCTGAACATCAGCGATTTGCCCGGGTCCCACGGCAAAGACGGCCTCTGGATTCGCAGCGGCAAGGGCGATGTCGAGCGGCTTGTCGCTATCCCTGAAAGCCTGCAGGCGTGTCTCAGTCGCTTTGTACGGCTGCACCGCAAGGGTGCCGTGCATAACGAGCCCTTGTTCGTGAATTGCAGAGGGCAGCGAATCAGCTATACCACCGTCTATAGCAAAATCAGGCGTATCGGCAAACAATCCGGCATCGGCAAGCTGCATCCGCACGTCCTGAGACACACCTATTTGACGCGGTTGTATAACGTCGCTTGCGATCTCAGGTTTTGTCAAGATCAAGCCGGACACCGTAGTCCTACAACAACGGCAATTTACGCCCAAACGGACAACCAGAGCCGCAAACGGCAGGTCGACGCATTAGACTGATATTCCGGCACGCCAGCGAAAAGACTCTTCTGGAAATAGAGGAGTCTTTTTTTTGCGCCCAAGTGAGTGTCAAAAAACACCGTTCAGATCTGGGCGTTCAAAAATCGCTTAACACAGACCTGTTGTTTTACCTGGTAGCAAACAACCACCCAGGCTCATTCTGGACAGCGTACGTCAAGAGCCGGAATGGCATCTCTTTGAAGGGGGCTTTGCCCCTACTTCCAGCCGGTTATAGCATTTCTCACAGCAAGCTATTCGGTTCAAGAGTCCTATTCTGACTATTCTGGTTTATGCCTGTCAAGCGTAACGTTGAAAACGTTTGCGCCTTAGTTATTGGAAACAGTTATTGGTAACAGTTAGGTGGTCATATTTACTACACCCCCTGGTCAAATATACCACACCCCCTGGTCATATTGCATACAGTTATTTGGGCCAAAAACGAAGGTTTATGCTGAAAAGCGGCGGTCTTGCATACCTGAAGGCGGTTTTTTGCCTGCATGGATAACTGTAGTATATTTGACCACCTTAAAATTAGCTCAATAACGGCGATTCTTGTCATAAAGCCCTGTTACTGGCTTAATAGGCGGGGTTTGCCTGTAACGCTATTGCTTGCGCGTTTTCAGGCGGTTTTCCTGCCCTTTACACGGTCTATCGGTGTCTAATTTCTCATACCGTTACACCGGCAGCAAAGGTCGGGTCCGCCGGCGATCGTGGCTTGTGGTCAATCCTCGAGATCCGTTTGGCCTGCCGGCGGGACTGATTCTGGTATATCACGCCTCCGGGCCTGCAGGACCACTCTTATAAAAGTTGACGATTTCCGCATATTTGCTTTTGACAAGCCCCGCACTCCGGCGATAATGCAGGCATGGAACTAAAGGGCACAATTCAATCAAACATTCCTATTGCGGTCAGGGGAAGGTATCTCCGTGAGGAATACCACGCCTGCCTTTTGAGCGTCATTATCCCCCTGGCCACCTTTTTGAATCGAGGTGAAATATGGGCTCAGAGGAAAGAATTGATTCCAGCAAATTCCCCCCAACGACCATAAATATCTGCGCACCCAAAGCAGAAAACTCCGTGTGTCGGATGGAATTCACTTTTCCCGATGGCGAGGTGTACGCTGTGGAACTTACACGGCTCCGTGCTGTGGGTGTGGGGACCAACATCCTACAAAGTGTATTAGCTTACGGACTACCCAAGGGGGTTGACCCTCTGTCCTGTCGAGCAGAAAAGGACGGGATAAGTCTTTATATACCACACAATATCCAGGATTTACTGGACGATGAGTTTACCCAAGAGGAGTTGGGCTTGTGAGGGTCAACAAAACAGAAGGAATCCTAACGAAGAAATTCTTGATGGAACAAAGGCAGGGCTCGTATATCGCCTCGAACATCTGCACAGATGACATGTCCCCGATGTTTGCGGAGAGAATCGGGAGGTCCGAAAATAGACAATCACAATGGGAGCGAATCAAAAAGGCAGGCGTCGGTAACAGACTGTGTCGTGTTTTTGAGGACGAAAAGGGTTATCAGCAATGGCTCTGCTTGCACCTCATTGGAGAGATTGACGCGACCACGAAGCGCTATAACCAAAGACAGGTGAACCCATGAGCAGAACACCCATGACAGAGCAAGAATCGATGTTGACGCTGTTGGATAACGCCATAAGCCTGATTTTCCCCCCGGACACAGACCATCGGGACATATCGACCCGGATGACAGCCTTTGACAAGCAATATGACATCGTGGTCAAGTATATAACAGACCAACAGACATATTTTGCGAATTATGGCGGGCGACACTGGCCGTCCCCACTGTCAGTCAAATTCTTTGATGATATTAAGATGTGGTTTTTGACGGCAATGCAAGGCTCCGACAAAAGCCACGAATGGGCCACTTCCGAAGATGCTCTAAAGAAACTCAAGATTCTACGCCGTCAACAGTGGGGGCTTTGTAAAATCTGCGGGTTGGCTGGCGGGCCTCCTGACCCCGAAAGCTACTACCAGGAACTCGTTGACCCTATGATAAAAGCCCTGCACCGCAATACAAAGAAGAGGACCACGGCTTTCAGCGATGAGGAATTGTGGTCATGGAGTCTCACAAAGACGGCGATACACCAAAGGATTGATCCGAAAACCAACACACTTGCACCGCACGAATGGTCTGTCCCGGAAGCTGTCGAGAAGATTAACGCTATGAAACTTATCGATCCGAAAACCGGCAAAATCCTCGTAACAGAGCCCAAGCGGGTCCGTCGCAAGGCCGACAAGTACATTGAGAAAGCGAGACTAAGGACGTATCTCAACGCTGAATAATTAGCGATTGGGACACTTTCCCCCAACACATAAACCCCACTCCCCGCACGACATAAGGGGGCTTTTCGCATACCTACATTGTCCCTATTTTAGAGATTGTTCGGGCTATTCATACCCCCTGTCCGTATGTTGCTGTTGTAGTAAGAATTTTTTTAAGGGCAAGACCATGCTGACTGAAAAATTGTTATCGATTACCGAAGTGGCAAAGGCGCTCGGCGTCAAGCGGCCACAGGTCAACTACGTCTTTAATAAACTGGAGCTTGTCCCTGCCCGCCTAAACGGTATTGCCAAAATGTACCCCGTCGAGATTATCGACACCATCAGGCAGGCACTTGCGAACCTGAGATCGTACGATTATCTGCCCGATTCCCGAAAAACTGTCGGGTTGCAAAAATTACACTTATCCGCAAAAGGAGCGTAACATGCCAAAAGGACAAGAAACAGGTTTTGATGCGATGGAGCAGGCATTCCGATCACAGCCAGGCGACGATGATTACATTGAGCCGGTTATCGAGGAACCAGACCCGGCACTTTTGCTCAAGTGCAAACCGAAGGAACCGCCGCCAGAGCCCGACAAGATCGTGAACGAGAACAACATGGACGATTGGACCCCTGAGGAGAAGGCCGCACATCGGCAGACTGCCGACATGGACCAAATCTTTGAAACTGCGGACCGAACCCGGCAACGCAAGGAAGATGGGGAAGAAGTCAATGTTTCCCTCGACGAGCGTAACGATGAAATTGACGAACAGGTCCAACAGCAATTACAGAAGGAGGCATGGTATAAAGAAAATGTCCCCGACAGCCTTGCGGATCAGATAGAGATTCTTTCCCAGCCCGAATTTTTGGGCGACATCGATGACCCGACGAATCCCTGGCAGCCGAATGATTTTCTGTGGCTTGCGGGATTGATGCGACAAGCTGAAAGCTCCGCCGATCCGCGGCACAAGTCATTGTACGAAGACACTTTTTTCTTGATGAGAAATCAAGGTCTGAACTTTAAGGAGGCATGGAGCGTCTTGGAGCAGGTTGGGGAACCGCTGACATCTGCGCCACTCAGTAGCAGTTATGATTTTCCCGGTGGTTTAGCAGACGAAAAGAATCTTAACAAATTAGATCGACCGATGCTGCGAAAGGAAACGGCACAGCTATGAGTTATGAACTATGGAAACGCTTAAACAAGGCGTCGAAAAAAGGTGGCGCACCTGAATTTATCCCGTCCGATCCTGCTGATTACCTTGCCGCGCCGGCAGGCACGCCGACCTATTTACAACGCCCGCAACCGCAAGCGCCAATGGCGATAGGTGCGCAAAGACTTCCAGCGGTGGTCCCCGAGACTCCACAGACTGATGGAGAGATTCGGCCCGACGCAGTTGCACGCGGTGTCGAAGCAATGCAGCAAAGACGTGGTGTATCGCCGCAGATGCAGAGCAATCTCGACCAGCGCGATGCCCAGCTTCGTTTCGCTGCGGGCCGGAGAATGGAAGGCCGACCCGGCATACCTTATGGGCCGTTCATGGTCGGGGGTGCAGCGCCTATTAGTGCCCAAAAGGCAGCGGGTTTTGTAAGCGACAAATTAGGCTCTGATTACCAGGCTGAACTTGACCGACTCAGACCCCTCGAAGATATGGGAACCGTTGCCGACCGCGAGAAGGCGGCTTTGGAGTTAGAAACGGGAAAGTACGAACTGTCGCGAGCCAAGACCGAAGCCGAAATGTCCGACGAAGAACGCAGGATCAGGATGGAACAGGGCGGCGAAAAATTCGGCATGGAAGTCGAGCGTTTTGAGCGGGAAGGTGAAACTATTGAATTTGAGCGGCAGTATGCCCAGAAACTCAATAACCTCCAGATTCGACGGGACGAGCTTCAAATCGAAATTAACGAGCGAGACTTGTCCGAAGAGCCTTTGACCCCTCGACAGTCTAAGATGATAGACATTCTCGATACCCAGATAATCACACTAAGCGAGGGGATGCAAGCCGCGTATGCCGAAGGCGACTTTATTACTGCGGATTCAATCCAAGACGAGATCGACGAATTGACCGAAAAGCAAATGCGCATCATCCAAGGCGCTACCACTGCTATGCCCGACCTTACTTTTCAAGAAGGCGAAAGACAGCTTACCGCGGGTCAGGAACAGAAACGCAGGAGTTTCGAGCAGGTCCGCGCCGCCGACAGTGCGGACGGTATCGCCCGGTCGACCGGGTTGGACCGAACCGTCGAGATGCTTGCCGACATTGCAGATGAGAGCCCGGACAATGAAACAGTGTCTAAAATGCGTGATTTCAACGAATCACTCAGGAAAGCTCTTGCCGCAGCCGAAGGCGACGAGGCGGTCAAGGACCAGATACGTCTTCTCGTTAAACAGAATGCGGGTTTTTACAAGGCCGAACGCGCCGGAACGCAGACGGGGGAAATGACGGCGGCGAAAACTTGGGGGCGTATTCTATGGAGCATCCCAGGTCCTATAGGATGGTGGTTGGCCTACAAAGGCATATTGAACACCCGCAGATTACGCGCCGAGGTTAAGGAATTTCAGAAACTAATGGCCGGAGGTGCGGAGTGAGCAGCAAGCCTAAAGTTAATGTCAAGAAACTTTTGACAATGGCTCCGGTGCTACTGGCGAAGCATGGCGAATTCGTACCGACGCGATTGATGGCTTTATGCGTTTGGATTTGGGTGCGGCAGCATACCCCGCAGGCCCGGAAATTGTTAGGTGTAGGTTTACCGGAGGACGAACGCAAAAAGTATGAATCGGAGGACTTCCTGTCTTTAAGAGAAGTCGTGGTCGGAGTAGGCGCTTGCAGACAAAATATCGAAAGTTGGCGACGAAAAAAGGGTTTCGAGGAATGGCGACAGGCGGCGGTGCGGAGCTTGATTACAAAAGACGGGCTCGAAAGGGTTCACATTAACTTACAAGCCCAGGCAGAAAGAGGACGCGACAGCTCGATAATGAAATTATATTTGCAGAGGTTTGACCCTGAATATGTCGAACGGTCCAGCCAGGATCAACGGCTAAGTTTTAAGGGCTACGAGCCAGCCGGTGCCGACAGGTCCCGTGATCGCCAGCGCAAAGTACTTGCAGAGCGAGCAGAGCGATTGCCCGTCGAGTCTGTGCAAATCGAAATACCTGTCAACGGCTTCGAGCCGGACGGCCAACAGACTATCGAGGAAAATACCCCGCCGCGACTATTGGTAGAACAAAACGGCAGCGGCAACCCATAGCCTCCTTTGCATAACGGTGGGACCGGCTCGGTTTGGATTGAGGCTGAGCCGGTCCAATCTGAAAGGTAAAAAAAACAGATGTATGTAATTCGCAGGAAACTTGGAGAAAGAATTTTGCTGCACGACTCGGCAGGTAAAGAACTTGCTGAGATTATTGTTTCCAGCTTCGTTGACGGCGATGTCAAACTTGCTATCGGCGCAGACAAGGATATTAAAATCACGAAGGCCGCCCCGCGACATGATGACGCAAAAGAAACAACCTAAAAAACCACCACCTAAATTTATCTCGACTCCGATTGAGCTTTTGTTTGACGCCAGGCTCAAAGCTATCGACGTAAATATTTTTATGTATCTACAATGGAAACAAGGTCGGAATCCTAATTGCTGGCCGTCTCTGAGGACAATAGCGTCCGTGCTGCATGTGGCCGTCAGGACGGTCCAGCGGGGCATGAGCAGGCTCATTAAGACAGGGCGAGTTATTAGGACATACCCCAAGCAATCAGGCCCGGGCTTTTCCTGCCATTATTCTGTGGGAAATTGGGAACCTATCCGCGAAGAAGAACAGCAGCGGCGAACGGCGTTTGAAATTCAGCTTGAACAAGAAAAAGCAAAGAAATTGGAAGAGGCAGCTAATGTCTGAGCCAGAAAACAATCCATTGCAACCAGACCCGCGACAGGATAGCTATGAGGGGGAAGCTGCCGTCCTGGCGTCGATGATTCTCAAACCGGATATTATCGGCGCACTTGCTGGAAGCCTGCCTGTCGATACTTTTCACAGACCGGAGAATAAGATTCTTTATGAAACTCTTGCTGAGATTTTTTTGAACCATAGCACAGTAGATATTATCCTCTTGAGAGATGAGCTAAAGAAACGGGGATTGCTTGAGCAGGTCGGCGGTGTCGATTACATCATTGAGATCATGCAATCCGTCCCGACCGCCGCAAACGCACAATATTATTCCAATATCGTGAAAGATGCCTACCGGGAACGCCAGCTCGAAAAGACGGTTGCGGATATACAAAGCGTTGCCCGCGATATAAAACCTTTGCCCGAGCGCGTCGCAGCGATTCAAGAAAAAATAATGTCTCTTGATATTGCCGACAACGGACCGACCGACCTTGTTGATTTCTCGAAAAACATCGGCAGCATCATTGACAGCATCCGCAGCGAAGATGATTTTATTAAAACCGGACTTGCCCCGATAGATGGTCGGATTCTTGGATTCTTGCCCGGTGAATTAGTGGTTATTGCCGCAAGACCGAGGCACGGTAAGAGCGCATTGGCTTTGCAGATCGCCGTCAGCGTCGCACGGGCCGGACGCGGTGTTTTGTTTGTCAGTCTCGAAATGTCTGTCCAATCGTTACGGGAAAGAATTTTATCCTCAGAAGCGAGCGTCGACCTGCATGAGTTTGCAAGGTGGGGAAGCGCCCACGACGCCGCAGCTCTGAGGTTGGCGGAAAGCGAACTAAAAAACGCCAATCTAAATTTGACATTCAGCACTACAACGACCACACCAACAGCATTAGCCGTCATGGTCAAGAGATTGAAAAAAACCAAAAACCTGAAACTTGTTTTCATCGACTTTTTGCAGTTGATGGGGTCGGGGACCAAGACAAGCAGTCTCCGGGAAAAGATTACCGAGATCAGCCGTCAGTTAAAGCTGTTGGCTCTTGCCGAAAACATTACCATCGTCGCCCTATCGCAGCTAAATCGGGAGGTCGAAGCACGCAACGATCACACGCCCCGCCTGAGTGATCTCCGAGAGAGCGGAAGCATCGAGCAAGATGCGGACGTCGTGATGCTTTTGAATAGGCGGGAACTTTATGCCGGTCAAGTACAGGATGGGAAAGCAGAACTCACCGTCGCAAAAAGCCGCAGAGGTCCCGCCGGTCTGGTTGAGCTGAGTTTTGCGGCGCGATATACACGCTTCGGTGAAGTCGTAGGGGGTGTGCTGTAATGGGAAGATTGACGAAAACATGGGCCATAGACAGGCCGGGCTATGATACAAGAGACTGGCTTCCAGCTTATATAACCGAAAAGAACAGGCGAAAAGCAGCACGCCGCCGTGCGTATTCGATTAGGTTGATGAAAGCGTACAAGGGCCTATATGATTGTGCTGAGTGCATCCACGGATTGACAAACTCATGCAGGGACCGCTTGCCTAATGCCTGCGAGCATTTCAGCGATGAAATAACAGGACGTAAATTTGAGGCAAACCATAATGATTAAACTCGACCGCACCGTCCCGGCTGCTAAATGGCGAGAGTGTACGGTCGAAGAATTTGTCGAGATGATGGTCAAAGAAAGAGAAACAAAAAAGACGGCGCGCTGGCACGACCCCGACCGAGCGGACAAAGCAAAAATGGAAAGAGGTCTGTAATGGAGAACGAAATAAAAACCGACTGGTATCGTGAAACCCGATTGAATACGGGTTGCGCTTTTGCTGAAACATGCAAAGCGCAGGTATGCCCTTTGGACAAAAAGCTAACCAAAGCCCGGCGAGATGATGCTGAGTGGATTTGCCGATTAAACAAAGGTGTAATCAACGGGTCGTATCCAGAATTGGAAGCCATAATAAATTGTGAAAGGCATTGTGATGAAAATCGAAATTGACCTCAAAAAAATCTCGTGGGATTTTCTGTTGATTCTTTTGGCACGGCGCCAAGATTTATCACAGGAAAGGAAAGCGACTGTCATTAGTGAGCTTGCCGTCCGAAATCTGTCCGCCGGCGGTCCCGTTCAAGCCCCACACTAAGAAAGAATTGATAATGCCGACCATCCAACAAAAAAAGATAGCCCGGCGCCGGTCTGATGTGCCTGTCAAGTACCAGGGGATATATGATAAAGCCATGAGCGGACACAGCCGCGCCATGGGCGTAAAAGCCTTCTGCCTTGAGTGCATGGGCTGGTCTATCAAGGATTCGGCGGATTGTAACACTGTCGAATGTCCATTACACCCATACAACCCGTATCTTTCCCGGCAGGACCCCACTGAGAGGGGTTTGGCGGAGCGCCAGTCCACGAACGGGCCGCCTGTGGTGTTGGGTAGCCAGATTGCCACACAATCTGTCAGACCCCCCAACAAGGGGCAGTTTAGAAAAGAAAGATGAACGAAGAAACCGACAATTTGATCCTTGTATCAGCCGAAAAAGCGGCTCGATTGCTTGACATCAGCAAACGGCATTTCCTGTCCTTGGAAAGCAGCGGGCAGGTCGGGCCTGTGGCTGTCAAACTCGGAGCCAGACGATTATACTCTGTCGATGAGCTGCGGGCATGGGCGGCGGCAAAGTGTCCAACCCGAGCCGTCTGGTTGGATATGATCCAAGTCCACCCTTTTCCGTGGAAACATGGCAATAATTAAAAAAGTTTTATTTTTTCCTTGTAAAGTCAGTTAATGGAGATACAATCGCTATCGTGAAACTATTACAATCAAATCTGAAACTATCCAAAAAGGCCGGGACCCCTTTACCCGTGAGGCAAGGTGCGTTCGTAATAGACGCCACAGGTCCCGGCCACCACTTTTTTTATAAGAGATGAATCATGCAGAAAATTAAAGTAGACAATGAGTTTAAGGCAATCATACCGCCCTTGACACCCGATGAGTACAAGCAGCTTGAAGTCAATCTTGTTGCCGATGGTTGTCGTGATCCGCTTGTTACCTGGCAGGGAATTTTGCTTGATGGTCATAACCGGCTGGAGATATGCAAGGCGCACGACCTTAAATATCAGACAATGAAACTACTAAGCATTAAGGACCGGACAGAGGCCAAAGCATGGATTATCAACAATCAATGCGGGCGCCGAAACCTAAACACATATCAAAGGTCTATGCTGGCATTGCAACTGGAAGAAATACTCGTCCCCGACGCTACCCTTCGGATGCAGTCCGGGAAAAAGCTTGACCCTATGCAAAAACTTGCACAGGGTACGACGATAGACAAGATTGCCGCCGTCGCCGGCGTATCACGCGAAACGCTCCGGAAGGTCAAGTATGTCGAAACTCGTATTTCAGAAAGCGCCAAAGACGAATTACGGCAAGGTAAGCGAAGTGTCAGCGACGTATATCAAGGAGTGAAAGACCGCGAACCGATGACCGACAATGCGCGACGTTTTAGCGACCAGTGCGACAAACTTACGCAAGCTTTAACCGACGGATTTAACGAAGCTACAAGACCTATGCTTGACGACTATCTTAAAGACGTCACCAAAAAACTTTATCAAGTCAGACAAGTAGTGTTGCGGATAAAAGGTAATCTCGGAAACGTTCAATACCCCCATACCAAGCGAAAATTTATTCGCGAAGTCGAGGACCTGTCAAAATTATTGTCAGAAATAACCGAGGAATCCAAACAAAAGAAAAGGAAGGTGCAGGATGAGACTCTACAAAAGCAGCTATCGGGATCGGCAAGGGGAAATTAAGCAGACGAAAAAGTGGTACGTCGAGATTCGGCACCAAGACCTATCGTACCGATTCGCCGCTTTCACCGACCAGGCACAATCACGCAAATTCGGCGAGCGGTTGGAACGCCTTGCCGTCTGCAAGATGCTCAACGAACAGCCGGACCGAGAACTCCTGCAATGGTTAGCGGGCATCCCGCAAAAACTTGCCGACAAACTGAAAAAACTCGGTCTGCTCGACAAGAGAAGGGCATCCGCAGGCGAACCGCTGGAAAAACACATCGGCGACTTCTGCGATTCACTCCGCGCAATGGGCAGGACCGCCGGGCATATCACCGGAACAAGGCGGGGAATCAAAGACGTTTTCGACAAGTTCAGGGTGTGGTCAGATATAACCGCAAATGAAACTGCACAACGCCTGATGCTGATGAGAGAATCAGGCCACAGTTATCGAACAAGTAACTGCAACCTGCAATCGTGCAAACAATTCTGCGCGTGGATGATCGCCAACGGCCGCGCCCAGGAATCGCCCCTTGCACAACTACGGCCCCTGAACGTCGAACTGGACCGCCGCAGGGAACGCCGCGCCTTGGGCGTCGATGAATTGAGAATCCTGCTGGAAACCACCCGCAAGGGTAAGCGACGATTTAATATGGACGGACCGGAAAGGTCACTGTTATATCACCTTGCCGCCGAAACGGGATTCCGGGTGCGAGAACTCCGACACCTGAAAGCCAAAAACTTCGACCTTGAAGCATTGACCGTATCACAAGAGGCGCAGTACTGCAAAAATCGCAAAGCCGCAAGCCAGCCGGTATCGCCCGAATTGGCAGCGGCATTGAAGAAACACCTTGCAGCGAAAACGCCGGACGCACCCGCTTTTCGTGTGCCGACAAGGACCGCCGATATGCTCAAAGCCGACCTGAAACATGCGGGTATCGAATACGTTGTAGACGGGCAATATTTTGACTTTCACAGCCTGCGGGTCGAACTCGGAACCTTGCTATATGAGAGCGGAGCGCACCCCAGATTGGCGCAAGAAATCATGCGACATTCCAAAATCGACCTAACGATGAAGATATACTCGAAGGTCAAAGACTCACAAAAACACGCGGCCATAGCGAACTTGCCGAATCTGTCAATTCCCGATACGGCTTAGTGTCTTGTCGGATACTCGGCGTTTTGTACGCAATCCAGTGCATCTTATTGCATCGGGACACAAAACAAGACCGCACGCACACCCCAAAAACCGCGTTTACACCCCACAGAGACACCCCACAAACCGACATCCCCTCAGGCGCCTTTGCGTTGTCCGATGTATCGAAATAGGCGCAAAGGCCCTTCTCCGGCGACACCATATTGCGATTGTTTTTGAGACCCCACTGCGGCCAGTCGGCCGCCCATA
>SDBT01009596.1_pt1 | contig 15685 bp, 9 predicted proteins | sample 2277101 | NCBI WGS metagenome assembly SDBT01 (sample SAMN10404973, study PRJNA504765) | marine sediment metagenome | isolation source: marine sediment core GS10_PC15, 103 cmbsf | place: Arctic Ocean: Southern Knipovich Ridge | collected 2010 | reverse complement strand
TCGGGCGCGTCTTGGTGCTGCTGCTTCCTCTGCTGGCATGGTTGACGCGGGATTTGAGTATCACAAAGAGCTTCCTAAAATGCAGCTGGACACTCCGAAAGAGATGGCCGCGACGCAATCTGCGGCTGAAAAAGCCCTTGCTGGTCTGCAGTCGGAGCCTGCACGCCATTACCGGCTGGCTGGTTGAGCAGGAAACCAGCGCCTTCGCGGGCTACGCGCCGCAACGCGATAAGACGGCTATTCCGTTGGCCAATTCACCACAAATCGCGTTTCGGGTCGAGGACACCGAAGTTTACATAATTACGGAAATTATACTGGCCCGTCATGATCTTTACACGTGACGGCGTACAGAGCGGCTGGGAATAGCAGTGCTCGAAACGCATGCCGGTCCGGGCAAGCTCATCAAGAACAGGTGTCTTATAAGATTTGCTGCCGTAACAACCAAAACACTCATAGCCGATATCGTCAGCCATTATTAGAATAATGTTTGGCTTCTTGCCCGATGGCTGGTGACTTGCGCTTAGACAACCGGGCGCTTCCAGAACTGTCGCCCCCATACCCGCAGCTTTGTTGAATTGTCGTCGATTGATTCTTGCCTTCATAGCAAGTTCTTATCCTTTCTTCTCAATACGCCTGGCCAATTGGTCCTCGCCCGGCGTAAGGTTGGCAAGATGCAGCGCAACCTCTTTTTGGATATCTTTTATAACTTCCGGATGGTCTTTCGAAATATCATATTTCTCGGAAGGATCATGACCGAGATGGTAGAGCAACGGCGGATCGTGTCTGGTTTCCTTGCCCCTGCCATAAGACGGCTTTGTGATGAAATGAGCTTTGTAAAGGCCCTTGCGCGCCGCGTAGAGCTTTGCTCCGCGATAGTAGAACATCACCTTGCGCGGGCTGGGCCCGGTTCCGAACAAGGCCGGTGACAAGTCCAGGCCATCAACGACGCGGTCATCCGGCACCTTTGCGCCGGCCAATGTCAGAATCGTCGTATACAAATCCATCGTGGCGCCCATATCGTTCACAACGCCGGGCTTGACCGTGCCGGGCCACCACATAATGCAGGGCTCGCGCATCCCGCCTTCGAACGTGCAGCCTTTGCCTTCTCTGAGCAAACCGGCCGAGCCGCCGTGTTCATTGAAAATCAGCCAGGGTCCATTGTCGGAGGTGAAAACGACGAAGGTGTTCTCGGCGAGGCCTTCGCGCCGCAGGGTCTGGAGTATCTGTCCGACACCCCAGTCTATCTCTTCGATAACGTCGCCGTATAAGCCCCGCAGGCTTTTGTCCTTGAAATTCCGTGAGACGAACAACGGAACATGAGGAAGACTATTGGCCAGGTAGAGAAAGAAAGGTTTGTTCTTGTTCTTCTTGATGAACTTGACCCCCTCCTCGGCGTAGCGTTTTGTTATCGTGTTCTGGTCGGCGGGACGTTCTACAATTTCTTCGTTTCGCATAAGTGGGACATTCCAGTATTCGGTTTTCGGTTCGAGGAATGCCTGTCGGCCTTTGCCGCCGACCCTGTCCATATCGTTGCTGTAGGGGATGCCGAAGTATGAATCGAAACCGTTGTTAGTCGGCAAATATTGCGGCAGATGTCCGAGGTGCCATTTTCCCACACAGGCCGTAGCATATCCTCTGGTCTTGAGACCCTCGGCGATGGTCACTTCGCTCTGCGGCAGGCCGGAGGCCGAATCTGGAAATAATACGCGCCGCTTGTCGCTGCACATCCCGCTGCGAATCGGAAGCCTTCCTGTCAGCAGCGCCGCCCTGCTCGGCGTGCATACCGAGGCGCCGACGTAAAAGTTCGTCCATTTCTGGCCTTCGGCGGCCATTTGATCCAGGTTTGGCGTGCGAATCGTCGGATGGCCGTAGCAGCCCAAATCACCATAGCCCATGTCGTCGCAGAATATGATAACGAAGTTTGGCTTTTTCGAGGACGGCTTGCCTGTGTTTAATTCGCTCGAACCGGTGCAACCCGGCAACGCAAGGGCCCCGGCGCCCAGGCCCAGAACCTTAATGAATTGGCGGCGGTTAATGTTAGCTCTCATAGAAAGACTCCTTAACACTTTTTCTTGCATACCAAAACTGTCACGTTACGTTATAATAACCGTATAATAGCAATCTTGCAAGCGCACAGACGAGTGCATCATTTGTAAGGAATTTCTATTATTAGCCAGGATAAAGTTGTTCCACTGAATGCTACCCGGCTCATTGACGAAACGGTAGTTGGGCCAAAAGCCATGAGTCTTGTCCGCCTGGGCCGAATTGGTCTTGCGGTCCCTCCCGGCTTCTGTATCACCCAGGTCGTCTTTCGTGAGCATTTGGAGCAAAACAACCTCACCACACGCCTTAAATCGTCTTTGGAAGAGCTTGCCAACACCAAGTCCGAAGCCAGGAGGATTCTTCTTTCAAACATGCGGCAGGTTATCGTCGAGGCGCCTCTGGCCGAGGCTATTCGAGATCAAATAGAGGAACAATATAACGCGCTTGGTGCAAACTACGTCGCGGTCCGCTCATCCGGCACCGCCGAAGATTTGCCGGGCCATTCCTTCGCCGGTCAATATGACACTTACCTGGGCATATCCAATTCAGCCGATTGTATCGAAGCCGTAAAGAAATGCTGGGCCTCGCTGTGGACGTTACGCGCATACGAGTACCGGGAAAGGAACGGTTTCGACCATCTGAAAATCGACATGGCTGTAATTGTTCAATCGCTAATCGCCGCAGATACTTCCGGCGTCATATTCACTGTCGATCCCATTACAGGCAGTCGAAGCAGCATAGTAATCGAGGCCTGCTTTGGGCTGGGAGAAGCTCTGGTTTCAGGCAAAGTAACGCCCGACAGATTCGTGGTCAGTAAAAAGAGGCTTAAACTTCTCTCCAGCACTATATCGGAGAAAAAAATAGAGCGCACCATTGACCAGAACGGTTTAGTTGAAGAGAAAAATGTTCCAGACGAAAGGTCATCCGTCTGCTGTTTAGGTAAGAAACAAATTGAAAAACTGGCAAAATTCGCACGAAAAATTGAGACTGAATTCGGTAGTCCACAGGACATAGAATGGGCGATATGTAAAAAGAAAATCTTTCTTCTTCAATCGCGGCCGATTACTGCTCTGCCCCCGGAAAAATCCTGGGAAGACCGCCAGATATGGTGCTGTAATCCTGCCAAAGAAGTCATACCCGACGTGGCGACGCCAATGACTTTGTCGGTAATCTATGCGATGTTGGGAGACTTTATCGATCCGGTCTTCCGCCTGTTGTGTATGGATCGCGGAGATCATCCTCTTTTCGGCCTTGTCGCCGGGCGAATTTATTTTAATGCCAACATCTGGGGCGCCGTGTTCAGAGACCTGCCTGGCACTGAAGGTCTCGATTTCATGAAATTAGCGGGTAGTCACAAGGGCTTACAACAAGTCGTCGAGGGACTCCGAACCGCCACAGATGAAGACCTGCCGGACATGAAATTCAGACGATACAAATTCTTTTTGAAAATCCCGCTTATTATTGTTAACACGCTTCGCAACACCACCAAAAAAGGCCGGCGCATTCTTAGAAAGGTTGGAGATGAGAACGAGAAATGGTCCCGCCTGGACGCGGCAAGCCTTACGACCGAAGAAATTACAATATACTGCCGGGAAGTTGTGACGGATATTTCCGATCTGGTGGGCCAAGCACTATACCTGTTCAGTATCATGGGGGCACTTCCGTTTCTCGATATTGTATGTACCAAATGGCTCCCGGACGGCAATACAAAGACAGGAGAACTCCTCGCAGGTATTGGGGGCATGGTCGATGCGACTGCGGGTCTGGATATTTGGCGATTGGCCGCTGCGGCTGATTCAAAGAAGGAAGTTAAGGATCTCATACTATCAGATGAAAACTGGGGCACTATTGAAGAGAAGCTGTGTCGCGGGCGTCCCGCCCTCGAATCGCGGGCAGGATGCCCGCGACACGATTCAGGCAGGGAGTTTCTGACCGACTGGAACCGGTTCATGCATCGACACGGCCATCATTGCCGGGGCGAATTAGAGCTATACAATAAACGCTGGATCGAAACACCGGATTACATCCTTAAATTCGTACGCAGCCATATTACTCAGATGGACAAAATAGATCCGATTCAAAACTTCGCCAGGGCCGCAGAGCAGCGCCGGCAACTGGAAAAACAGTGCCGTAAGCAACTCAAAAATCCGATAAAGCGAATGATATTCAACTATCTTCTTGTTCGCACTCAGAAAGGCTCCGTCTTTCGCGAGAACGTTAAAAGCGAAGTCATAAAGCTGCTGACAGCGATGCGAAAATTACTCATTGAGCTTGGCAAAAGACTCAAAGAAAAAGATGTACTCAAAAATGAAGACGATATCTTCTTCTTAAGGTATGAAGAGATTGCGCCTATAGTACAGGGCAATGCCGACCCTGATATCCTCCAGATAATTACCGCCCGGCGGATCGAATATGACAAAAACAGCTTAATCACGCCGCCCGATGTTGTCTTTGGAAAATTCGATCCGGACAATTATATACCGGATACCATAGATGAACAGGCACAGGAACTTAATGGCCTTGGCGTAAGCCCCGGCACAGCCACAGGCAAGGCACGAGTGATTCTCAGGGCCGACACAGAGCAGCAGCTTTTGGCGGGTGAGATTCTGGTTGCACCGTTCACAGACCCGGGCTGGACGCCTTATTTCGTTCCAGCCTCTGCAATAGTAATGGACGAGGGCGGAGTTATCTCGCACGGCAGTATAGTGGCCCGTGAATACGGAATCCCCGCCGTGGTAAACGTTGGCAGCGCTACCAAAATTATTAAGACCGGTCAGAAGATACAGGTGGACGGCAACCTCGGCATAGTCAGGATTGTAGGGTGGGGCTCTCCGTAAGGAGTCCCAAGGACTGCCCCACCATGAGCGGATCGGTGGGCCAAGGCCCACCCTACTTGAGCTACCGCAGCAGCAACTGATGAAAGAATGCCCCGATGAGCCAGACGGCAAAACTTGCACAAAGCACGATCCAGAGTGGAAGCTGTTTGTGAAAACATACAAAGGCCACGAGGAAGAACAATACGCTCGGCACGATTCCCCACAAAGCACCTTTGGTGTAATCGGTCATCAGGGCGAAATTGCCGGGATTATCAAGATACAGCCAGACAAGCACGATCAGCCCTGTCAACGGCATCACGGCAATAAGGCCGGCCAGGGTCGGCATCTTGCGAGCGACCCACGCACAGATGCTGATAACGCATACACTAATCAATAGTTTGATTACGAATTTCATATTAATCGACGAGTGTCACCCGGACCCTCATTTAATGAATCGGATGCAGATCGGATAGCGATAATGCTCGCCATTGTTGGTCTTAACTGCTGCAATCAGCAGGAAAATCAAGTCAAAAATGTACACCGCCGGCAGCAGTACAAAGCCTATGCACACAAAACAAAGAAGCCCTGCTACAAGCGCATATATTAATACCGAAATCTGAAAGTTCAGTGCCTCTTTGCCATGTTCATCCACAAATTCGAATTCATCTTTCTTTATCTGCCAGATAATCAACGGCGCAATAACGCTGCCAAAGGCCGGCGTCAAAGGAATTAATCCGGCGAGCCCCGCAAGATGGCAGAACATCGCCCACATGCGAGCATCTTTGCTGAGTTCTTCGTTAACCTCTGCCATTATCCAGCTCCCTTCAAATCAGTCATTTCCGAATCAACAATACGGTCTGTATTTTAGGCATAGTCCGGCTAAAGAGGCAAGAATAAAATTTGGCAGGCCAGCCCGATTTTCCTAATCGGGCTGTTGATTACTCACCAGCTCCTCGCGGGCGCGGGCCGGCACCGTTGACGGCGACAAAAAAAGTTTCGGACTTGGCGTTTGTCGCCGGAGCAGGGGCTGACAACGTACCAACGATAAGCGACGCCACCCCAATCAAAAAGATGTGCCGTATTTTCATCAATTCTCCACTTCGGCGGATTCTGGCATCCAGACAGCCATTTCGTTTTTGCCTCGATGTGCCCAGGCATAATACGGAATAGCAACCACGTCGATGTCCTCTAAGACTTTTTTCCCGTCCTGCCGGATTTGTCCGCGGCCGGTGATTGTCACAATACCACCCAACAGGTCGCTGTGATATTCGCTCTGTAATTTCGCATCCGGCGGCAAAATCAGGTTCGCGACGCCTTTCGGATTATCCGCTCCTTCGAAGCAATAAACAACGGGTCCACGTTCGATAGCGGATCGCCCGCGGTTGTCTTTGATCTTCTGATGGGCCTCCACCCGCCGTATCGGCATCGGCAGATTCAATTCGATCGCATCGCCCTTCTCCCACGTCCTGCGGATACGGGCATAGCCCTTGACTATATTCAAAGCGACCGGATTGCCGTTGACCTTTAGTGAAACTTTCTCCCGGCTTCTATCCTGATAGCTATACAAGTCGCTCGGCACAGGGCTGTTTTGCGCCCAACCGGGAATGCGAACACAAATTGTGAACTTCCCGAAATGTTCCGGCTCAACCGTAATCCTCACGTCGCCATCCCAGGGATAGCGCGTCTGCTGTTGCAGGCCAACAGTATTTTGGCCGATCCTGATCGCGGCGCTGCCGGCGATAAAAAGATTCACATACACATTATCAGCCTCTTGAGCGTAGGCATAGCCCGGAAGCGACGGCATAAAACGCACGATGTTCGTCGGACAGCAGGCGCAGCCGAACCACGGGCTTCGCTGATACTTGCCGTCGCTGGCCAGAGGATTCGGGTAGAAAAACTTGTTGCCGCTCAGCGAAATACCGGAGAGAAATCCATTATAAATAACCCGTTCGAGAACGTCGATGTACTTTGCGTCGCCGTGCAGCAAAGACATCCGATGGTTCCACATAGCGTTGGCGATGGCGGCGCAGGTTTCGCAATAGGCCGTCGCGTTCGGCAGCTCGTAGTCCTCGCCGAAGGATTCGCCGCCGCCCCTGGCGCCGATGCCGCCGGTGATATACAGCTTCTTCGAGACGACGTCCTGCCATATCCGGCCGAGCGCTTCGACGTAGTCGGCGTCGGAAGTCAAAGCGGCAACATCCGCCATGCCGGAATACAAATACCCGGCCCGGACGGCGTGGCCGACCGCCGCATCCTGCTCGACCACCGGCTTGTGGTCCTGGCAGTAGTCACCGTATATCTTGCGCCCGTGGGCCCGGCCTCTCTCATCGAGGAAGAACTTCGCAAGCGCAAGGTACCGTTTCTCGCCGGTGACGCCATACAGCTTCACAAGGCCTATCTCGATTTCCTCGTGTCCGGGGACATCGTGTTTTTTGCCGGGTCCAAAAACCGAGTCGATATAATCGGCCAGCCTGATCGCCACATCAAGAATCTCCCTTTTTCCGGTGGCCTGGTAGTAGGCAACGGCGGCTTCGAAGAAGTGGCCCGCGCAGTAAAGCTCATGCTTATTGCGAATGTCAGTCCAGCGTTTTTCCGGCTGCCGCTCCGGCAGTGAATAAAAGGTGTAAAGATAGCCGTCTTCCCACTGGGCCGCCGCGATTTTTTCAATCACGCCGTCGACGTATTTTTCAAGCTCCGGATCGGGATGGATTTTCAGTGAATAAGCGGCGCCTTCTATTACCTTGTACAAATCGGAATCGTTGAAGTAGATACCTTCAAATTCTCCTTCCATCAAGCCGCCCGCTTTTGCGAAGTTGTCGATTCGCCCGGTTTGTTCGCACTTTTCGAAATCGTAAGGGATAGTCACCTTACGGTTGGTTTCCAGCCGGGGCGCCCAGAAATCATCAGAGATAGTCACGTCAGTGAACGAAACGGCCGTCAGCTTTTCCTGTTCCTGCACCTGGCAACCCGTCAGAGCTGCGAATAAAAGCGTAATTGTAATTGTAAAAATGCTACCTTTTAATAATCGAAACTTTTTCATTTTTTCGCTCCTTTTCTGTTCTCACGGCAGAACCTGCCCATCAGTTCCATTGATTCGTTCATCCGTTCCGCCGAGCCGTCCATCTTCGCGAAGGCATCAACCAGTTCCAGCAATTCCGGATCCGGCTCGACCCGGCCATAATGGTGCGCAATATTGACAATCGCGGCATCGAGACCATACTCCATCGCTTTTGCGACATAAGCCCTGCAGACGCCGATCTTTCGCCCCGGCAGATCGCGGACGCTGTTACTGACGCCAAGCGAACAATGCACGCCCTTCATTTTAGGGTCGCTTTTGATTTTCCTGATCGTCTCGAACGCGCGGTACGTATAGCCCGGCACGTTCGGCTCCATCGGCATATCTATCGCTAACGGAAACACGGTCGTATCGAAGAATATCTCGCCGGGCTTAAAACCATATTCGCTAACGGCTTTTTCGAAAATCTGTTTCGCCAGGGAATAAAGCTCATCGACCGAGTGCGAGCCGCCCGGCCCTGTGGGCGCATCCTCGCTAACCAACAGGCCGATTACCGCGAAATCGAAATCTTTCTTCAGCGGCAGGATTTGATCCATCGTATAGACCTTCACCGAGTTGATGAGTGGCTGTTTGACCGGCTGATCGGTGTCGTACCACTGTTTCAGGCCGGAAATCAGAACATCGTTGTCGCTGCTGTCGATGCAAATCGGCACACCACGGCCCCACTTGCGAACGAGCATGACGTATTCGGTCATCATATCGACTGTGACCTGTGGATTGTCCTGGCCAAAAGCGTCGAGATTAACCGCTATATAATCCGCCCCTTCGCCAGCCTGTGATTCAATTAAGGCCTTGATATAATTCAACAGGTCGCCGGCTTGAGAATACGCATCAGGGCCGAGTTCCGCCAATTGCCGCATGATCGCGCCGGTTTTCGGAATAGAAGCGTGGATTGACTCACCAATGTTAATCAATGGATTTTTCATAGTATGATCTTTCTCAAACAGATAACTAAAGAAAACAAAATATCAAAATTCTCATCCGGCTGCTATCCTATTTATGACCTGTATGTACAAATATTTGCAGTCTATCGGCCGTTTCGCACTTTTCCTGGGTTTGAATAGGTCAATAAGAATCGCCCTATAAGTCATCCTTGTTGTGGATAACCTGTTGATAACTTAAATCCCGCTGTCTAAATACCTTTGAGCAATAAGGATAATGCCGGAAAATGGATACCACCTTTTACACCGCCGCCATTTCAACCTGTTCCGAAAAACCACCATTGTTATCGTAACTTGTTTTTAATAAAGACTTTATACTTGTACACAAAGTTGCCCTTAAAAATCGTCTTTATTTAACCGGTTGCTAGCAAATAATATGCCCGAATTTCCCGATAATTGCAATGGTTAGGTAAAAAATCGTGCCGTTGGTGGATAATTAGTAGAAAAACCCTCGGAATGTCTGAGCAAAAGCCCGTTTGCGAAAAGGCTATTTGCTCCTGAAAGCAGCAAATTCTCGCTTCAATGGCCGATCCGAGCAGCTATCAAATCAAATACATCATACAATCGGAGTAAGCTTGTATGTTCGGCCCGGCTGGCGAGAAACGCACCCCAGTAAATTGCCGATCGCCGAATTCCGATTGTCGATTTTCAAATTAGCCACGAATTCACTTGGAGCAGCAGAGCCGCCTATATTAATCTTTGGGGAAACTGGATATTTAATAAAAAGGCACTGCCGATAAAATCGCAGCAAAAAATCTGACGCATTAAGCCATAGAAGCCCTTCACTTCTACTCACCACCATCAACCGCCCCTTCTGAATCTTCCGCATCCTCAACCTTGCGCGAGTTGGCAATCTGCAGCGCCACTTTGCGTACCGGCTCATCGAGTGTCTTATCAGCCTTGAGTTCTTCTATAACTCTGACATAGAGGCCATGCTTCTCGTACAGTTCATCTACAATTTTTCGGGCCGTTGCAGTGGTTTTCCGAGGCTCGTAACCGCCGGCGGGCGCAGCGGATTCCCAGAGCACAATAGTCTTGTCAAAAGTGCCACCCGCAATAGTCTTGCCATCAGGACTAAACGCTACGCTCGTTACGTCAAAGTACGCGGGAAGCGTTAGTAATTCGCCGCCCGTTGACGAATCCCATACCCTGACCGTTCTATCCCTGCTCCCCGTCACCAGCCGCCTGCCGTCAGGGCTGAATGCAACAGAAGCCACCGCATCGCCATGACCCCGCAGGGTCAGAAGTTCCATGCCTGTATCTGCATCCCATATCTTGGCCGTATGATCTTGCTGGCAGGCGGAAACGATGCGTTTGCCGTCAGGGCTGAACGCTACAGAAAAAATGCCTCCTTCATGTCCAATGAGGTTCATTAGTTTGGCGCCACTTGCCACATCCCAGACTTTTATTGTTTTATCGTAGCCAGAAGAAACAATGCGCTGACCATCTGGGCTAAAGGCAACCGAAAGTACCGGTACCGGATGCCCACCTACACCCAATGTCATGATTTCTTCACCTTTTGTCACATCCCACAGCTTTACTTTTCCATCGTCACTACCAGAAACAATGCGCTGACCGTCGGGGCTGAATGCTAAACAATAAATACTCTCGTCTTGCCCGCCTAATGTTTTGACTTCAACGCCCGTTTCGGCGTCCCAGACCTTTATTGCCCGATCCCTGCCCAGCGAAGCGAAATGCCTTCCGTTCGGACTAAATGATGCTAACCCACCGCCTACATATCCAGAGTCAGGGCTTCCTCCATAATTGAGGGTCATCACTTCGGCAGTACTGGCCGCGTCCCACACCTTCACTTTTCCATCTTGACTACGTGAAACTAGGCGTTTGCCGTCCGGGCTGAATGCTATTGAATTAACCCTGCTTCTATGCCCCTGAAATCGGCAGAGTTCATAATCGACGTCCACGTCCCAGACTTTGACTGTCCCGTCCCAGCTTCCCGAAACGACTTGTTTGCCGTCTGGGGTGAACACAACGGAAGCGGCGTAATCTTCATGTCCGCGCAGAGTCGTCATTTCCTCGCCGGTCGAAATGTCCCAGATCCTGACCGTACAATCATGGCCACCGGAGACCAGGTACTTATTGTCCGCACTAAATGCAACTGAATTAATCGGTCCGTCATGTCCGTGTAAGGTCATCATGATACTACCTGTCATCGCACCCCATATCTTGATCGTATTGTCCATACTTCCCGATGCGAGCAGCTTTCCATCTGAGCTAAATGAGATCGTAGAGATTATATTGTTATGTCCGGTGATCGTTCTCTCTTCATTACCACTGGCTGTATCCCAGATTTTAATTATTTCGTCAGCACTTCCTATGGCCATATATTTTCCGTCCGGACTGAATGCGGCAGAATTTACTCTCTCATGGTACTCATGATGAAAAGTGGTTAATTCAGCCCCGGTTGCAGCATCCCAAATCTTAATCCCATTGGGCTCGTCACTCACCGAAACGATATGCTTCCCATCCGAACTGAAGGCAACAGAAAAAATCCATTTGTTATGTCCGATTAACTTCACCACTTCCTTGCCACTGCCTGCATCCCAGAGCTTTATCTCTCCCGAAGTATCACCCGAGACAATTCGTCTGCCGTCTGGACTGAATGCAACGCACACAATAGCGTCTCCATCAGGCTGAGGGAGTGTGATTAGTTCTTTGCCTGTGGCTATGTCCCAGATTTTGACTCCTCCCTCCCAACCGCCCGTGACTACACGTTTTCCGTCTGGACTTAATGCCACCGAAAAGACCTGGCCTTGATGTGTGATAACGCTCATCATGGAGTGATCTGAGACATGGTTGATACGGTCCCATTCCCAGGCGCGCAGGTCCTGGGGGCATGACTTCAGCAGTTCGTGGACGCGGCTAATGTTACCCTCACGGTATTTTGCGTCAGCGAGTTGAATGGTGTTTACGTAAAGCCCACGGCGGTAGTCTTCGGCACGTTCTTCTGCGACTTCTTCGGCCTGTTCGGCGCGGCTGCGTGCGGCGGTCTCCTTGTCCTTGGCTTCTTCTGCCTGAACGCGCGCAACAGCTTCTCTTTCGAGTGCCTTTTCCGACCGGAAGTACATCGCCGTGCTGACGATCAGGCCCAAAACAATAGCTATGGCAACTAAAGCAACCGTTGCAACCGATCCGGCATGCTTGTGAACAAACTTCTGCATCCGATACATGGTCGTCTCCGGGCCGGCTATCAGGGGTGAACCATTGAGATAGTTCTGGATATCATCCGCCATCTCGGATGCAGACCTGTACCGCCGGCAGCGATCTTTACGCATTGCCTTTAAGGGTATCCATTCCAACTCACGATGAAGGCGTCTGGCGAGTGCGATGACTTGCGTCTTACGGCTCCTGGCAATCTCTTTGGCCTGTTCCCCTAAATTCGTCAAACGAGTGCTTGGCGTTGCCGGCTCTTGTTCTCGAATCGTTCGCTGAATTTCCGCAAAGCTTCCGCCGCAAAATGACTCCTTATCGAACGGCAGTACGCCGGCCAGCAATTCATAGAGGAGCACGCCAAGAGAGTAAATATCCGAGCGCGTGTCAATATCCTGAGTCGCTAAGTCTACTTGTTCGGGACTCATATATTCCGGCGTACCCAACAACTGGCCCTGGCAGGTGAATACGGTCTTGTCCGTCAGTGACCGGGCAGTGGCCTTGGCAATCCCGAAGTCGATGATCTTCGGCACCGCCCTGTCGCCATGCACGGATACGAGGATATTCGAGGGTTTGATGTCCCTATGGATGATTCCTTTCTGATGGGCATGGTGGATTCCTTCACAGACCTGTTTGAATAGTTTGAGCCTTTGTTCAATATTGAGCTTACGGTCATCACAGTACCAAGTGATAGACATGCCTTTGACATGCTCCATAACGAAGTACGGCCTGCCGGTCTCGGTTGTTCCGGCGTCGAATACATGGGCGATATTGGGATGGTCCAGCAGGGCCAGGGCCTGTCGTTCGGCCTCGAAGCGGGCGATGACCTGTTTGGAATCCATGCCGGGCTTGACGATTTTCAGGGCAACCCGGCGTTTGACCGGCTCTTTCTGCTCGGCCAGATAGACCAAACCCATCCCGCCTTCGCCGATTTGCTCCAACAGTTCGTATCGGCCGATTTTCGTGCCGGGACCTTCGATCTGATGACCATCAATAGTCACATTTGCGTCGGGAACCGGAACTTCAAGAAAACTGTCCTTTACTTCCCGGGCCTTGAGCAATGCCTCAATATGAGTCAGCAGTTCAGCGTCGCCGCCACAGGCTGCTTCAAGATAGGCTTTCCGCTCTTGCGGCGGTTTTGAGATTGCTTCGTGGTATATGGTCTCTTCGTTTTTCATCGGTTCGGTACACATAAGTTACTCCTTTCAATTCTGCTTCAATATACAGTGCGTAAACCAGGAGTGGATTCCCTCAAAAAAATCTGAAAAAACTGAAAAAACTACCGGTCATCCTTATGTAGGATCGGTGGCTTTCGTGATTGCCACACGCAGCCAGGACCGGGCATAATCCCAATGCCGCTCGGCGGTAGCCGGCGAAATGCTTAAGACTCTGGCCGCTTGTTCCGAAGTTAAACCGGCAAAATAGCGGAGTTTCACCAGGTCGGCTTTGAGCCTGTCCTTCTGAGCAAGTTCTTGTAGAGCCTCATCCAGAGCAACCAGATCATCCATGGAGCTAACCTTGCCATCCACAAGAATTACCGCGTCAAATTCAACCCGGTGGCGATCCCCACCACGCTTTAGACTGTTCTTACGCCTCGCCCTGTCAATAAGAATTCGCCGCATGGCCTCTGCAGCAGCGGCGAAGAAATGACCGCGGCTATTCCAATCATGGGCTTCTGGACCCACAAGACGAATGTAGGCCTCGTGAACCAGGGCTGTAGCCTGGAGTGTCTGGCCGGGCGGTTCCTGCGACATTTTCTGAGCAGCTAAACGGCGCAGCTCCTCATAGACCAGCGGGAGCAGTTTGTCCGCGGCCTTCGCATCGCCTTGCTCGATTGCAGTCAAAATGCGGGTCACATCACTCATGTTTGTCCTCGAAATTTAGCAGCGCCCTTCTACTTACTACTTTCAGATTATACCATAACCAAAATCACAAGAAGATTTGCTAATTCATTTTACTGCTGAAATTCGACAAAGAAAAGTTGATTTCTTTTGGTTCTACTAAAAGGATGCAGCCAGATCATCTTGTCCGGAAATTTTCCTTGATGGGGGAGGGGTACGGTACGAATGGCACTGACATAGTGTAAAGTTCCTATCGAAGCGGCCCTTAAATCCAAGGCAAAGAAAAAGGGCTGTGAGCAACAAGTGCCCACAGCCCAAATTTGATATGTCACAAAGGTTACTAAGTTTCTACGGACAATTCTCAAGCCAATCGGATACTAAAGCTGCCAGGTCGTTCATGTTGATTACTCCATCGCCGTTATAATCTTCGCATATCGTGTGGCTGACATCGGGAGTGAAGTAGTAATCTTCCGTTTCGCCAATCTCGTATTTTGACTGGGGTCCGGAGCCGGCATTACCTCTGGCTCCCGGATTACTGCCGGGCCTCCAGGGCTGGCCCGAAAGCGTGATTCTCATCCATATCTCTTCGGTGCCGTTCTGAAGATACCAGGAGAGGAATCCCGGCGTGGTAATCTGATTTATTCCGGCCGGGAGATTTAACAGGAACTGGTTCTGTACCGCCCACTCCGGCGCGGAACCTTCGGGACAATCAAGAGTATCATCCCAGTCGCCATCCCGGTTCCAGTCGAGCCAGACATTGACCCAGAGATCGGTATTCGGATTGATCACGTTGACAACGTAATCAATTGTAGTGAAGCGACAATTTGGCATATTGAGCGGGAAAACAACGCCGTCATCGCCCCGATCCCGGTCCGGCCTATCGTTTGATGGCCTGATGTTATTTACGCCATCCTCGTCGGTGCCGGTATCGGCTTCGGTTTCACGAGTGATCTTTTTGCCCAGAAATGCCACTGCCTGAGCGTTCAAATGTACCGGTCCGTAAGGCCCGGTACCGGTGCCATCGTTGTAAACAGTGGGATAATGGGCCTGGACAACGACCGTCAACATTCCCTGCGAGGGGTATGCCATCATAGCCACGCCGGAGTTGTTTGTGCTGTCCGGAGCATCGCCAAGGTCCGGCTTATTTGGAACCGCGACTCCCTCGCAACTAATACTCAGCAAACCTTCGCCGGTCTCAGAGGCGTAGCCGCCTATCTCAATCTGATACTGGTTGCCGGCGATCGCGGCAAAGGTGATCTCTGACTGATAACTGTTGCCGAAGTCGTCGTTGCATTCGATCAAGTTAGCCGCAAATGTGGGGTAACATCCGCATCCGTCATAGATGGCGAGCATCGTATCGAAAGCGCTGCCGGCCAGGCTGACGGTGACATCGCCCGTGCACGAGGCGGTATAGCAGTACCAGATATTCGGACTTCTCATACAGACGCCCTGTCCGTCGAACGTCGCATTAGTCGTATCGAACGCCAGGTTCTTTACATCGCCGACCGGCTGTGCATTTTCGCAGTCGTCCTTGGACGACGGAGGAGGTGTAATTCCCTCACAACTAATACTCAGCAGGCCTTCACCTGTCTCGGAGGCGTAGCCCCCGACCTCGATCAGGTATTGGTTGCCTGCGATCGCTTCAAAAACGATTTCCGACTGACGACTGCTTTCAATGTCATCATTGCACTCGATCATATTTTCCCAGGCCGATAAACAGTCGCACCCGTCATAGACGGCGAGCATTGTGTCGAAGCTGCTGCCTGCCAGACTTACGATTACCTCACCCGTGCAGGAAGC
>SDBT01009595.1_pt1 | contig 15685 bp, 13 predicted proteins | sample 2277101 | NCBI WGS metagenome assembly SDBT01 (sample SAMN10404973, study PRJNA504765) | marine sediment metagenome | isolation source: marine sediment core GS10_PC15, 103 cmbsf | place: Arctic Ocean: Southern Knipovich Ridge | collected 2010 | reverse complement strand
AAAAATCCAGCCAGTTTTTCAAACAAAATCGAATGGACATTCTGGGAATTATGGCATCATGAAGGTCGAAGGGCACGTCATGGAGCCGCAATGATGGCCCCGGATTATACATGGTGGCATGGAATTTACGAAGTAGCCAAACATTTCTACTTCAAATTTATCCCTGAAGCCATGGAATACAACGACTCCGAAGTCAATGCATATATAGAGAAATTGCTTGAGACGGATCCTATGCATTCATGGCTAAACAGGTCTACTGAAGATCTGAAAAATGATATCAAATCTGGAAAACTACAGGAAATCTACAAAAAATTATTTAAAAAGTGAAAAAAAAACGTGTCGTCGTGGCCATGAGCGGAGGGGTGGATTCCTCTGTGGCTGCCGCCCTGCTTCTAGAGCAAGGGTATGATGTCGTCGGTGTCACCATAAATTTATTCTCTCTTCCAAAAAAATACTGCAGGGATGAAAATGTGAAGAGCTGCTGCGGGTGGGGTGCGGCCGAAGACGCGCATCAAGTGGCGTTGGCTTTGGGGATTCCTCATTATGTCATCGATATGCGCAAAGAATTTGAAAAGAAAGTGATTATGGATTTTTGTGCCGAATATAACTTGGGACGTACGCCTAATCCCTGTATACGATGTAATGAGTTCATCAAGTTTGATGACCTGCTCGAGAGGTTGGATACAATGGATGCCGACTATTTATCCACAGGTCATCATGTCCGCATTGAATATGACAAAAAAAAGAAAAGACATCTTCTCAAAAAGGGAATAGATAAAGAAAAGGATCAGTCCTATTTCCTTTACACATTGACTCAAGATCAGCTGGTCCGCACTCTGATGCCTGTCGGTCATTTTACAAAAAAGGACATACGTAAAAAGGCTGAAGAATTGAACCTCCCTGCCGCGCACCGTCCTGAGAGCCAGGAAATTTGTTTTGTCCCTGACAATAACTATCCCCGTTTTCTCCGGAAACAAATTCCTCAGGCGTTCCGGCCGGGCCCGATTCTCGATGCCGGGGGGAAAATCTTAGGACGGCACGAAGGGACACTTCATTTTACGATCGGTCAGCGAAAAGGGATGGGGATTGCCGCTGCTTCTCCTCTCTATGTTGTTTCAATTGATGCAGAAAACAACACCATTGTAGCCGGTCCGGATAAAATGCTCTATGATAATGAACTGAAGGCTTCTCAGATGAATTATATATCTAGGCCCGGATTAAAGGAGTGCATTATGGTCAAGGCTAAAATACGGTACAAACGCACGGAGGCTGACGCCCAACTGTATCCCATAACATCAGACAGTGTGAGAGTGGTGTTTAAAACGCCACAAAGGGCTATCACCCCCGGACAGGCCGTGGTGTTCTATGATGGGGAGACCGTAGTCGGTGGCGGCATTATTGATTCACGGAGGCTGAGATCATGATAACAGGCTGTGTTTCAGAAGTCGGGCAAATCCGGCGTCTTTTGCTAAAGCATCCCCGGAGTGCATTCCTGGGACCGGAACACATTCAACGGCAGTGGACGGGATTGAATTATTCAGGTCCTCCTGAGTTTGAAAAAGCTCTCAAAGAGTACGATGATTTTACCCGACTTTTAAAAGACTTTGTACCGGACATATCCTTTCTTCCTGAACATAAAAGTACCGGTTTGGATTCCATTTATGTACATGATTCCTCTATCATGACAAAAAATGGATTGATCCTTCCGAACATGGGAAAAAAAGAGAGAGAGGGAGAACCCGGGGCTGTTGGCGAGTATCTGAATGGATGGGATATTCCCATTGTAGGCTCTATATCCGGTGATGGACGGTTGGAAGGAGGAGATGTTGTCCTTTGGGACAGGGAGACTATTTGTGTTGGTTTGGGGTACCGGACAAATAAAGAGGGGATCCGCCAGCTGCATGAATTTACAAAAAATGACGTTAAAGAATTTATGACTGTCCCGCTGCCTCACTGGAAAGGCCCAGGCGATGTGCTGCACCTGATGTCATTGATCAGTCCCATCGATTATGATTTGGCAGTGGTCTATTCTCCTCTTCTGCCAGTATTTTTCAGGGATTGGTTAATCAGGCGGTCTGTGAAGCTCATTGAAGTGCCGGATTCCGAATTTGATTCCATGGGGTGCAATGTTCTTGCTCTTGCGCCAAGACGCTGCATCATGATTGAGGGCAATCCTCAAACACGTCAAAAACTTCTGGATGAAGGCGTAGACGTTTTCGAATACAGAGGCAAGGAGATCTCAGCCAAAGGAGCCGGAGGTCCCACATGCCTGACAAGACCTCTATCCAGAACCGAGATTGAAGTCTAGGTTTTTCCGATGGATTTGAGCTTTGAATCCACCGATGCCTCTTTGTCCAACCTGTGGTCAATGCGCAGATCGATATGGATCCTCTTCACATCCCTTTCGACCATTGCCTGATGAGTTTTTTCGATGAGCGAGAAGAGGGTTTTGAGATCCGGGGATTCTATGACTGTCGACATCCCTCCCGTAACACTCTTCAGGCCCGAACCTTCAATGATATCAATAGTCTGTTTGACGTAGGAAGAGACGGACGTGCCTTCACTTGTTGGGAAAATGGATAACTCGGCTATAATCATTGTTAAATCCTCTATCCTGAATTATTCATAAAAACAGTATTTTTTGCGAATACGGCCCCATTCCAATTCGGCCTCTTTGATCAGCAGATCGAGAGCCTCTTTGAGCGGGCGGATTTTTTCCACAAGCCCTACGCTCTGCCCGGCCATCACTGACCCAAACTCCACATCCCCGTCTTTAACGGCCATTCTAAGGGCTCCCATCCAGAATTTCTCGACTTCGTATTGGGCCTCTGCATGTGAGATATTTTCTTTTCTTCGTTTTTGGATGAGATCTATTTGGAGATCTAAAAATTCATTATAACCCTTATTTTTGAGAGCCCGGACGGCCACTATTCTGAGCTCGGAACCGATTTGTGGTGTGGAGATGGCACTGCGGGCTTTGGCTCTGATAAACGACTGCTTAAAATTAGGGTGTGCCCGGCATTCTTCAGTCAGAACAAAATAAGTTCCCAATTGAACTCCAGCCGCTCCCATAAGGAGAAGATGGGCGATGTACTTTCCCGATGCAATGCCTCCAGCGACAAAAATAGGGACTTCATGGACCTTAAACAACACCTGCTGGAGCAGTATTCCCAGAGAAACATGCCCCACATGGCCACCGGCTTCGCTTCCTTCCAGAATAAGGGCATCCACGCCCATGTCTATGAGGCGTTTGGCCATCGATTCAGTCGAAGCAAAACTTAAAACTCTAGCGCCGCTGGCTTTGGCCGTTTTTATCTCTGGCTGTCGTGGAAAACTGCCTGCGAAGACGATGTAAGGGACCTCGTTTTCTGCGGCAACTCTCAAATGATCCTTATAATTGGGGGCGATAGTGATCAGATTGACGGCAAATGGATTTTTTGTGAGCTCCAGGGTTTTTTTTATTTCTGAATCCAGCATCCCGGGGTCCATATTGCCTGCTGCCAGACATCCAAATGCGCCTTCATTGCTCACATCCGCGACAAACCGGCTGTCTGAAATCCATGTCATGGCTCCGGCGATGATAGGGATTTGTACTCCCAGGAAATTTTTTCCTCTCTTCCAGAACGTTTCAAAATTAGACATTTTTCCTCACAAAAATTTGTTTCTCGAAGAAATTTCAGCAGGTATCTTTGTTTTGTTGACTCTAGTCTAACATGTTTAGTACAATTTTAGTTTGAAAACAGAACCATGAAAATCCGATCAAAACAATATTTCTCATTATATGTGATTATATCTATCTTTGTCACGCTTCTGGCTTCATGCCAGAATAAAAGCAGTGAGAAAATTATCAAGGTGGATTTCTCAAGCGATGATGAGGTCAGTTCCCTAACGGATGAATCCTATATCCCGCTGTATGCAGCCGTGGCTGCCATGATTTCTCCGGAAGAAAATTTTTTTTATTATACAAAAATATTTGATTATATATCTCTGAAAATAAATAGAGAAATCATTTTTAAGCAGAGAAAAACATACACTGAAGTCAATACATTATTGAGATCGAGAGAACTGGATTTTGCATTTATTTGTTCGGGTGCTTATGTGAAGGCAAAAGAGGATTTTGGTGCTGAATTATTGGTCATTCCTCAAATACAAGGAAAGACAACTTACCATGCCTATATTATTGTAAGATCGGACTCGGATTTTAAGGAATTCGGGGATTTAAAGGGTTTCAGTTTTGCTTTTACAGATCCCTTATCAAATACAGGATGCCTTTATCCCCGCTTTCTCGTGAAGCAGATGGGATTTGTCGAAGACGATTTCTTTTCTCGAGTGATTTTCACCAATGCTCATGATTTTTCGATTCAGGCGGTCAACAACAGCCTAACAGATGCGGCGAGTATAGACAGTATTATATATGATTACATTCAAACGAATAATCCACATAAAGTTGATAAATTGAAGATTGTAAACAAATCAGAACCTTTTGGGATGCCTCCGGTGGTTGTTCATCCCGATATCGAGCCCTCTTTTAAAAAAAAACTTGAGACGATTTTACTTGAGATGAGTGAGGATCCTTTGGGCAAAGAGATATTAGATCATTTAAACATCGATCGTTTTGTCCAGGGGAGTGACGAAAACTATGAATCGATACGAAAAATGTTAACTGTTCTCAAAGAAAAGGGGAATGAAGACTAAGATTTCCTCTTTTAAACTCCGCACAAAATTTATTGTAGCCATAGTTATAGTGGTTGCAATATTTGGATCTTTAAATATTCTTTTTAACCGAAGGACCACTTTCAGAGCCCTGTACCTGGAAATCGATAATAGGAGTCTTTTTTTGGCTCAAAGCCTGGCACAGAGGAGCGCCAAATATCTCTTGTATGAGGATATTATTTCTCTTCAAGAAATGATTGACCAGGTCAAGGTCGGTGATGCCGATGTTTTTTATTGTTTTGTAGTCGACGACAAAAACAATGTACAGGTCCATACATTCGATTCGGTTTTTCCCTTGAAGCTTTTAAATGCGAATACCCTGGGAGAAGAGCAATCTTATCATTTTCAGTTAATATCAGATGAGCAGAATAATCTTTATCGAGATATAATCGTTCCAATACTGGATGGGAAGCTGGGTTTTCTCAGGCTTGGAATGATGGAGGAGAACCTTGTTGCCGAAGTGAACAAAGTTGTTATTATATTAACAGGAATGGTTATTGTATTTCTCATTATAGGTATATTTGGTGCGATCTTTTTTGCCTACTGGATAACGAATCCCATTTCAAAGATAACCAGATCATTTGAAACGATAAACCTAAACGAAAAGTTTGAACCTCTGAACATCAATACAAAGGATGAAATAAATATTTTAGCCAATAAATTTAATGAAATGACTTTTCGCCTCCAGAAAACTCATTTGGATTTAAAAAAAGCCCAAAGAAGCCTTATCCGAACAGAAAAATTGGCTTCTGTAGGAACCCTGGCGTCAGGGTTGACCCACGAGATTAGCAGTCCCCTTGCCGGTTTAAAAAATTGTCTGATTCGCATCAAGAAGAATCCTCAGAAAGAACAGATAATCAGATATTTTGGTTTGATGATGAATGCTATAGAAAAAATCGAAAAAGTTGTAGCGGGACTTCTAGATTTTTCCCGCCATGATGATTTCAACTTCAAGTCTTTCAATCTGCATGCTTCAATAAATAAAGCCCTTTCATTGGTAGAATACAATTTTGAGAAGAATGGCATTGAAGTCAGGAAGACATTCGATGAGAGAATAAAATTTTGTTTTGGCGACAGCCAACATTTCGAACAAGTTATTATCAATCTGGTTTTAAATGCAGTTGATGCGATGCCTAAAGGGGGACAACTTAAAATTTCCTCATTTCTGAAAAATACTACGGTAATCATAGAAATCCAAGATACTGGGATGGGTATTACTCAGGAAAATTTAGATAAAATTTTTGATCCTTTTTTTACGACAAAAGAGCCCGGAAAAGGAACGGGATTAGGGCTTTCTGTCAGTTTTAACATTATTAGAGAGCATGGGGGAGATATCTTAGTTGAGAGCGAACTCAACAAAGGGACATTATTTTCCATCTCTATTCCTCTCGGAGTGTAGAAAATGAATATATTAGTGGTTGAGGATGAGGACATTCTTCGAATCTCCATCGGGGATGATCTGAAAGAGAACGGTTTTACTGTTTCCCTGAGTCGAAGTCCTACGCTGGCCCTTAATCTTTTAGAGAAAGAAAAATTTGAAGTGGCTATAGTCGATTATAAAATGCCTGAGATGAATGGTGTTGAATTGTTAAGAAGAATCAAAAAGATGCAGCCTGAATGCTCTGTTATTATTATGACGGCTTTTGGAACAATCCGGACGGCGGTTAAGGCCATGAAACTCGGAGCCCAGGACTATATCACAAAGCCTTTTTCTAATGATGAACTTGTCTTGATTTTAAAGAGAATTGAGGAGATCCTATTTTTAAAAAAAGAGAATATAGAGCTAAAAGAACAATTAAAAGACAGGCACGGCTTTCATAAACTTATCGGGAAAAGTAAATCCATGCAGCAGATCTATGATTTGTTAGCGACTGTAGCCGATTCGAATAGTTCTATCCTGATTACAGGGGAAACAGGCACCGGAAAAGAAATGGTGGCTGATGCCATTCATTATATGGGAGCAAGACAGGATAATCCCTACGTAAAAGTGAGCTGTGCTATGTTTTCCAAAGATGTTCTGGAAAGTGAACTTTTTGGGCATGAGATGGGGGCATTCACAGGGGCCATACGTGAGAAAAAAGGGAGGTTTGAACTCGCAGACAAAGGGACGCTTTTTTTGGATGATGTGGATGATATTCCCTTGGAGCTTCAGGTTAAACTCTTAAGAGTCTTACAGCATAGTGGATTTGAAAGAGTCGGTGGGACAAAAACGATTAAGGTCGATGTTAGAGTCATCGCGGCTTCTAAAATGGATCTCCTGGAAAAAAGTAGAAAGGGAGAATTTAGAGAGGATTTGTATTACCGTTTAAACGTTATCCCCATTCATTTGCCTCCTTTAAGAGAGAGGAAAGCAGACCTTCCTTTGTTGATTGATTCTTTTCTCGGAAAATATTCCTCGGGTGAGACCTTCACGATATCCAATCCGGCAATGAATTGTCTTTTGGATCATAATTGGCCTGGAAATGTGAGAGAATTGGAGAATCTGGTAGAGAGATTATCACTCATGATGCCTGGAAAGAGTATCGCATGCTCTCATCTTCCACCTGAGATAACTTGCAGCAAGAGTTATTCACAAGAGTTGAGTATAAAGGGAGATTCCTTTAATGAAATAATGACAGATTTTGAACATGGCCTTATCAAAAATGCCATGGTGACCACTGGAGGTAACAAGGCTAAGGCTGCGAGGTTGCTCAAGCTTAAGTCGTCCACCCTTAGAAGCAAAATCGAAAAATTTAATCTATAGCGAAAATTCGTTTATTTTGGCGATAAATCGCCTAAATCTTTTCATTCAAAAATATCAAATATTTCCTAACTATCATAATTACAATAAGTTATGCTGAAATATATCAGTTGGCACTTTTCTTGCTATAGAAATATGAATAATGATAAAGAAGGAGAAACACGCATGCGAGTACATGTTATATTGTTGTTCGGCCTTTTATGCTGTCTAGGAGTGTATGCCCAGGATTTGCAGCCGGTCGGTTCTGAAACATGCTTGGCATGCCATGAGGAGGTCGGCACTTTCTTTCAGAAAGGCCTGCATCGTCATTCGATGTTCCTAGGGGCATCAGGGCGAGGCTGCGAGGCTTGTCATGGCAATGGCTCGGCACATGTGGAAAGCAATGAACCGGCTGATATCCGGGGGAATGCTGTTCTGGCAGAATGGTCGAATGAACAGAAAAGTGAGACCTGTCTGAGCTGCCACGAGGGAAATATTCATGGTTGGTCCTTTGCACCACATGCCTCAGATTTGTCATGCTGGGACTGCCATGGAGAGATGCAGCATTCCAAGCCTGTGGAGCAACAGAAACGTGCGGCTTGTGCTGATTGTCATAAAGACATCGCCATGCGGACTAAACTGCAGTACCGTCATCCCGTGGCTTGTGAAGATTGTCATTCCCCGCATAGTGAGGATGAAAGAGATATGTACGGCACGGACCTTTGTCTTCGCTGTCACTCGGAATACCAGGGGCCCTTTGTGTTTGAACATGGAGCGGTTGACGACGGGTGCCAGAGTTGTCATGATCCTCACGGCTCTCCCACACGGAAACTTCTGAAAATGACGGGGAACGGATTATGTCTCCAGTGCCATGTCCAGAGTACTTTTCCGGCTGTCGGGAAAAAGGTCCACAGCGTACTGTTTTCAGGGGGGGCGTTCTGCTATGACTGCCACACCGATGTGCATGGATCCAATACCGATCCGAACCTGATCCGGAGATTTAGGAAGGAGACATCATGAAGAAGATTCTGATTCTTTTTATCTTATTACTGATTTCGGTGAGTTCTTTTGCTTCTGTGAACTGGGTGAATGTTGTTGCATGGGCAGTGACGACGAGCTTGGATAACAACAAATTCCTGGAAGATGAAGGGCTCAAATCAGGATTCGGAATCTCCGATATGTGGATAGGCACAGAGAAATTCTCATTCAGCGGGTATTTCCTGCCTGACCATAATGCAGACCTGCAGCTAGCATTCTCTGTAAAAAATAAATGGCGATTTACTGCCGGATTCAAACAGATTCGCAAATGGTGGGACACATCTTCTGGACATGAGACCACTCCGGGTGGTTATTCTGTGGCAAACTGGGTGCCCAACACGAATACAATTGAACCCTTTTCCGACCGAGACCAGCTGTACACGAATAGGCTAATGCAATCTATTCAGATGGATTACTTGGTGACTCCACTTCAGAAAGTGTCCTTAGGATTTCGTTTACAGACCCATAATGGCAATATTACACCGTTATTTCGGGGTTTTACGTTTACAGGCGATGTTCCTTATGCCGCTACGGCTGCCGTGATACGGAACTACAACGGTGACGGCCAAGAAGGCTTTCTGAAGGGGAATTTTGCATATGGAGGGTGGCTCCTCGATTTTGGGGCTACACTTCAGTCCTGGGAAAATCTCTATAGCTACACTCTGGGCACTTACGGCTATGCCGCCCAGATCGGGGAGACCAGGATAGTGGACGACTTTTCCACGAATGTATTCCATGCCAATGCCCGATTGAGTCGTGCATTCAAACGTGGCGAGGTGTTTGGAGCATTTGCATTCTCAAGGATGAAGAGCGATCCCTCCAACTCGATGCTGGAGACAGGGACCTTTATCTCCGGGGGCCGCGAAGGTTCCGGCAAAGTATCCCTCGATTCAATGCGATGGCAGCTCGGTATTAACTGGGAGCCAATCAAACGGGTTCTAGTGCATGCCGCTGCGAGTCGTTTGGACCGGTCCAAAGAGGGAAGTTATTCGGAGTTCCGCAATGATTACCTTGCTGTATTGAATTCTGATTCCAGCCGAGAAGTCTCTCTGGATCAACTCCGAACCCGTTTGCGATTCTTGTTCAGGAATTTCCGGTTGGACCTGTACGGTCGATATATATACCGGAAAGTGGACAGTCTGTTCACCCAAACGGTAACACAAAGTAGGTTTGATAATGACCTCCTGCAGGACCTGACTCAGACTACCCGCGAGTGGAGGGAAGGAATTCGGGTTTCCTTAAATCTGAAGAATCTGGCCCGGCTATCTGGCAAGGTGGAAGCCTACCAGAAAAATAAAGAAACAGATCTTCGGGATCTGACTTGGGGATACTATCCCGGCGATGCCGATACTAATGGAATAGACGGTTCCTATCGTCTGTCCCATCAGCAGGGAAAATGGCAGTTCTTTATTCAAGGCCTGGTCCAGAATTGGGACCGGGATCTGGTTACCCCTTATTATGATCCGATATACGATCCAACACAGCTTCTAGCAGAAACGTCTACAAAAGGTCGAATACAGCAGCATATCCTGACGATGGCGACTCAGATTAAAAACACAACATTAAATATCCGTTTCGGTTATCTTCGAGAGAAATTTTCAATAAAGGATCCGTTTGTGGAATTCAACTATCAGCCGGTGGAATATGACTTGGAGGGCATCCTGTATGGGTTGGGCGGTGTATTCAGCGGCCGAACCTGGTCACTCGCGTGGGACGGCAGTTTCATCGACACCAAGAGAAGTCAATCCCACGACCGAATCCGGGGATCTTTGGATTACTCCAAGCGATTCGGAGACAATCATTCCTTGGTGGCAACCTACAGGTATTTTAAATTTGACGAAATTGAATTCGAATTTGACGACTACCAGGGACATTTTATAGCCATCGGTTGGCGATACCAATTTTAGGAGGAAACGACATGAAAAGAATTATATTTGTTTTGTTGGCCAGCTTGTGTTTTGCGGGCATCGTTGTTTTGGCAGACATAGCTCTAGAAGACCAGAACCTTGTCGCGCTGCACAAGAGTACATCAAGCCAGTACAATCCTGATTGTCTGACAAGCGCGTGTCACGACACGCTGATGCAGGACGAGAAATCACTGAGTCCACAGGTGGAATCCATTCACCAGAAGATGGTTCCGTATATGCCGGGTTACAATCCCAGAAAAGGTGCGAGTAGTGGAACCTGCCGGCACTGCCACCGTTCGGTGGACTTGATCAACAATTCAGCTGCCGCACTCAGGCAGAATGTATCACCCCAAAACTGTGCAGTCTGTCATTCGTTTTCAGGGCCCGGAATCCTTTTATTTAAATGAGGAAAAGCTATGATAAATAATGTTTTTACAAGACGAAAATTTCTAAAGGGCAGCACGGTTGCAGCCGCAGGCCTTGCACTTGCGCCAAAGTATTTCAGCCAGGTTCGGCCGGTTTCGGTATCGACTCAGAACACGGGAGATCCTGATCCCTTGGAAACCGATGCTTCTGTAGATATTATCCATTCCGTTTGTCTTATGTGCCACAGTGCTTGTGGTATTCGCGGTAAAGTAAAGGATGGCATTCTGTTGAAAGTGGACGGGAATCCCTACCATCCTAATAGTATGGAGCCGGATGAGAGATTGCCCTATTCCACATCGTATGAAAACGCAAGATTGATCCCCGGCCGGTGCTGTGTAAAAGCGCAGGCCGCACCGCAGACCCTCTATGATCCTTACCTCTTGAAGAATCCGCTAAAAAGGGTGGGGGCGAGAGGATCAGGCCAGTGGGAGGAAATAACCTGGAAGCAGGCTCTGGACGAAATTGCGAATAAACTTATCCCGTATTACGATACCAGCAATGACATCAATCCGGCATTCCCTGAATTCGGAAAAGTGTCAAACCAGATTGTATTCTGCGCAGGCCGGATTGAGCACGGCCAGAAAGAGTTCACTGACCGGATTTTTAAATATGGAATAGGGACTATCAATTACCGCAACGATCACACCAGCATCTGTGAATTGTCCCATCACACCGCCGGCGACCTGGTTTCCGATTACAAAAAACATCATTGGAAACCGGATATTATCAATTCTCGTTTCCTGATCTGGTTCGGAACTTCACCCCTTGAAGCGGGATTCCCCATGCAGGCCTTGGCCCGGAAAGTTTCGACTTTCCTGAAGAAAGGCGGCCAGATGGTCACAGTGGATCCACGCTTTTCAAACACGGCTGCAAAATCTCAAACCTGGGTGCCGGTAAAGCCTGGCACAGATGGTGCCTTTGCTCTGGGTATGCAGCGGCATATGATCACGAACAAATTATATGATACAAATTTTTTGACTAACACCCAATCCCAGGCGAACGGGGAATTGTGCTACACTGATTCCACTTTTTTAGTGCGTCAAGACAATGGTGAATTCATGCTGGACGCTTCCGGAAAGAACATGGTCTGGAATACCGGCCTTGCTTACTCTGCCGACGCAGCTCCTGGTTTAAAGGGCGAACTCGATCCTGGCCTTGTTGTTGTAAACGGTGTTTCCTGCCGGACCGTATGGGCGCTTTATGTGGATCGGGTGAATGAAAAAACAGTCACCGGATATGCAAACATCTGCGGGATCGATACCGCCGTCATTATTGACGTGGCCAACAACTTCGCCGCGGCCGGGAAGCGTGCTGTCGCCAACCCGTACCGAGGTACCGTACAGCACACTAACGGAGTTCATAGCTTTTTGGCTGTGGCCGCTTTAAACGCTTTGGTCGGAAACTTTGATTGGAAGGGGGGCAACTCAACCGGTGGAAGCCACTGGCATGAAGAAGGCGGTAAAAAAGCGGGTCAGGTTTCTCTTATGTCTGTCCCCGGAGGGGCTTCCCCTTCCGGAGTGCCGATAAGCCGACATGGAAAGTTCTATGAAAAGGATGCACCGAATCTGTTTGCCCGTGATGGATATCCGGCCAAGCGACCCTGGACACCTTTAAATACGCGGTTTAACTACCAGGAAGTCCTGCCTTCGATTGGAGACGGATACCCCTATCCTATCAAGGCTCTCATACTCTACTGGAACGATATCCTGTACTCAACACCTGCAGCCAAGAACGCTGGTGCAGCCACTCTGATGGATGAAAGCAAGATTCCGATTCTGATCGCGTTCGACATCCTAATGGGTGAAACATCCAAGTATGCTGATTACGTGTTGCCGGATACCACCTGGCTGGAACGTTACTCGACTCCGCATGTGTCCCCGGCCATTTTGACCCAGACGTCCGGATACCGTCAGCCGTTTGTTGGCAGTTCATTTACGGCTACCGTGGGTGGCAAGGCGCGTTCGTTCTATGTTTCACCAAGAGCGACGGGAAACGTGGCCAAAGACTTTTGGCTGGGAACAAACGAAGCGTCCGGACCGCAGCTTCTGGAAGACATCATGATCGCATTAGGAGGTCGGATGGGTATCCCGGGTGTGGGTGCGAATGCATTCCAAACAGACGGTGCGGCCGCAGGATATGATTGGAGCAATGGCCTGTACTCCGGATCCGATTGGTACAAAAATATCCGGAACAACTTTGCCCTTGAAGCCGGAGTGACCATTGATGATATAGTGAAAAAGGGCGGTGTATTTGCCCCGATTACAGGGTCTCCTGCCGATGATGCCCATAGCTACAGCGGCAATTTCATAAAGAAGTCCTATAAGGGAATTCTCCATTTCTATATAGAGAAATTGAAAACCACAAAGGACAGTATGACCGGGAAGACGTATGATCCGCTTCCTGCCTATCTCCCGATCCGTGATGCGATAGATAGGGATCTCTCCGTATCCAAATCTCACTATCCGTTTACGATGATCGCCTACAAGAATGTATACCATGCCCAGGGCCGAACCATCTGCAACCCGTGGCTCCAGCTGATCAAGCCTTCTAATTTCCTGGATATAAGTCGACAGGATGCTCATGCACTGGGTTTCGAAACCGGTGACATGGTCCGAATCACAAACCCGGACGGGGCGAGTGCCGAAGGCATGTTATACGTAACAGAGGGTCTCCGACCGGGTGTTGTGGCTGTTAGCCACAGCTTTGGTCATTGGGAAATGGGCTCTAAACCTGTGAACGGTGGAGCGTTCGATCCGGCACGAGGATTGGGTATTGCCGGCGCCCCCTTAAATATGTTTGATCCTTATATGAAGGATGTCTGTCTGCAGGACACTATAGGCGGATCATCATCATTCGGAGACACTCCCGTAATGGTGGAAAAAATCTGATCGAAGGAGAATCTGATGACACAATTAGGTTGGAAAATAGATTTAACTAAATGTATAGGCTGCCATACGTGTACAGTAGCCTGCAAAGCTGAGAACAACACTTATCCCCAGTCCTCACCCATCACGTCGAATGGGGTGACTGGAGAAAAGGTGGACTGGCGGAATGTGATTGAAGTGGAAAGCGGGACCTACCCGAAGCCAAGACGCGATTTCATCACTATGACCTGCAATCACTGTTCTGAACCCGCATGTCTGAAGTCGTGCCCGGTGAGCGCAATCAGCAAACGGGCCGAGGATGGTGTTGTGCTGATTGATCAGGACAAGTGTATAGGCTGCCGTTATTGTGTGTGGGCATGCCCATATGGTGCGCCGAGGTTCAACCCTGTCACCGATAAAGTGGAAAAGTGTACTTTCTGTGCCCACAGGCTTGCAAAAGGCATGGAGCCAGCCTGTGTAACATCCTGCGTAGGGCGAGCTTTAACTGTAATCCATAATCCGTCTTCTGTTGGTGATGTCCCTGATGGTTTTGCCGATTCGACGCTGACGCGGCCAAATGTTACATTTGAGCGGTAAAAGGGTTTCCGGAGAGAAGTGAGATACAATGATGGCCAATGATTTAAAAGACACAGAACTTTGTCCGGCGTCCCTTCTCCTTTTATCCTGCCTCATGACAGAACGTCCCGATAAAGAACGAGTTCAAGCAATGGGCCTGGATTTTCGGGGAGATGAAGAGGAAGAATTCTCTAAGCTTCTTCGGATTCCCCATGGAAAGTTCGTACCGCCGTTCCTCGCTGCACACCAGAAGACAGTGGCACCACAGGAATTTATATCCAAACTGTTGGCCATCTACCTTGAGGGAGGGTTCAAGTTTGAACAGAGTACAGGTGAACGCCCGGATCATGTTGGGGTAGTACTGGAATTTCTTGCTATGCTGGAATCTGAAAAGAAGAATCCAACCGAAGAACTGCAAGTTTTGATTGCGGCTCCTCTTAAGCAGTTTGCGGAATCGCTGCGAAAGGCAACAGAGCATCCGCTGTACCGGAAAGTTGCCGATGTTCTGGATGAAATGGGAGAAAAGAAAATGGTCCCCACTGAACATGGATAAATATGAAGGAATTATTGGAGTGTGCCATGTTTCCGAAACCGATTGTAGAAGACAACCGTTGTCTTCGAAGCGGTCCGGGAAGAAGTGGATGCACGGAATGTTTTGATGTTTGTCCTCATTCCCCTGGATTTATTCTAAACGGCGGGACAGTAACTCTGCCGAGTGAATGTGACTCCTGCCATCTCTGCACAGCGGCCTGTCCGGAAGGAGCTATTTTTGGCATGCTCCCTCCCCCACGTCTGTTAAATCAGGAGGAGATCGTGCTGCGGTGTGAACGGGTCCATGAACCAGGAGTGGTGTCGATTGCCTGTGTCGGGGCTATTCCAAAGGCATTCCTAGAAGTTGCAGCGGTCCGGAACCGGACTATACACCTTGTCACCGGACCGTGTGATTTGTGTGAACGGCATGTTGGGTTAGCCCTCTGTGAGCAGCGGATTGCCCGGATTCAGGAGACCCGTTCTCTGATTTGGCATCACCGTGAGCTGCCGTTCAGTGAAGTTCCGGAGCGTCGCCGTCTGCTGGGATGGTTAGCAAGATCGGTTATTCCGAATCGAATGCGGGCTTCAGAATTCCGGGAAATGCTGAATGAAGAATACATCCATGATGCAGATCGGGTCCACCCGGAATTCAATGGCCGATGTGTCGGTTGCCCTGTATGTGAGGTTGTCTGCCCACATCATGTCTTTCATCGGCATGAAACGGATAGGGGAGTGAGTTTCCAGATTATAGATCAGCGGTGTACGGGCTGTGGGAAATGTGTGGACAGCTGCCCGTTACAAGGAGTAACGTTAGAAGGCTCATCGCAGCGCGGTGTGAGAAAGGTTGATTTGGATAGACAGATCTGTCCGGAATGTAAAGAAATCTTTAACGGCCAGGCCGATGCCTGTCC
>SDBT01009594.1_pt1 | contig 15687 bp, 8 predicted proteins | sample 2277101 | NCBI WGS metagenome assembly SDBT01 (sample SAMN10404973, study PRJNA504765) | marine sediment metagenome | isolation source: marine sediment core GS10_PC15, 103 cmbsf | place: Arctic Ocean: Southern Knipovich Ridge | collected 2010 | reverse complement strand
ACGACTGAATGATTGAACCGCAATGCCTTCATTTCACGAGATCCTTACGGACAGAAGCTGATTGCCTGTATCCGCGAAAATCCGTGTGAATCCGTGGCTAATAAATCTGGCTTTCCGGCTTTCTGGCTTTCTTTGTGGCTTAGTGGCTTCGTGACTTTGTGTTAGGATGCTCTATAACATTTCCTTAAATCAGCGCCATTCAGATTAGCCTCATAAGCAGCTTTTAGAAATTCCTCTAAAGTTTTAGTCAGCGGTGTATACGCCCATAAAGGGCTAGGCTACGGGGTATTTTTGGCCAAATGACAAAGAATATCAGAATCCCTTCTTGACAGACGAAGAGTACCGAGGTATACTCATATCAGCGACCTACTGATATAGCGTAAAATAGTGAGTTTTTAGGCAATAGATCATAACTGAGCAAATCTTCTCAGTTCCCCTTTTCAAGGGGAAAAATAGCATTATTATAGTGACGACGAATTCGATAAGAGCAATATGATCTGTAGCTAATTTAGAGCATTGGAAAGCCAGGCCTATCTAAACTTATGGCTTCAATACAGGCGATACCTACCTAATTGGATGATGCAGGCAGGATTCCTGCGCTCCCAGGATAATTTTCGGATAGCCCTAAAGTGAGGAGGAACTATAATGACTACTCCGTATCAACCGACGCCGACATATCGGCCCACATCCATGTATCAACCAGGCCAAGCTCGGCTCACGACCTCTGTCCCGCTTGCGCCGATGAGGCCGCGGCTTGTGGTTGAGATCTTCCGAGATCCTTATTTCCGGGGTCCCAGAGGTCTGGTGATCGCTAACGTGCCCTTTACCGCCGATATTGGCTTTCAGGACACTATCTCTTCTGTCAGAGTTTTCAGGGGGCCGGGATATAGCACCAGTCCCAACTATAAGGTGCTATTCCACGAGCACAGGGATTACAGAGGCCGACAGTTGGTGCTGGGAACTGGATATTATCCCAGCTTGCACGACATTGCCTACGATTTTGGGGACATAATTTCATCCATAAGCTTCGGCCCATCTCTGGTTACTACAGGCCCGGATTACGGAACTATACCCCTGATAGTAGAAGTATATCAGCACGTAGATTTCAAAGGGAAAAAAGTTACAATATTGAGGGATGTGAGCCATACAAATCAGATAGGCTTGCACGACGCCATATCATCCATCAGGGTCTTCAGAGGACCAAACTTCCCGGTATCTGGATGCAAAGCGATATTCTATGAACATATCGAATTTGAGGGTCAGTCTCTGGAGATACCGCTCAGCCCGTTGGAGTATCACAAAGAGTTTCCAAACCTGCATACTCAGTCCCGGTACTTTGGTGATATAATTTCGTCCATAAAGCTGGAATCCTGGGTTTCAGGCGGTGGCGGCAAGTTCAGGGAGATAGTTTTCCTGGACGAGTTCGATACTCTAAGACCTGTGTGGCAGTGGATCGATCCCAGAAAAGACTGCCGGCGTGAGTTGGGCCGACCGCAGGTGGGCGGCATCCTCCGTGAGCGTGAAGGATGGCTGGAGGTGCATGTGGGACCAAACCATGACCTGTGGTGGGGACCCCGCGGCAGTGGCGGCAATATGGATGCCCCGCGTATGACTCAGCCCATCTCCGGTGACTTCGCTATAGAGATCAAAATGACGTCGTCAGAGCAGCGGAAAGAACACGGCGGCATACTGGTATGGAAAAATGAAAACCGGTATGTAAGGCTTGATAAGACATCGTCCCTGCACGCTTTCCGAGGAGACATCAGATTCGAGACGCACGTTAACAGAAGATACCGTGCTATAGGGCGTGGGAAGCAGTCATCAGTGATGAATTTCCTCCGTCTGGAGCGCACACAACATCAGTTCCAGGCGTATTGCAGCACCGACGGTCAGAACTGGCAGAGCTGTGGTAACTCCACAGTTGTCATGCGCGATCCTGTTATGGTAGGTATGCACGCTCTTTGTCCGGGGAATACACCACCCACTATCACGCGGTTCGATTACTTCAAGATTATGAGACCTGCGGCCACCACAAGTCTTGGATTGGCTTCTCAGCTTCGCAGACGCGGGCGCTCTGCCGCTTCGACTCAGATGCCGCGGCGATAGGATATTAAGAGCCTATCCGACAACCGTCGGTTGAGTAGGCATAGCCTGTATCGAAACCAGGTTTTCGGATGGGCTCTAAGTGGTTTGGGGGTTATGGTCTTTGGCTCATTTTGCAGCGATGGATCATGTGCTGAAAATCCTCCCAGCCCCCTCAGCTTTTCAAGAGGGAGCAACAAGCCTGCCATATAATTATGATGGATAGGAGTAAATTCTATGCCAATAGCGCCGCGGATTATCGTTGAAGTATTCCGTGATCCAGATTATAGAGGGAAAAAAGTTACGATTGTTGATTCCGTAAATGATACGGCGACCATCGGCTGTAACGACATGATCTCGTCCATCAAAGTGTATAAAGGCCCGGGGTTTGATTCGGCCCCGAGCTTTAAGGCTATCTTCTTTGAGCACCCAAATTACACAGGACGCAGAATAGTTCTGTCACCGGGGTTTTACCCCAACATACACAGGATACCATACAACTTTGGGGACGTGATCTCGTCCATACAATCTGCGCCATCGCTGGAAGCAACTGGTCCCGACTATGGAACTGTGCCTCTAATCGCGGAGCTTTACAGGGATATCAACCTTCGAGGCTCAAAGGGTGTAGTGCTGAAAGACGTAAGCCACACTAGAAATATAGGTCTCGATAATACTGTATCATCCATAAGAATACTCAGAGGGCCTAATTTCCCGCCTGGTGGCTGTCGAGCGATCTTCTTTGAGCAGCCCAATTTCGAGGGGGCAAGCTTTACCCTGAGCCTGAGGCGTGTAGAATTCGAGAAAGCTATAAGGGATTTGCAAACGCATCCGCAGCGTTTTGGTGATATAATCTCTTCAGTAAAGATCGTGCCTACAAGTGAGTTTAATGTTCTCGTGGTAGTGGGTGACACGCGTTCAGCGGAGCCGCCGCTGCTGGCTGGATTCAGTACCCTGGAGGGAAATACTTTCAACTTCAGGACTATAGTGATCAATGGTAATCCTAATAACAGGGGCGATCCCAGTCGAGTTACCAGTATGAACACATTGGATTTATCCGGGTATGATATAATCTGGCTCACGTGGAACGCACCGGGTCATGACGGACAATATTTTATGGAAGGCTCTGAATCTGCTATGAGGGACTTTGTGGCTAACGGCGGAACGGTGTGGGCATCCGCTATGGATCATAATGTCCGCGACGGGAGATGGCGCGGCGGCTGGCTGCCGTTGGAGCAGCATCGCATCAGAGTGGTTGATTCCAGCGATGCCAATGTTTCTATAACATCCCAGGGAGCAAGTTCAGGGCTTTTCTCATGGCCGAACAAGATCGATCCTGGCAAGCTTATTACGGATGATCATTGGGTTACCCGTGATCCATCTTACAGAATTCTTGCTACCAGACGAGCAGTTATTAACGTCCTGATAGTTGTGGGCGATAGCCGAAGCACGGAACATGAAGTGCTGCAAAAATTCAAGATACTGGAGGGCAATAATTTTGCCTTTAAGGTGGTTCATGTTAATCCTAATACGGACAACCGAGGCAATCCCAAAGCTGTCAAATTGAGCAGTATAGATCTATCTCGGTTTGATATACTCTGGTTCACCTGGAATGGGCCAGCTCATGATAGAGAATACTTCGTCGCGGATGCAGACGCGCTTATAAGGAATTTTGTGGCGCGCGGCGGCGTAGTTTGGGCATCATCTATGGATAGTAACATCGTCGAAGGCAGGGGATGGCGCGGTACCTGGATGCCGGTGAGACAGCATCCTATCAGGGTGGTGGAGTCCGGCGATAGCGGTGTTTTAATAACGTCATTTGGCAATACAACAGGATTATTTTCACAGCCCAATGGGATAAATGTGGATGCAATCGCAACTGATGACCATTGGGTTACAAGAGATAAAGCATATCAGCATCTTGCTATTAGAAAAGATAACGGCGACCCTGTAGGAATACAACTGGCATGGGGCGCTGGTTATTATGTGTGCTTCGCCGTGGATACAAGAGATAAAGCGAGACTCCAGGCTGCGAGGCCTTTGATACAGAATGCGTTGAACTATGCGTCAAAGCTGGTCAGATTAAAGGGAGAATACGTGGGTATTCAACTGAAGTGGGGACGTGGGCGCTACGTCGCTTTTGCCGTGGATACAAGAGATCCATCAAGGGGACAGACAGCGAAACCGCTCCTTCAGAATGCCCTGTGTTACGTGGCAGGGCTGGCCTGGCAGACTTCACCGAGGCAGTTGCACGGTCTGAGGAAAGAGAAAATAGCGCATAGCATAGAATACTGAGAACCTATCCGAAAACCGTCGGTTGAGTAGGCGTAGCCTGTATCGAAACCAGGTTTTCGAATAAGGTCTAAACAGATCTGTGGAGGTTATCTCTACGACTGATTGCTGATTGTTAGGGGGATAGAAAATGCGTCTTGTGGCTGCGATTTTGTTTGTAGCTGGGGCCTTATTGGTCGCATATTTTGTTATCACACTTGGGGTAAATGATGAGCTGACGTCTCTCGGTCTGCTGAAGTTGATTCCCGTTGTAATGATTCTTGTGAGTCTCCTTCTGCTTGCAGCGTTCCTCAGATATAAATGCCCCCGAGCAGATCAGGCTATGGTACGGACAGGCGGCGGAAAATACAAGGTGAAATTCGAGGGCGGCGGGTTGTGGTTATTTACCATAATCCATGAAGTGCGGCCGGTTTCGCTCAATACCATGCGTTTGGATATCCAGCGTCAGGGGCCGGAGGAGTCACTGATAACTGGTGACTTCATGCGAGCTGACGTGGAAGCAGTGTTCTACGTAAAGGTGAAACCGGATGAAGAGAATGTTATCAAAGCCGCCCAGACACTTGGTGAGAGGACTGTACCAGTCAAGGAGCTAAGAAGGGCTTTGAGCATAGGCCGCAGGCGTGCAGCTCCGCCCAGACCAGGTGGAAAAGAGGCGGAAAAGGATCTTATGCTGGAGAACATCAAATCCCTGCTTGACGACAAGGTAGACGGTGCTCTGAGATCTGTAGCGGCGACGATGGATCTGGAAGACCTGCAAAAGGAAAGGCAGAAATTTGCTGATGGAGTCAGAGATGTCGTCATGGATGATCTGCTGGAAAACGGTCTGGCACTGGAAACTGTCACCATCACGATGCTGAACCAGACACCAGTGGACGAGATGGACCCAACAAATAGATTCGATGCCATCGGAATTAAAGAGATCACCGGCATTACCAAGGTGGCCTTTAAAGAAAAAGAACAGATCGTTAAAGACACGGAAGTCGCGGTCACAAAGATAGAGGTGGACGCGGCAAAGAGTATATACGAACTTGATAAGGATAAGGCCTGGGCGCAGGCGGATAAGGAGATGAAGATCGCAACCTTCGCGGCCGAAAAAGAAGCCGAGACCGTCAAGGTTTCATACGAACAGGAACTGGTAGGTGAAAAAGCGGGCATCGTGAAAGATCAAGAGCTTCAGAAGGCTGAGATCCAGAAAATACAGGAAGTAGAGATCGCCCAGGTGGAGCAGGAACAGAAAGTCGCTGAGAGAGGTATAGAGAAAAACCTGATCGTCGAAACGAAGACCATCGAACAGGGGCAGAAAGTCGCTGAAAGAGAAATCCAGATGAAGCTGGAAGTCGAAATGAAGCGCATCGAGCAGGAAGAAAAAGTTCAGGTCAGGGATTATGAGAAAGAGCTTGCTATAGAAAAGGCCAATATCGCTCAACAAGAGGGCGTCGCACTGAGGGACGTGGAAAAGATACTGGCTGTCACCATGGCCACGATCCAGCAAGAACAGCAAGTCATGGAACGGGAGATTGAGAAGAACAAGTTCGTCGAAGTCGCCAACATCGAGATGGGTCAGAAGATTCAGGAACGGGAGATCGAGCGAAATCTGATCGTCCAACAGGTGACATTCGATGCTCAAGTGGGCATCAAGGACTCGGAAGTTGATTCACTGAAAAAGCAATATGTCCTTGAGAAAGATCGGGCTCTCGTGGACGCCGACCAGAAGAAAATCATCCAGGCATATTCCGCTGAGCGCAAGGCTGAGGGTACTAAGGTACAATACGAACAGGAAGCCATCGAACGTAAAGCCATGATCGCCAAAGACCAGACGATTATGGAACGTGAGATTGAGAAGAACCGATACGTGGAAGTCGCCAACATCGAGATGGGGCAGAAGATTCAGGAACGTGAAATAGAACGAAATCTGATCGTCCAGCAAGTAACGTTCGATGCGCAGGTAGGCATCAAGGACGCGGAAGTTGGCTCACTGAAAAAGCAATATATCCTTGAGAAAGATCGCGCTGTCGTAGACGCCGACCAGAAGAAAATCATCCAGGCATACTCAGCCACTCGCAAGGCCGAAGGTACGAAGGTACAATACGAACAGGAAGCTGTCGAGCGCAAAGCCATGATCGCCAAAGACCAGACGATCATGGAGCGTGAGATTGAGAAGAACCGATACGTGGAAGTCGCCAACATCGAGATGGGGCAGAAGATTCAGGAACGGGAGATAGAGCGAAATCTGATCGTCCAGCAAGTAACGTTCGATGCGCAGGTAGGCATTAAGGACGCGGAAGTCACCTCGCTGAAAAAGCAATATGTCTTTGAGAAAGATCGCGCTGTCGTAGACGCAGACCAGAAGAAGATCATCCAGGCATACTCAGCCACGCGCAAGGCTGAGGGTACGAAGGTACAATACGAACAGGAAGCCGTAGAGCGTAAGGCCATGATCGCCAAAGATCAGACGATCATGGAGCGTGAGATTGAGAAGAACCGATACGTGGAAGTCGCCAACATCGAGATGGGGCAGAAGATACAGGAACGGGAGATAGAGCGAAATCTGATCGTCCAGCAAGTGACGTTCGATGCTCAGATAGGCATCAAGGACGCGGAAGTCATTTCGCTGAAAAAGCAATATGTCATGGAGAAAGATCGCGCTGTCGTAGACGCAGACCAGAAGAAGATCATCCAGGCATATTCCGCAACGCGCAAGGCTGAAGGCACTAAGGTACAATACGAACAGGAAGCTGTCGAGCGCAAGGCCATGATCGCCAAAGATCAGACGATCATGGAGCGTGAGATCGATAAGAACCGATACGTGGAAGTCGCTAACATCGAGATGGGTCAGAAGATACAGGAACGCGAGATAGAGCGAAATCTGGTGATCCAGCAAGTGACGTTCGATGCTCAGATAGGCATCAAGGACGCGGAAGTTGATTCACTGAAAAAGCAATATGTCATGGAGAAAGATCGCGCTGTTGTGGACGCCGACCAGAAGAAAATCATCCAGGCATATTCCGCAGCGCGCAAGGCTGAAGGTACTAAGGTACAATACGAACAGGAAGCCGTAGAGCGTAAGGCCATGATCGCCAAAGATCAGGTGATCATTGAACGTGAGATCGATAAGAACAAAGTCGTCGAAGTGGCGCAGATTGATATGGGAAAGGTTATCCAGGTCAAAGAGATCGACCGTAATTTGCAGGTACAGAAAGCCACATTCGAGGCTCAGGTAGGAATCAAGCGGGCCGACACGGATTCACAGATCAAGCAGTTCTCTCTGGAGCAGGATCGTTCGTGGGCAGAAGCTGATCAGAGAAAGCAGATCGCAGCCTATGTAGCGGCACGACAGGCTGAAGCGGCGCAGATTCAGTATGAACAGGACGTAATTAAGGAAGTCGCAAGGATCTCCAGAGAACAGGTAGTTATGGAACGCGAGATCGATAAGAACCTGGTCATCGAAAAAGCTCAGATTGAGATGGGAAAACAGGTTATGCAGACCGAGATCAACCAGCAATTGGTTGTAGGTCTGGCTGATGAAGATCGTAAGATAGAGATGGAATACAAGATGAAAGATACCGACCTGTCTATGAAGACACATCTGGAGGCAACCGCCCTGAAGAACGTCGCGGACGTGCATGCTATCACTGTTGAGCGCGTCGGCGAAGCCGATAGGGATAAACAGGTAGCTATCATCAACGCCGAGCGCGAAGCGAAGCCCATGGAGCGACTGGCTGATGCAATACTGGCACAGGCCAAGGCCAAAGCTGAAGGCGAAAAGAAGATGATTGAGGCCAAGAACGTGACCGAGCAGCGAGTGCTGGTGCAGCAAGCCATCCTATCATTGATCGATACCTCTCCGCAGCTTGTGGAACGTCTGATGAAGCCCGTAGAGAAGATCGAAAGCATCCGCATACTCGATATGGGTGGTCGGGGAGCAGGCGGCGGCGGTCTGGATAAATCGGCTATGGGCAGGATCGCGAGTAACCTGATGGATACGGGAAGCGTTATGCCTATGGTGAAAGAGTTCCTGAAGTTCGCCGACGTGGATGCAGACGAGCTTGCGCGGAAGGCTTCGGAATACCTTTCGGGATTGGTTAAGATCCAGCCGAAGAAATAATCCCCAACCAGAATTTTAATCTGAGAAAATGAGAACGACAACTTCACGAACTTCCAGAAGAAGACGTACCGCCCGCAGACGGGTCAGATGCCGGGTCTGCAATGTGGGTGATGCTAAGAGATTCTGCCCTGCGGTGAATGCCCGGATATGTCCGTATTGCTGCACGGATATGCGGGGTAAACGAGCCGAATGTCAGTCATGTCAGTATAACCTCATTTCTGTGGTAAGCAGCAGGGAGATACCACGTCCGGCGCCGAAATACCACGCTGCCTTTGTCAGCGACTCAGAGAAAGCCGGCATGATGGATCTTGCCATAGCCTGGGAAAAGCGCGACGGTAGGCTTACGGGCATGTTTCTGCTTCTGGATTTCTGGAAGAAGGGCTTGCTGGACTGCTTTGTGGACGTGGACATCAGCAAGGAGGAATTCCAGCGAAGATGCGCGAACCTGGGAGGACATGGGGCGAAGAAGATCGGTCTGGACGATGCGAAGAAGCTGATAAAGCCTGCTCTGAATATATCAATAGCTGCCAAAACTCCCATACCGTGGGATTATCAGCACTGGCAGTATCTTCTGGGAGATATGTCTCACGTACCGGCGCCTAAAGGGACGCTGTATAAATGCGCAAGATGCGGCGGAGAATTGAGTGATCCGGTCATCGAAGTTATAAAAAAGCACGCTCAGTTGGAGGACGCACATTTTTACATGGTCTGCGAGAAATGTGCCGGCGAGTTTGAAGACTGAAGTTGTTAGCGAACTCAGCCCCGCCGGATCACCCCCATCCTAACCTTCCCCCGTCAAGGGGGAAGGGATTCCGGGCTTGACCAAGAATATCCGTTTCTCAGTTGAAAGCCAGTAGTTGGGAAGATCATCAGTTCCTTCCCCCTTGACGGGGGAAGGTTAGGATGGGGGTGATCAAGAGAACTGTTATTAAGTCCAAAAACTAATGCACAACTAAATTATGAAATTGGTATAAGGACAGTCTATGACAAGAGCTTTCCTTGTAGGTGCTCTATTCTCACTTATAATAGGTTTCATCTCCCCTTACACCGTCATGGCTATCCAGCCTATGGGTATGTCAGCGGATTTCATAACGGCAGGGGCCATCTTCTTCCTGCTTTTTATCGTTGCGGTTATTAACCCCATCCTGAAACTATTCAAGAATCCCTTCAAGCCAAAAGAGCTTATCCTCATTTACTCCATGATGATAGCGGCGTCTGCCGTTCCATGCTGGGGTTTTATGCTGAACTTAATCCCGGTGATCTCAGGGCTTTACTACTTCGCGACTCCCGAAAATGAGTGGGCTGAGCTTATACACCCTCACATAAAGGACTTCCTCGCGCCTCAGAGCAAAAAGGCCATAGCTACCTTCTTTGAGGGAGCCGAATCGAGTCCTACAATGGCCTGGAAGCCGTGGATTACGCCGCTTATCTCATGGCTTGTTTTTATAATGGTTCTCTATTTCGTCATGGTCTGCATGATGATCATAATGAGGAGACAATGGATCAAGAATGAGCGGCTTACCTTTCCGCTCACCGTTCTCCCTCTGGAAATGACCGGCAAAAAGTTCTTCAATAACAGGATTATGTGGCTGGGGTTCTCAATTCCATCTGTTATATTGAGCATAAACGCCCTTCATAATTACTTTCCAGCCGTACCGCTGCTCAATTTTCGGCAGTGGTTCAACCTCTACAGGGGCAGCACTTATATTATCGTGGACTTAAGCTACTCGATCCTGGGATTTTCATATCTTGTGAATCTGGATGTGAGTTTGAGTCTGTGGCTCTTTCATCTGTTAAGCAGGCTTGAAACCGTCCTTTTCAGCGTTTTCAACTATACCATTCCCGGTGGAACTCCCACTCAATCCGGAAGCTCGCCTATGACGACTCATCAGGGGATGGGCGCTATGATAGCGTTTGTGCTGTTCTTCCTATGGATGTCCAGAAGACACCTCGCGAGGGTTCTGAGAGTGATCTTCAAGGGAGAAAAGAACGGTGATGGATTATCCCTCGGCATGGCGTTCTGGGGTGGCATCGTCGGTATGCTATTTCTGGGAGTATGGCTCTGGCTGTCTGGGCTGCCATCTTTCATAGTTCCGCTTTTCCTCTTCGGAGCTTTTGTCATATTTCTGGGTCTCACCAGAATCGTTGCTGAGGGTGGAGTGGGATTTGTCAGGGCGCAGTGCATACCTCAGCCATTCGTGGTTTTTGGAGTGGGCACAAAGGTGCTGGGAGTTCAGGGACTTGTGGCTCTGGGTCTCACGTATACCTGGGTTTCGGATATTCGGAGCATCGTTATGACGTCTGTACTTCATGGGTTCAAGATGGCTGATTCCGTCAAGCTTGACGGCAAAAAGATAGTGTGGGGAGCGTTGGTGGCTGCCCTTCTCTCCGGGCTGATAGCCTACGTCACTATCATCCGAACAGGCTACTGGTTTGGTGCTCTGAATGCGCAGAAAACGTGGTTTTTCCAGAGCCTCCCGGTTGCCGTCGCGCGGGAGATTACCACAAAAATCCAGCAGCCTGTGGGCGCAGAGACTATAGCTCCAAGATGGATGTTCACAGGAATAGGCGCGGGATTCATGGCGGTGCTTATATTCATGAGGTACAGGTTTCTCTGGTTCCCGGTGCATTATCTGGGATTTCCGATAAGTGATACGTGGATCATGGCGAACGCATGGTTCAGCATATTTCTCGGCTGGCTTATAAAGCTGATAATGCTGAGATGGGGTGGCCTCAAGCTGTATAGAAATATGAGGCCGCTCTTCCTCGGATTAATATTGGGGAATATAACCTGCGCCGGAGTGTGGCTCATAATAGATGCCATAACTGGAATGAAAGGAAATACCGTCCCTATAGGGGTTCTTTAGATATATCAGCCACGGATTCGGATAAATACAGAGTCTTTGGTGGAATTCTGTGAAATTCTGTGGCTAATAAATCTGGCTTTCTGGCCTTCCGGCCTTCCGGCTTTCTGGCTTTCTCCGTATTTATCTATGGGAGGTAAATCGTGAAAACATTCAGATACATTTTTATCGTGCTGCTCCTGTGCGGCGGGATGACGCTCCTTTCGTCCCCCGGCGCAGAGGATGCGCCGCAACTGGTGCTGCCCATTGGACATACGGGTAATGTCACATCTGTAGCCTTCAGTCCAGATGGTAAGTATGCTCTGTCCGGGTCTGATGACAATACTCTGAAGCTGTGGGAAGTAGCTACTGGTAAGGAGGTGAGAACACTCGCTGGACATACGAACAGGGTCAGTTCTGTAGCCTTTAGTGGCGATGGTAAGTATGCTCTGTCCGGGTCTCAGGACAATACTCTCAAGCTGTGGGAAGTAGCCACTGGCAGGGAGGTGAGAACCTTTGCTGGACACACGTCCGCTGTCTGGTCTGTTGCCTTTAGTGCCGATGGTAAGTATGCTCTATCCGGGTCTGATGACAATACTCTCAAGCTGTGGGAAGTAGCCACTGGCAGGGAGGTGAGAACATTCGCTGGACATACGAACTCTGTTACTTCTGTAGCCATCAGTCCAGATGGCAAGTATGCTCTATCCGGGTCCATGGATAGTACCCTCATGCTGTGGGAAGTAGCCACTGGCAGGGAGGTGAGAACATTCGCTGGACATAGGTCCTATGTCTTGTCTGTCGCCATTAGTGGTGATGGTAAGTATGCTCTCTCCGGGTCTTTTGACAATAATACTCTGAAGCTGTGGGAAGTAGCCACTGGCAGGGAGGTGAGAACATTCGCTGGACATACGTATGGTGTCAATTCTGTCGCCTTTAGTGGCGATGGTAAGTATGCTCTATCCGGCGGTGGTTATGGTGACAATACTCTCAAGCTTTGGGAAGTAGCCACTGGCAGGGAGGTGAGAACATTCGCTGGACACACGTCCGCTGTCTTGTCTGTTGCCATTAGTGGCGATGATAAGTATGCTCTATCCGCGTCTGATGACAAGACTCTCAAGCTGTGGGAAGTAGCCACCGGAGAACTTCTATTTACACGCCTCCACGTGGATAAGTCGGACTGGATTGTGGTCACGCCGGACGGGCGTTTTGACGGTTCACCTGATGGCATCAAGCTCATGCATTATGTGAAGGATAACAGGTCTATCCCCATAGATCCATCATCTGACCCGTTCTACACGCCGGGTCTGGTCGCGCAGTTGCTGAATCTGGTTCCTGAAATGGACACCATCACTATTCCTGAGATCGCTATTGCTGTTCCGGATAAAGATACAACGCCACCGCAGATCACCATCATAGAACCAGTTACACGCGGAATGAAGATCGTTCAGGAAGATAAAAACATAACGGTGAAAGGAAAAGCTGCTGACAAAAGCGGCGTCTATGAAGTGACGGTAAACGGAGTATCGGCGCGTCTTTATGCTAACGGTGAGTTTCGCGCTGAAGCCCGTCTGAAGATGGGCGATAACAGGATAACCATAGTGGCTGAGGATATTCACGGGAACAGCAGCACCCGGGGATTTCTCGTCCGCCGCGAGCCACCGGCGGGATTTGTGAAGGGGAAGTATTACGCGCTCATCATCGGGATCGACAAATACACCGGCGTCTGGTCGGAACTGAGGAACGCGGTGGGAGATGCTAAAGCTGTTGAGCAGACACTGAATTCAGATTATCGCTTTGACCAGATTTTCACGCTGTATGATGATGCTGCCACAAGAACTGGTATCATCCAAAAATTGGAGTGGCTTGCAGGGAAGGTGACTGCGGAAGATAACCTGCTGATCTACTACTCAGGACACGGAGAACTCAACGAGACTCTGAACAAAGGCTACTGGGTGCCTGTGGACGCAAAGACTGCATCCACTGCTGGATATATCTCAAATTCGGTCATTCAGGACTTTCTGGATGGCATACGCACAAAGCACACGCTCCTGGTTGCTGATGCCTGCTTCGCTGGCGACATTTTCAAGGGCAAAACTCAGTCCATACCCTTTGAGGATACCGAGAAATATTACCGGGAAGTCTATGACCGCATGTCGCGTCAGGCTTTAACGTCCGGCGGCATTGAACCGGTCACAGACGGCGGCAGAGATGGACATTCCGTCTTTGCCTACTATCTCCTGAAGGCGCTCAGGACGAACGAGGAAAGATACTTCGATGCGGATCAGTTACACGGGAAGCTGAAAATCCCGGTGGCGAACAATTCGGAACAGACTCCCATCTGTCAGCCGGTCAAAAACACCGGCGATGAGGGCGGTCAGTTCATCTTTATCCGGAAATAGCGCATGGCATTTGCCGCTCTGAAGATTGAAATCACGAATGACACGAATGCTATTTGATATTTATTAGCCACGGGTGAAACACGGATTTTCAGCCATATTCAGAAAGTGTTACCCTAATTATATTCGGAAAATGAACATCACCGTTTTTCTGTGGAATTCTGTGTCAATCTGTGGCTAATAAATCCTATTCCCCTTCCGCATCCGATTCTCCACGCAGCCCAACGATGGGACCGTATGGAGCCAGCGCCACTGGTGGATATCCATTGAAGATAATATCATTCTCACGACGTGCAAAGCGCCACATCTTGCCCAGAAGCTCTCGGCGAACCTCGTCCAGATGCGGAGGCAGCGGCGGCCAGGGCATAAAAGTCTGCGATGTCGCATGGGAGACCACTTCATCCGGATTCGAGGGAAGATTGGATGGAAATGCCAGGTTTACCATTTCGTGTGGATCGGACTCAAGATCGTAAAGCTCATCGAAGTCAAACCAGTTGCAGACGTATTTCCACCGCTTTGTCTGAACGATTCGCTGTGTGTAATAAACTTCGTTTCCTTTGGTCTGTGAATACCAGGCATCAGGCCAGTCATCCGGTGTCTCATCTCGCAGGAACGGCACCAGGCTCCGTCCGGTTAATCTATCCTTCGGTGTGCAGCCAGCCAGATCGAGAAACGTTGGAGCAAAATCAGCGAGGCTTACGAACTCATCCACTTGTCGGTCAGGATTCACAATTCCATTAGGCCATCGCATGACAGCCGGTACGTGATAGACTTCGCGGAAGGACGGGATGCCCAGACATCGCAGCCCATGTGCGAACAGGTAATCCCCGTGATCGGACAGAAACACCACCAGAGTATCATCCGCCTGACCGGTAGCCTCCAGAGCAGACAGAATATCTCCCAGATACCGATCCTGTAGCGTGCAAACCGCCCAATAATGCGCAATGGATTCGCGCACCTCATCTTCTGTCAACTGCCCCCATATTTGATACCGCATACGCTGATACACCCGCGGTTTGTCGTGCATCATATCGCCAAAGCTGGCTGGTAAGGATACATCCTTCGGGTCATAGAGAGCCGCAATATCCGCCGGAACTGCCGTTGTTGGCCCCATGTCAGTGCTTATACACAAAGCCCAGGGATTCTCCTGTCTAGCCAGTTCAGGTATGGCCTGAATTCCGGGCAGGACGCCGCGTTTATACCAACTCTCTCTCGTATAGGCATCGTGGCCCTGAAGTTTCTTGCCAATAGCATGAGTGGACCCCCAACCCGGTCGTAGTATCTCTCCTTGCTGGCGGGGATGATCAGGCGGATCCGGTCGCTGCGCAGCTTCGTCCCATCCTTCATTATAGCGTGATAGCTTATTTTTGCTATATCCCACCAGTTCCTGCCATCCACGATCCGCAGGCGTTTCCTCATTGCTGATGTGCCACTTTCCTGAATAAGCCAGATTATAATCTGCTTCCTTGAGATATTCAGAAAATGTATGCACTCCGGGGTTTAATCCGCCTTGGAAGGCTGTGTTAGTATCCACGTTGTTGTAAACGCCATGACGACTGGGATACAGGCCAGTCATCAGCGTAGCTCTGGAAGGGCAGCAGTGCGGAGAGCATGTGAGGGCGCTGGTGAATTGGATACCTTCCTGGGCCAATCGCTGTGCATTTGGCATGTGACACGGATGCTCCGGCATCATCACGTCAAAAGGCATTTGGTCTACGAGAAATATCAGGATGTTGGGTGGTCTGTTTGACGATGGAATCATGAGTCAAGTCTCCTTTTCATCCATCACTAGAGCACTGACAAATAAATTCGCGATACATCCGTGGAGTAGCGGATTCAGGGATTTTGACTCAATTTCTGGGCGGCTTTCCGTAGAACATGCCGCTGGCTTGTTTCCAAACGGGCTGGCAGCCGCGTTCTACGAAATGCCCGTCTCTTCGGCGACTAACGGTACTATGAAAAACTAACTTGT
>SDBT01009593.1_pt1 | contig 15688 bp, 17 predicted proteins | sample 2277101 | NCBI WGS metagenome assembly SDBT01 (sample SAMN10404973, study PRJNA504765) | marine sediment metagenome | isolation source: marine sediment core GS10_PC15, 103 cmbsf | place: Arctic Ocean: Southern Knipovich Ridge | collected 2010 | reverse complement strand
GAAAAGATCGCCAAAGCCAAAGCCGACGCGAAGTAAACCGGGATCATGTCTCGATCTCGTGTCAGAAAAAGAGGGGGGTCCGCGTCCGAATTTGCTACGGAAGGCGCGGATCTTGCCTCTGACACGGGGGGCGAGGTTGATTTTGACGAGGGTTTACCGGCGACGAGTGGACACAAGCGGATCCGTCTGAACAAACGGGCTGGACGCCCCGGGTATTCCATCGGGGCCGATATTGGCGATGATCACAGCATGGGGGAGGCGGGCGATCGATATCGGGGAAGTGATACCGATTTCGACAGCGGTTTACGCCCGGCCCGTGAGATCGTCGTGAAATCTGAGGACGACGGCGAGGACGCTGACGGTGACGACGGCGAGGACGGTGACGAGGACGGCGACGACGGCGAAACTGAGGACGACCCCGAACGGGAAACGGTGGACAAGGGCAAGGTTCAGAAGCCCTCACACCCCGCAAAAAAGCCGAGTGTCAAAGCGGCCCCACACGTACACACGTACAAGGACGGGGGTCAGACGTTCACTACAAGCTCCGACGATGCGGATCCCGGCAAGGCCCACACCCACACGGTCGCGATACGTGGGAAAACCGTCACAACGTCCTCGGACCCCGGCGGCCCCGGGCACGAACACAGTGTAAAGGTCGGCGGGAAAGTCCTGACGAGTTCGGACCCGAAAGCCCCACCGACAAAACGGGACAAGGCCGACGACAACGATGATCCGCCCACAGTGGTCGAGGTGGTCGATCTGATCAAGGCCGACAAGTCAGATATCCAAACCCTGATCTTTGACAAGGGTCGATTCAAGACGGCGGCTGACGCCAAGATTTGGGCCAAGGAAAATGGATTCAAGTCGAACAAGGTGGACGCCACTGACAAAACTTTTCGGTTGCGTCAGAAGGATCCCGGACTTTTTCAGGACGGATCATTCAGGACGATCAACTTGACCGAGGGGGTCAAGGCGGTGATCGGTCGGCCCAAGAAAGTCGGAATCAAGGACAAAACCAAAAAGTCAGAGTCCGGCGATCTTCCCGAGGTGTTGACGTGGGCGGCTGTTCGTTCTGGTGAAATGCCGGAAAAGGGATCGGGGTTGCCGCATTCACTTGAACAGGATGTTCCCCCGGCGTTCCGTTATTGGAAATGTGCCGGTACGGAAGCCCTCGCGGTCCGTGACGCCCTTGTTGAGTCGCGTCTGTTCCGTGAGGACACGATCAAAATGGTGGACAAGGTTCCACGCCGGGCGGTGGTTGAGACGATTCAAAAGCTGTTTCTGTCCCCTGAATATAACGACGTGGATCCGGTTGAGGTTCCTGAGCATCGGGATCCGGTTACAAAGGCGGCGGATCTGTTGGACATGGGCGGGGACACGATTCTATTCGGCGAGAAAATGACCGAGGCGATCGGGATCGAGGTGTTGCTTGAAAAGGTCGGCAAGCTGGAAAGCGATTGGGTGATCGCGGCCAAGGACACACCGGAAGTTCGAAAGGCGATCGCCGGTCCTTGTTTCCGCCTGTGGTCGTCCGAGGATATTGTGTTCGTGACAAATGCGGCCCTCGCGGATCAGGAGTCGGTCGAGTGGGTTCAGCGTTCACGCGCCGAGGAAGTGATCAAATTTGCGTTCCATGAGGGACGTGAGATCCGAATTTTCAAAGCCAAAAAGGATTCAGAGGAAAGGACGATCTTTGGGATTGTCCTCGAACCAGACGAGCGGGACTCGCAAGACGACACGATCAGCAAAGAGGAAATTAAAAATGCGGCTCACAAGTTCATGGAGGACTTTGGGAACCTCGGATTGCAGCATCAAGAAATCGTTAATGGTCGTCTGAAATTGCTCGAAACATTTCTGGCCCCTGTTGATTTCAAAGCGGAAAACGGTGAGTTGGTCAAGGCCGGGACGTGGCTCATGAAAGAGCGCGTGGTTGACGATGAAATGTGGGCGGCTGTCAAATCCGGAAAGCTGACAGGGTTCTCAATTGGTGGATCAGCAATCAGGCGGCCCGCGTAACTTGCGGGACAGATACCAGATCGTGTTACATTGGGCGAAATTGAATGGCGGGCAAAAAGACAAAAGGGCAGCTTCATCGACTTGAGGATCTGATCGTCGAGGAAGTTTCGACGGTTGACAAGCCTGCAAACCAGAGACGATTTTTGGCAATCAAAAGCGAGGACGGGAACAAAATGGCAACCAAAGGAAAAGAGATTCAGGACGACGGTAAGGGGAATCTCTCAACCGAGGGGGCTGACAAACCGACCGTTGTGGTTGACATTGCTAAGGCATTCGCTGACGCCGGGGTTCATTTGGCGAACATCGAAAAGCGTCTGACAATTTCGTCGGTCATGCGGTCCGATATTTTCCGATCCTTACAGTCCGCAATGGGCCGGATCGGGACCGTTATGGGTACGGTCGACATGGCACAGAATGACCGAGGCGAGGGAGCGTCTACCCTGACGCCCGTTCTGGCGAAAGAGTTGGGCGAGGTTTCCAAGGAAATCGCACAAGCGGCCAAGGTTCTCAGTGGTGGCAAGGTTGTCAAGAACGACCCCGAGAACGCTGTTGTAAGCGAGATCGAGGAAAAGATCGAAGCATTGGCCGATGCGATCAATAACGAGGTCGTGGAAAAGCGATCGATCGGGACGGATCGGATCTCAAAGTTGCGCGAAGGGGTTGAGTTTTTGGCAGGGATTCTGACCGATCTCGACAAGGACGCCGACGGCAAGACCAAGGCCAAGAAAAAACCAAATCCTTTCGCAAAGCCGGACGCGGTAGCGGCGGCGAAATTGGCGGCGGAACAGGCCGAAAAAGAAAAGAAGGCCAAGGAAAAGACCAAGAAAGACGACAGCGACGTTTCCGAGTTGCGGAAGTCTGTCGAGATTCTGACCGGATCGGTCGGGAAGCTGACCGGCGTGGTTGAGAAACAACGCGGGACGATCAGCGATTTGCGCAAGGCGCGTCAGGGATCAAACGTGATCTCGGTCGAAAAGACCGACGCCGACTCCGTGGAAGTACCGGACGAGCAATGGCCCATGGATATGAACGACGAGAAAACGAAAGAAAAAACGGAAAAGGCGATCAGTTTTCACGACTGATCGGCTGACAAGCTGGACAAGGGATTCATTTTTCACGAAACTTGATCGCGACTGACAAGGGGACAGGAACCAGTCAGGTCAACCAAACCAAACCGAACAGAGAAACCGAAAGAGGGTAACGAAAATGTCCGCGATCATGACCAACCGAACAATTTTGCAAAAGGCGGATCTTGCTCTGTCGGATCTTCTGAACGGCGGTGAGCTTGTTCCCGCACAGGCGAAGAAATTCGTCCGTCTCTTGATCAAAGAGTCGGCGATTCTGAGCATGTCGACAGTCAAGCCAATGAAAAGCAAGAAACAACTGGTCGAAAAGATCAGGTTCGGAACGCGAATTTTGCGCGCCGGAACATCGGCCACGGCACTCCCGGAGGCTGATCGTTCAAAGCCCGATCTTTCCAAGGTCGAGTTGGACGCCAAGCTGTTCAAGGCGGAAGTCCATCTGGACAACGAGACGCTTGAGGACAACATCGAACAGGGCAGCTTGCGTCAGACCGTCATGGAATTGATGGGCGAGGCGATTAGCCGCGACATGGACGAGGTGGTTGTAAATGGCGACACGTCGTCGGCTGACAATTTCCTTGCACAGTTCGACGGGATGCTGACACAGGCAACGTCCAACGTTGTCGGCGGCGGCGGAAACCCGTTGGACTCGGACGATCTCAAGGCGTCGATCAAGGCGATGCCGACCGAGTTCATTCGGAACAAACGGCGTCTCCGATTCCTCACGTCAATCGACGCCGAAACGGATTACCGCGACACGCTGTCGAACCGCGACACGGTGGCCGGTGACAAGTTTCTCCAAGAGGACGCCCCGATCATGTACTCGGGTATTCCGATCATGGACGTTCCGTTGTTCCCCGAGGATTTGGGCGGCGGCAACAACGAAACCAATATCATCATGTCGGATCCGAAAAACTTTATGATCGGCATTTGGCGCCGGATCACCATGGAAACCGACAAGGATATTTCCGCTGGTATCTTGAAGATCGTCGCGTCGTTGCGATTCGACTTCAAGTACGTCGAGGAATCGGCGGTTGTTAAGGTCACAGCGGTCACCGTTTCCTAATCGGAAACAGTTAATCCCCCCGGGAAACCGGGGGTAAACTTCCCTCAAGAAAAAGGATCAGAAAATGTCACTAGGAGCCATGACACGGGACGGGGATCAGTCGGGAAACAATGCCCGCGCCCTCAATTACGACGTTGTTTCTTTCTTGGGGGACGATTCGTACCCCACGGGCGGGACCCTGTTGTTCGACGCGCTTGTTCAGGCAATCCTGAACGACAACCGAAACGTTGTCGGCGTAATCGCATTGTCGACCGGCGGATACGTTCCCGGTTATCTCAAGGCGGGCGGTGGTGCCTTGCAGTTTTTCACGTCGAACGGCGCGGGCCCGGCGGCATTGGCGGAAGTGCCAAACGCGACGGACTTGAGTGCGATCACCATGATCCTGTTGGTCATTTCCCGCTGATTGCGGATCAACCTCAAACTCTGAATCAAGGGGAACGAACCAATGTCTGAAAAAACGAAACTCGTAAAACTGTATCCACAGTCGAAGCGCAACGGTTGGGTGTTGCGAACGTACACGGTGACGGGTGGAAAAAACCCGATCCGTTTCAAAGGGATCAGCGGGTGGTATGAGGTCAAGCAATCTTTGGCCGAACAGTTGGCGTTGGTTCCACAACAGGATCGGTATCCGATCTCTCGCAATGGTGCCAAGGCGTTCTTGATCGCCAGGGACGAGGACCACGCGAAAGAGTTGGACGCCGAGGTTGCTGAAATCCTCAAAGAAAAGGACGAGGAAGCCAAAGGCACGGCGTCAACGCCGATTCGTGTTCACAGGCCGGGCTCAAAAACGACGGCGACTGCCGAGGGTGGCGAGGATAAGCCCGCGCCACGACGACGCCGGGGACGCTCGACGACAGTCGAGTAAGTCGCGCAGTTGGGGGAAAGAAAGGGTCGCCAATGTGGCGGCCTTTTTTTTTTATTTTGTCGCACGTTTCACAGCGACGGCTACGCCTGATAGACTTTGATCCGCTGACGGTGAAACAAGGGGCGCCGTCCTGATAGTTTTCAAAAGATCGATCTCGGAAGGAAAACCAGGAAATGTCCCGATTCACGTTAGAGCATCAAGACGCGATCCATAGTTCCAACGTTTACAACGATGGGATCGCGGCGGGTCAGACGGATCTCGAAACAAATCAGCTTACGGCCGAGGACGATTTCAACGGTTTACGATCGCAAATGTTGCGACTGGCCGGTGACGCGAACTGGTACGACGCCCTCAGTGGGCGCGACGTTGCGACGATTTCCACGGATCTCCAGGCGACCGAGGAACAGATTATCGTTTGTAACGCGACGGTCCTGACGGACGTTACGGTTCCAAACGGACAAAACTGGAAACTGTTGGTTGTCGCAAGTTCCGAGGCGCCAACAGAGGTGGCGGCGGTCGGGGTGGCGACAGAGGGCGCGATCGTTGCTCAGTCGGCCCTATCGGGCGGCGGGTTCGATGTGGCGGAATTGATTCTGGTCGCGGGTCCGAATGCCCTGAACCCTCTCAACTTGGTCGAGGTTCGCAACGCGGGCGACAAACAGATCCCACAGTCCGGCGGTAAGGACATTCAGGGATTGCTGCAATACGAGTCCACGGGCGGCGATGGGGACGCGTTTGATGACGTGAGTACGGGATCACGGGTCAAGATTTCGTTCGTCCGAATCAATGCGGGCGGGACGGCGTTGGAAGCCTGTCCGGTGGTAGATATCGAGGATTTGGTTGTCGAATACAACTATTTTTTCAATCGTCAATTTCAGAACCTCGATCGAAACTGTTTCGTTTCGTCGCGTGGTTTCGTCGATCAGTCGGCGAGCGTGGACGTTACGCTGTCGAATGCGTTCACCAATCAGGCGGGCAAGGCGAACGTCCCGCAAAACATCGAGGTCCAACTACAGACAGGGTTCCGGTATGAATACGAGGACGCGGCTGGCGCGACCCTGTTTCAGATCCAGGAAGGATCGGCGGGCGGCACGACCGAAATGTTGGTCGGTCAGGACGTTGACGATTACAACAACGACGCAATCAATGTCGATTACCGATCGGGGACCAAACACAATACGAACGGGACCCGACCGATTCATGTTGGCGTCAATGATGGAATCATTGAAACCACGGCGGGCGATTTTGGCCTGACGGCGGCGGTCGAGTTTGCATTTGTGGACGGCAACAAGGCCGGATCCGGTTTCGCGGGTCAGTTGAAACTGACCGAAACGTCGGCCGAGTGGGATCTGTATGAGACGAATTTCGGCGAGGTGTCGATCTTCAATGCCATGAACCAGTTATCGGCAACGAACAACGTTCTGAAAACCTCGGCGGTCGTTACGGTCAACGCGGCGGCGGACGTTGACGTTGGCGGGGTTGCGGGCGGGGCAAACCTCGACGTACAGATTCACGATCTGTCGGGCGGCACGTTTGCCGACGATCACGATCTTTATTTCAACGGGCAACTGTTGAGGGGTGGCGCCAACGCGGCGGCCAACTTCGACTACTATCCCGGGACGAGTCTCGCGAATGGTCAGATTAAATTCGAATTCGCGGTTCGTGGTGGAACACCCGTGGCAAAGCGGGATAAAATTACTGTACTATCGCGAGCGTAAACTGACCCGGTGGGCGGGTTGGTTGTGACAAATCAAGGGGGTCACAATATGAGTCTTGAAAAATCCGAACTACTAAACCAGGCGTTTGAAAACCACGCCGAGGATCTAGACAAGGCGCGCGAGCATTACAATCAGCGCGTGTCACAAATGGCCGGGGCTACGGGTCATTTGAGGGGAGCGGCTAAAAAACTCTCGCAACATGTCCAACTGATCAAGGACGAAATCGGCGCCAAAGATTTCAAGATGCCGGAAAACCAATTGGAGTTGGCGGAATTGCTTGTCAGGTGGAACAGGCGCGCGGTCGGGGCGTGTATCGCGCTTGCCGACATGGCCGAGTCTGAGGGATTCAAGTCCGAGGGGATTTTGAAAGGGTTGGATCTTTCGATCGGAATAGCCAAGAAACGGGCCGAGAACGAAAAGGCTAAGGCCGAGGGCCAGCGCGAGGCCGTGGAACGCCCTGAGGGCGACGACAAGCCAGCCGGGGACGTGGTTCCGATTCGTCCGGGGATCGCCAGTAACAGGACGGTGGGCGTCCACCCGGGTCAGTCAGAGGCCGCCAGCCGCAAGGAAGCGGAACCGGCAACCAAACAGACGGAGGTCGCGTCCAGCGTAAGCAAAGGGCCAAGGAAACGACGCCGGGCCAAGGGGAAAACGCGGGGGAGCCCGCCGAAAGAGGGGTGACGGTTGGGCGCGGGTCCATTCACCGGGGATCGCCAGCCGGGATCGTCTATCGAGGAAGAAATTGACTTCGATGATCGCGGTCCGGGCGGCGATAATTCCGGGGACCCGACGGTTATTGGGGCGTTGCGGCGAGTAACTAACGCCCTCCGATTCCTCAAGTCCGGCCCGAAAATCTCACAACTGATCGAAGCGATCAATTTTCCCGTCGGGTTCGACGGTTTCAACCTCACGGGTTTGGTGAACGGTTTTATCCCCGTATGGGATGCCACGTCCAAGACGTTCAAGACACAAGCCCAAGCGGGCGGCGGCGGTGGATTTCTCCAATCCGCTGTTTCGAATGAGTCGTCTATCGGGATCTATGTGACGATCGGATTTTTCTTGTTTTGGGGAACCGACAACGGCGCGACCCCGATAACTATGGACATAATAAATTTCGTTGAGGATGCGACAAGGCCGGGCGATTACAGGTTGATCGATTCCACGAACGGAGACGCTGTGGTTGCCGAGGCGACGGCGTTGGCGAACGTGACACCGGGGATCAACAGTTTGGGAACCCTCTCAAACTTGGCGGCGGGTCAGGCTGTTTGGGAGTTTCAAGTCAGGCGTGGGGGAACCGGATCAAAGTTCGTTCGGTGGGAAACCTTTTTAGTGGGGTTCGTGTAATGGGGTTAAAAATCTGGCGGGTTTTCTGTACGACTGATCAGATCAAGCGAATAGTCGAGCAAGATATTGAAGATCCAACACCGACTGAATGCCCCGACAATCCCGGCCACGATATTGATGAGGATCGAACATTTCTCCAATCGGTAAAACTTTTCGGTTACGAACATTTGTACCTGTTTGCAGACGGGTCCATGGTTTTAGACAATAATGGGGAACCGTATTTGAGGGGAGATTTGGACATATGAGCGGCCCACAACATAGAAACGCAAACCCGGCGGACGGGCACAGGATTTATTCCTATCAGTTCGCGGACGCGGCGAATCGGATCGCGTTTACGAATGAACAGTTGGGACCGTTCTCGGCTCCGACGGTCGACGACGTTGGCCGCCAAGCATTACAGGTTGATGACGGGACGTTTTGGTATCTGTCAGATTTTTCCCCTGTGACATGGAAACAGGGAGACGCGGCGGGGACCACTGACGAATTGGTCAAGGCCAGTCCAACAGATCCGTCTGCCGGTACTCTGATCCAAAAAATATCCACAGGTCCAAATACTGACGCGGACGTTTTTGTTCCTACAATCGTCGCGCCGATCGCGATCTATTTGTTGAATGAAGATGACAACGGACAGGGACCGGCCAACGCTATCGACAGCCAGTCGACGCCGTTCAATCTTGTTCATTCATACAGCGGGGCGCCGCTACAGCCTGTTTATTTTAGCGATGGGACCGGGCGGGGATTGGAGTGGATCACAAAGATCGACGCGGGCGGTCCGCATACTCTGATCACAGGAACAAAGATTGCGACTGAGATCGACGGCAACACTAAAGCGTCGATGTGTTGCGTTATCGACATGGATACCGTGTCTGGATCTGGTCCTCGTTTCTTTACCATTGGAAAATCGACGGACAACGGTGTGTTCGGGTTAATGGCTTTTGAGTCCGACAAGCTGTCGTTTTCCTACAACGACACGATCAACAAGTTCACACAGGCGGTTACGTCTGGAAAGTTGATCATTCATATCGTTTTCAATTCGACGCTTGCTACTCAGGGCGATCGTTTGAAGGTTTTTGTTGCCGGTAATCGGATCAATTACGCGAGCGGGGGACAACCGGGCGCCAGCGAAACCCTTGATTTTTCCGATGCCCTGTTGGAAATGTTTATCGGAAACCGTGACGGCGACATTCGGTCACCCGATGGACGGATCAAATATTGTTCGATTTTCGACGTTGCGCTTTCAGAGGCACAGATCATCATGGAGGCCGCCGCGTTGGCGGCTAACGACGACGCTGATCCGACGCCTCCCATTACAGGTCAAACCGTCCGGATCGAAGCTGAATCGGGATCGGATTTACAGGAAGTCGAAAGTTTGGCGGCGCAAAACGACACGTCCTCGTCGTTCGTCGACAAAACTGACGCCTTTGTGACCACGCCGGTTTTGACCGGACGCTATAAAATTAAGGCGTCGTGGCGGGTCTGGAATACTAACGTCATGGGGGAAAGTCGGCTTTGGAACGATACAGATTCCGTCGCGGTTGGGGATGTGGAAAAGAAAAAACTGGCAGACGGGGCCGAACGTCACGGCGTTTCTAGATCGGCAATTATCGAATTTTTAGGGGTGGCCAGGACGTTCAAGATTCAGTTCAAGGACACGGCGGGCGGCAACACGCAAAACATTGATCAGGCCCGTTTGATATTTAAGAAGGTTGCGAAATAATGACCACAACCATAAATTTTCCAAAGTCACTGACAGAGGACGGTCAGGCGAACGCGTCCGTGTTGATGGGCGAAATTTCCAAATATACGGAAGGATCAGCAACAATTTTGTCCATTGACGTGTTGGCGGATCCGATTGAAATCGTGTCCGACGTACCACTCGAACCCGAGGTGTTATGGCATATTGAGCATTTGATCCTTCCCGCTCACAAGGGCGGCGCGCATATTTTCGAGATCGAAGATCCTGACATTCAGGTATTGCGCGAACAGGTCAAAGGGATCGCGGGTTATTCCCATATTTCCAGCGAGGGAAACAAGGTCACGATCTGGTTCGACTCTCAGTTGAGCGCGTCGAATCTTTCCACGTTGCAAGCCATAGGCGCCGATCCTGTGCCGTTGGCAAAATTTCTGAAAAACGAAAAGATCGACGATGTGACCAAAGCGTTGATCAAGGTGGGGTTTGTGTATGGCGGGGATCTGTTTTCTTTCAGTGAGAACGCACAGATCAACATTTCAAATTTGCCAACCATTGCCGCCGGGGAGTCACCCGGCCCGATCGATTGGGCGACAAAAGACAACGGGAAGATCATCGAGTTGGCCGACGCGACTGAGATCATGGCGTTCTATACGGTGGCAATGACCCACAAGGCCGGACACCTCGCGACCGGGAACGTCTTGAAAAAAGCGGTGATCGCGGCGGCGGATCTGTCCGCTGTTGGCGATGTGGCTGACAATCGATGACGGCCCCCAAGTCGACGATCATTGAGGATATAACGCCTCAAGTGGACAACGTGGCGACGGTGTTCACACTTGCGAAGGGTCCCTACATCGCGACGACGTTACAGGTTGATCACAACGGGACGAGGTTACGCGAGGGCGCGGCGCCGGACGGCGACTTTGAGGAAAATGGAACATTCGACGGGTTCACACTTTGCTTTGCGCCGAGGGTTGGCGATTCGCTACAGGTTCAATTCGAGATCGACGACACGGGGGCCGGGTTTCCGCTTGTGGTAGCATCGGGCCGGGAAGATTGTTAACAAGGGAAACATCGAATGCCAGCCATAGCCCGAGGCCAAGCGAGCAATTGTAGCAATCCCGAGATCGATGTTTTCACAAAGGTCAACGGGGTCCCGACCGATGTGGATTCGCTTGAGTTCATAATTTTCGAGGATGTGACGAATCCGGGAACGCCGATCCAAGTGTTTCCGGTTGCGGGTCGATCGGCGGTGAATACGGATCTGTGTTCCACAGGGCAAAAGATTACGACAGGGCGTTACGTGGCCCTCTATACGCCACCCCTGACCGAACCAATCGGGACCCATATCGTTCAGTGGTTTTTCAAACTCACGCCCACGAGCCCCGAGCAATCATTCAGCGAGGATTTCGAGGTGTTGGCCGAGGTCACCGGATCGCCAACGTCCGGTTATTGTACGGTCCAACAGTTGCGCGACGCGGGCGTGACGACGACACAGGCCGACGATTCCAAGTTGCAGGAATTGATCGCCGATGCGTCGAGGATGATCGACAAATTCACAGGTCGGTTTTTTGAGCCTCGGACCCTGACGATCCGGATCGACGGCACGGGACGGCCCGGGATCTTGTTGGGGGATCCGATCATTTCGATCAGTGAGATCCAACTGATCAGCGATGACACAAACCCGCCCGTCATTCCGTTGGCGTTGGACGATGTGAGGATTTACAACCGGCACATTTCTCAAAATTTGTTGAACCCGGACGATCGGGAAAGTCCAAAGATAGAATTCCTCATGTTCGACGAACGCGAGGAAAGGCTACCGTTGACGGTTCACCATATTTTTCATCCCCACAGATGGCCGAGGGGAACACAGAACGTCGAGATCACGGGGATATTTGGCTACACAGATCCGAACGGGACACCCAACGGAAAGACGCCGTTACAAATCTGTATTGCCTGTCAGTTGATTGTGATCCGATTTTTGCTCGAACCGTTCGCTACGTCAGACGGGGACGCGGGGAACGCGTGGCGGGTGATTGAACACAAGACGCGGGATCAAACGATCAAGTTTGCCGACCCCTCAAAGTTGGGATCGGCGGGTGTGGGGGCGTTCACGGGTGACCCACAGATTGATCGGATAATCGCTCAATATACTAGACCACCGGCAATGGGCGCGACGTAAATGGCGCGCGGGCGCCTCATATATCCTTTCGTCGCTGAAATTGCTCCATTGGACACAGCGGCGACCGAGGCGATCGATCCTCCCGGCCCGGTGTCGAGCGGATTCGACGAGGACTTCCGGACGGTGGTCAAGGTGTCGGTGGGAAACGAACAGGTCGGCACGTCTCAACGGCAAGAGGGGGCGTTGATTCAAATCGAGGCACAGATCGACGCCGAGGAATTTGAACGTCTGGAAATGATGCTGTCGGGCGACAGCCCTAACAGTCGATTCCGGTTGATCCTCCATTTCAAAGAGTTGGAACGGTTGGGATTTGTTGACGCGGACGGTCGGGCCACGTTCAAAAAGGGCGACCGGCTTCACAGGATCCTCGACAAAAAAGGGAACCTTGTCCAGACGATTCCGAATCCGCCGGGCCTGTACGTTCAGCAAGCAATGCCTCGTGGGTGGGGCCTCGGTGGTAGTAATCCCAAGCGGAATTTGCTCTTTCTGGATTTCCAGGAAAGGGAAACCTCGATCTCGGGGGCTGGCGGTTGATCAGTGTCAGCCGGACCGGGGATTGGGCCAAGGCGGCGCGGATCCTCGGGACCGGCCCAATACGGATCAGGGTTGCGATCGACCGGGCGGTGTTGCAGGAGGCGCAATTTTTCCGGTCCAAGGTGATTCAGGGGTTCGTGAGTCAGTCCCCGGGCGGGAAAGATTTCAAGCCTCTCAAAGAGACAACGTTGGCGATCCGGCGGTTCCGTGGGTTCACTGGGACCAAGGCCCTGATCGTCCGGGGCGATCTGAGAAATTCGATCAAGGTGACGAAAAAGTCCACGATCCTCGGGGCCGAGGCGTTCGTTGGTGTTCACAGGACGGAACGAGGCAAGAACGGGGAAAGTCTCGTCAATATCGCGGCGGTCCACGAGTTCGGCCATGGGCCGATTGTGATCCCGGTGACGCCAGCAATGAGGAAATTTCTCATGGCGGCATTTTCCGCCGAGTTGCCGGGGTTCGGCGATGCCGAGGGGGATGGGTCCGGGGGCATGTCGCGCGGGATCATAATTATCAACATTCCGGCCCGGCCGTTCCTACAGCCCGTTGCGGATAAATTTTTCGATGGACCCATTGCGGCGGCAAGATTTCAGGCGCGGGTCGCCACGTTTCTCGGTGGGACGTTTGGTGGAAAGCGTGGGGCGCCGGGCGTTACGTCGTTCGGGAAGGCCCTCAGGGATTCGGTCAAACGACGGGGACCCAAGGGGCCAGCGTTGCGCGATCCGATCACAGGTAAGTTCAAGGCCCGCAAGTGATATAGTTTTGCCATGACGGTCCCTACAGTTGTCAGAATCCTCCCGGTGGGAAACCTGATCACCGATCCGGTCGAGGGGCCAACGTCCGGGCGTCAGTTGATCGAAATCTATGGTGACGGGTTCAGGCTACCGAATACGGATCCGGTCGCTCAGACACCCGGATCCCCGTTTATCGTGGCCCCCAAACCGCGATCAGTGTCGGTGAAATTCGACGGCGTGGAAGCTGTGGACGTTGAGGTTGCAAAAACCAATCTGTTGAGGGTAATCACCCCACCCACACCGATTACGATCAACAAGGCCAACAATCACGGCGCCGGGGCGGTGGACGTGGTGATTCAGAACCTCGACGACAATGAGGATCCGATTGGGGGCGAGTCGATCACGTTGGTGGACGGGTATGACTACAGGCGAATTAAGTTGGACGCCACGGTTCAGGCTGATCTCGTTCGGTTGGTCCGGCGGTTCATGCGAATGGTCAAGGCCGAGATTTTACCCGAGGTGGTTCTGACGGTGAACACAGATTGGGATCGGGATACTTTGACGCAATATGTTGATATTGCCAAACTACCGGCGATCGTTTTGATTGGACCAGGTACACCCGAAAATCGTTTCTATAGCCAGAACAGTAAGCCAAGCGCGTTCAGGGACGGGCGCGTTGAAACGTCTCGAAAACCTCACACGGTCGATCTGTTGTTCGACATGGTGGTGATCTCGGACGATCCGATCGAGGTGTTGAACATTCTTCCGGTAGCGATCGAGTTCGTAAACCGGAATCCGTTCATTTTTTTGGATCGGGATCCGGCGGATTTGTCCAAGGGGAAGGTCAAATATGAATTTGATTTTCAACCGGCGGGCGGTTTCAGCATGGGGAACAAGTCCAACAAGTCGAACGTTCATTCGTTCAACGGGTCTGTCGTAATACGCGGTTTCGATATTGAAGGTTTCCAAAGTTTCAAGGGCGAACACCTACAGGCGTTGAGCGAACAGCTTGACGAGGGCGTGATCCTTGACGTGGGACCAAAGTAAGGGCGATCCTCTTTCTTGATCTCGCGTTCTGCAAACAGACTGTGTTAGGTTGGCGAAAGAGGATCCGACGAAATGGCTAATGTTTCCCTTGTAAACAAGACAAAACGCCCCCCGCGTATGTTGACCTACAACCTGACCAAAGAGGTCGCGCCGATCAAGGTGACGAATCGATTGCGTGAGGAAAGCAAGGATGGGGTCCGGCGGATTCGTGTCGTCAATAAAATTGTTCCGGGTTCAATCCGTATCCCGGCGGGTAGTCAGTCAAAACCGATCGACGAAAAGGTTTTGAAATGCCCGGAAGTTGCCGCCGGTTTGAAGCGGCGAGAATTTACTGTTAATCGATCCGTCCCTGTCGCGAAAAAGAGCGACACAAAGGGGGGTGACGGAAAACCAAAACCAAAACCACGGCAACGGCGCCGGGGCAAAAGTTGAACCGATAGGCTCGAACCCAAAGAGGACACGACGACATGAGTAACGCCCTTCTATCCAGCAAGGTTTCGATTCTTGAGGAAGAACCACGAGTAAGAACAATCGACGCCGTTCAAACGTCGATCGTTGCCATGATCGGCGTTACTGAACGCGGGCCGATTGCGACGCCGACTCTCGTCACCTCGTTCGACGAGTTCCGTGACATTTTCGGATCGTTCACAGCGAACGCGGATCTGACTCTCACAGCACAGGGATTTTTCGAGAATAGCGGACAATTTCTGTATGTGATTCGGACGGTACATTTCACCGATCCGGCCAACGCAGCGACCGCTGAAAGCGCGGCGGCGACTCGGAATCTGTTGACAGCGGCGTCAGGCCCCACGGCGGGATCGGTGACCGGCACAGATGTCGAACCGTTTGTATTCGTTCCGGGCGACACGATAACGGTCAACGTCGATGCGGGTGGCAATGTCACCGCGACATTCGACGCGGCCCCGGCGGTTGCCACGAGTACCAACACTGAGACGTTCGCATTGACCGATCTCGATTCCATGAGTTTCGACGTGAATGGTGCGACTCAAACTGTCGTTTTCAACACGGCTGAATTTGTCGCGATCGGCGCGGCCACAGCGGCGGAAGTTGCAGCGGTGATCAATGCCGAGGCAAATCTGATTGCGGCGACTTCCCCGGGCGGCGCGGTTGTAATTACGTCCGATCAAGAGGGAACGGGCGTCCAGATCGACAATTTCACCGACAACAACGGGACCCCGTTGGCGACTCTCGGGTTTACGGGCCAAGACGAGTCAGGGACGGGTGACGTTGCCGATATCGGGGCTGTTTCGGTTGCCGAAATCAAGACGGTTATGGAAGCCGATATTCCCGGCTTGACTGTCAATGACGTGGGCGGCGCGGTGCAGATCGTCAGCAACACGACAGGCGGCGCCTCAACGATTCAGGTGGACGCGGCGTCTACAGCCGATG
>SDBT01009592.1_pt1 | contig 15688 bp, 27 predicted proteins | sample 2277101 | NCBI WGS metagenome assembly SDBT01 (sample SAMN10404973, study PRJNA504765) | marine sediment metagenome | isolation source: marine sediment core GS10_PC15, 103 cmbsf | place: Arctic Ocean: Southern Knipovich Ridge | collected 2010 | reverse complement strand
TCAACTTTTTCCTCTGTTATTAAACAGAGAAAAAAGACCATGCTTGACCGCCTCCGAGAGGCCGATGCAAGGAAACTCCCTCCCGCTAACTTGAGCTAACGGAAAAATATAATTTGATATATTTTATCAAATTTAGTATACTAAAAGCATGCCTGTGGGCGAAAGCCCTTCCCTAGCTAAAGAATTTTTAGGCTAGCACCAGGCATTTTTAGTTGACTTTTGTTAAAAAATGAATAGAATAAAGCTATGTTAACTTATACAGTAGAATTAGAGCCACAAGAAGAAGGTGGGTTTACTGTGACAGTCCCTGTATTGCCTGGCTGTATTTCAGAAGGTGATGATATAGGGGAGGCATTAGGAAATATTAAAGATGCTATTGAGGGCTATATAAAAGTTATGGTAAAACATAACCGTAAAGTACCTCTTGAGTTTTCTGAGTTTCAAAAAGTTGAGGTTTTCAAAAATCCAACTTTGTCTCATGCCTAAACTGCCACGTATAAAGCCTGCCAAAGTTATACGGGCTCTTGAGAGAGCTGGTTTTTTTGTGGATCACATCACAGGAAGCCATCACATTCTTTATAAAAATGAAAAGTCTTGGCCAATATCTGTGCCAAAACATGGTAAGGATATAAAAGTAGGAACACTAAGAAGTATTATTAGGCAGTCAGGTTTGACAGTGGAAGAATTTATTAATTATTTGTAATATGTCATTTATACTTGCTAAAAAAATTGAGATGAGCCAGATATTTAAGGAAGATGGTACAGTCGTACCAGTGACTTTGCTTGAAGCAGGCCCATGTTTTGTTACTCAAATTAAGAATAAAGAAAAAGATGGTACTAATGGTGTACAGATTGGTTTTATTAAAAAGAAGGATAATAAGATAAAGAAAACAGAAACAGGTAAGGGATATAAACATATTTGTGAGTTTAAGAGTGAGGCAGGTGATTTCAAACAGGGGAGCGAGCTAAGTGTTTCAATATTTAAAATAGGTGATAAGGTAAGAGTAGCTAGTGTTTCTAAAGGTAAGGGTTTCCAGGGTGCTGTTAAGAAATGGGGTTTTCATGGTAGAAATGCCACCCATGGCGTAAAGCATGATCATCGTACCTTAGGTTCTATTGGGGCAACTGGTCCAGCTAAAGTGTTTAAAGGTAAAAAAATGCCTGGTAGAATGGGCGGAGAACGAAAAACTGTTAAAAACCTTGAAGTTATTAAAATAGACGAGAAAAACAATATTATTGCCATTAAGGGCGCTGTTCCTGGTCGCCGTGGCAGTTTAGTAGAAATCACTAATTAGAAAATCAAGAAGGCCCACCTCTGGGCGAACCCAGAGGTGGGCCTTTTATGTATTGACTTATCTCTTGAAATAAGTACAATAGAGAAGTAGTTAGTTAAATAACTTAACTGGGATATAGAGAAATGTTTTGGAGCAATAGCGACAAAATAGTAGCTCTCTAAAGAGCTATTTTTTTAAAGTTGTTCGTAAAAAAGAGTGTACGGAGCTCAGCTCTGTACTACCTGTGGATAAAGTGGAAGGAGTTGAACTACTTCCAGATGAGGATTTAGGGGTAAAAGAAAAGCGCCGAAAAGGTTTCGACGCTAGTAAATACTATAGAAACCATTATATTTTTTCGAGCTCGACTTCGGTATATATAGCTTTTATGGTTCCTTTGATGATATGTATTTTTGGTTTAAGGCTTAAAACCTTGTAGGTAATTGCCTTTGGGAATGACTCATCTTCGGTTCCATCCAAGAAAGTTATTTCTTGGCCTACCACTAAAGAGATATCAGCAGTGTCTATCGACGAGGGGACATTTACTGGCCAGTTGTCATCAAGAATCATTAACCAATACTCATTAGGATAGTTGCCCATTTTATATCATCCTTTCAATAGTGAAGATAAAGAAAAACGTAGAGTAAACAATATGTATCATATCATAAATTATCATGAATGTCAAGGTGTACAATCAAATAGGTGAAGAACAAGCCCAGGCAAAGTTGCCGAAGGAGGTTTTTGGTTTGGAGGTTAATGATGATTTAGTACACCAAGTGATTGTTGGCCAAATGTCTAATCAAAGACAGGGCAATGCCCATACTAAACAAAGAGGAGAAGTAAGAGGTGGTGGTAGAAAGCCATGGAGGCAAAAAGGTACTGGCAGAGCTAGAGTTGGTTCTAACCGTAGCCCTATTTGGCGAGGCGGTGGTATCACTTTTGGTCCGAGAAACGAAAGAAATTACAAGAAAACTATTCCTACTAAAATGAGAAGAAAGGCTATGTTTATGGTTCTTTCTGCTAAAGTTAAAAGCGAGCTTTTGCTCTTGATTGATACCATAAAATTTGATAAGATTAGCACTAAGGAAATGAATGGGATTATAGGCAAGCTGCCTGTGAAAACTGGCAGTGTTTTAATTGTTTTACCAAAGATAAATAAAGCCTTAATTTTATCTACTCGTAATATCCCAAAAGTAGATACTATCCAGGCTAAAGATTTAAATGCCTTAGATTTAATGAGTTTTAAATATGTAGTAATGCCAAAAGAAAGTGTGAAAGTAATTGAAGAAACATTTGTAAAATAGATTTATGGGTTTAAATATTTTTAAAAAAAGTAAAAAAGAAGAAAAAAGAGAGAGTAGGGGAGTGCTACAAGGAAAAAAGTTTGAGAAAAAACAAGATGTGGTTGAGGTACCAGAAAAACCAAAAAAAGATAGCGCTGAGAAAAAAGCTCCAGTGGCTAAACCAAGAAAGAAAGGAGTTGTTAAGGTAGCACCTGGTATATTAATTGGTCCGCACATTACAGAAAAAGCCAGCAAACTAGAAGATCAAAATGATTATGTTTTTAAAGTACAAGGTAGTGCTACTAAGCCAGAAATCAAGAAAGCCGTAAAAGAAGTATATAATGTAGACGCTTTAGTGGTGCGAACAATCAATGTAGCTAAAAAGAGTAAAAGATTAGGTAGGACAAAAGGTTTTAAACCTGGTTATAAAAAAGCGATTGTTAGAATAAAAAAAGGACAAAGTATTGAATTAATGCCTAGATAAATTGAGAATAATAAGCGCTCGGGTAGTTCCCTTACATCGACCGCAGTCGATTTCCCCAGCGGGAAATCGTTGCTCGGCTCTCGACGACCAACTTTTCGCATTAGCGAAAAGACCATGCTTGGTCGCCTCCGAGGCGCCGATGTAAGGGAACTCCCTCTCGCTTATCCCATTATGAAGAAAATGAAATATACAAAAAAACAACCAGAAAAGGCATTATTAAGGCCAATACGAAAAACAGCTGGGCGTAATAACGCAGGTAGGATTACGGTACGCCATAGAGGTGGGGGAGTGAAAAGATATTATAGAGTGATTGAATTTGGTCAAACTAAGTTAGGACAAAGTTCTAAAGTAACAGCTATTGAGTATGATCCTAATAGGACATGTAATATTGCTTTGATTGAGTACGCTGATGGAGTAAAGCAATATATTTTAGCTCCAGCTGGTTTAAAAGAAGGAGATGAAGTGATGATTGATGAAAAAGCACCTCAACAAGCAGGTAATAGAATGAGATTAAAGAATATCGCTGTTGGTACTATGGTCTATAACGTAGAACTATCTCCAAATGGAGGTGGTAAATTAGCCAGAAGTGCTGGTACATCTGCTCAAGTAATGGCTCATGAAGGTAAGCATACTAATTTAAAAATGCCTTCTTCTGAAGTTAGAAAAGTATTAAGCGACTGTTTCGCTTCTATTGGATCACTGAGCAACCCAGAGCACAGATTTGAAAGAATGGGCAAAGCAGGAACTAAAAGAAGAAAGGGTTTCAGGCCAACCGTGAAAGGTTCTGCTATGAACCCAGTAGATCATCCACATGGTGGTGGTGAGGGTAGAGCAGGTATTGGTATGAAGTATCCAAAAACACCAACTGGTAAGCATGCTTTAGGTGTTAAAACTAGGAATAAAAAGAAATATAGCAGTCGGTTAATTATTGAAAGACGTAAAAAGAAAAAACGTAGATAAAAACTATGTCAAGATCACTAAAAAAAGGTCCTTTTGTTGACGAAAGGGTTATCAAGAAAATCTCTAATATTAGAAAAGGAGATAGGAAGATTATTAAGACTTGGAGCAGAGCCTGCACAATTACACCAGAAATGGTTGGTTTTAACTTTGGGGTGCATAATGGCAAAGAGCATATTCCAGTTTTTATTACAGAGGATATGGTGGGACATAAGTTAGGAGAGTTTGCCCCAACTACCAAGTTTGGTAGACATGGTGGTAAAATGCAGAAAGAACAAGAAGCACAAGCTAAAGAAAGGCAAGCTACCACTGTTAGTGCTCCTGGTACCATTAGTAGCTAATTAAATCTATGGAAATTACTGCTAAACTAAGTTATTTACGGATAGCACCACGAAAAGTAAGAATGGTGGCTGATATGATTAGAAATAAAAAGGCAACAGAAGCCAGTACTGCTTTAGCATTTAGTTTAAAAGCAGGGGCTGTGCCAATGAAAAAGTTAGTTGATAGTGCTATGAGTAATGCTAAAAATAATCATAAAATAGAAGATGAAAATAGCCTATTTATTAGCAAGTTGACTGTAGATGAAGGACCAATGCTTAAAAGATGGCGAGCTAGAGCGCGTGGTAGGGCTATGCAAATTCAAAAGAAAACAAGCCATGTTTCATTAACATTAGCAGTGAAAGAAGTAAAGAAGAAAGAGCCGAAGAAAGAGACTAAGAAACTAGCGAAGAAAGAAGTAAAACCTAAAAAAGTAAAAACAAACAAGAAAAATGAGTCATAAAGTGCATCCAAAAGTTTTTAAAATTAAAGAAATAAAGGATTGGTTATCCCGTGGTTTTTATAATAAAAAGTTTCCTGAATTTTTAGAAGAAGACTATAGGATTAGAGAGTTTTTAAATGAAAAGTTAAAGCAGGCTTCTGTGCAAGATATTGAGATAGAAAGAAGTCCAAGTAGTATTAAGGTAATTATTAGAACAGCTAGGCCAGCCTTAGTAATTGGCCGAGGTGGTAAAGAAGTAGAAGAATTAAAAAAGAAGTTAGATAAAATTATCAGTAAGCTTAGAAAAGAGGAAGTGCCTAATAATACAGTTAAGATAGAGATTTTAGAGATAAAGAATCCATGGACCTCTGCTGGTTTAGTAAGCCAGTGGATAGCTGGCCAGATTGAAAAAATGGTACCTTTTAGAAGGGTTTTAAAAATGGCCTTAAGTAAAACAAAAGATAATAAAGAAGTTAAAGGAGTGAAAGTACAAGTTTCTGGTAGATTAAATGGAGTAGAGATTTCTAGAACAGAATGGCTGAAAGATGGTAGATTGCCAAGACAAACCATTAGAGCGATTATAGATTATGGATTTTATGAAGCTAATTGTACTTATGGCGTAATTGGTGTGAAAGTTTGGATTTATAAAGGAGATAAATTTGATTAAACATGGTATTGCAACCTAAAAAAATGAAACATCGTAAGATGTTTAAGGGAAGAAGTAAAGGAGTATCACAAAGAGGAAGCCAGATTGCTTTTGGTAGTTTTGGTATGAAAGCAATGGGCACAAAATGGATTTCAGCTAATCAGATTGAAGCGGCCAGAAGGGCTATCACCAGAAGTATGAAAAGAAAAGGTAGGTTATGGATTAGGATTTTTCCAGCTAAACCAATCACTGCTAAAGGCGCAGAAGTACCAATGGGCGGTGGTAAGGGTAGTGTTGATCATTATGTTTATCCGATTACTCCGGGTAGGATTATGTTTGAATTAGATGGCGTGGATGAAGAAATAGCTAGAGAATGTTTTAGGAAAGCTGGTGATAAATTGCCGATTAAAACTAGGTTTATGAAGAAATAAGAACCTGCTCGCGATTACGCTCGCAGAACCTTGTAATCGGCAAGGTATAAATATATATTCCAATTATAGTATGAAACATCAAGAAAAGATCAGAGAATTTAATAGGATCCCTATAAAAGAGCTTGAAGTGATGCTTAGAGAAAAAAAAGAAGCATTAATGCAGTTTAAATTTGACTTACAAGCTGGTAAAGTAAAGAATGTTAGAGAAATTAGAGAAACTAGAAGGGATGTAGCCAGAATTAAGACAATTATTAATAGACCTACACAAGAGGTCAAAAAAGAAAATGCCTAAAAGACAACTTGAAGGAACAATTGTTTCGGATAAAATGACGGATACTGTAGTGGTTAAAGTAACTAGAGTTGCTCAGCATCCTAAATACAGAAAAAGATTTAATGTTTACAAAAAGTATAAGGCCCATACAAAAGATGGTGAGCTTAAGATAGATGATAAAGTGGTGATTGAAGAATGTAGACCAATTAGTAAAGATAAAAAATGGAGGGTAATTAAGAAAATAGAAATTAAGAACTAGCAAATATTTATGATTCAACCAGGTACTAATTTAATTGTGGCAGATAATACAGGCGCTAAAATCGTAGAGTGTTTTAATATACCCGGTGGAACCAGAAAGCACTATGCTAGGATAGGGGAGATTATTACAGCTAGTGTCAAAAAGGCAGAACCTCGCAGGGAAGTAAAAAACCATGATATTGTCAAAGCAGTAGTGGTACGGCAGAAACAACCTTATAGAAGAAAAGATGGTTCATATATTAGATTTAGTGATAATGCTTGTTGCATTTTAGCTGAAGGAAAGATAATTAGGGGGAACAGAATATCTGGACCAATTCCTAGAGAATTAAAAGATAAAGGTTTTGAAAAGATAGTAACTTTAGCTAAAGACGTAGTATAACGGAATAAGTAAGCGCTCAGGTAGTTCTCTTGCATCGGACGTGGTTGGCTGACCCAGCCGTCATCCACCACTCCGCTTAGAGGCTGACCAACTTTTTATCCGTCATTAAACGGATAAAAAAGACCATGCTTGGTCGTCTCCGAGAGGCCGATGCAAGAGAACTCCCTCACGCTTCCTTACATTTTTATCAATATGAAAATACATCAAGGAGATACAATTTTAATGATCAAAGGGAAAGAAAAAGGCAAGAAAGCTAAAGTATTGCGGGGTTTTCCAGCTAAGAGCTTTATTTTAGTTGATGGTGTTAATATTAAAAAGATACATAAAAGACCAAAAAAAGAAGGTGAAAAAGGGCAAGTGGTAGAAGTACCAGCTCCATTTAATATATCAAAAGTAAAGCTTGTTTGCCCTAAGTGCAGTAAACCAACTAGAGTAGGCTATGATATAACCACAGGTAAAAAGAAAAGAATTTGTCAGAAATGTAAAGCAGAGATTTAAATATGAGATTACAAGAACAATACCAAAAACAAATAATTCCTGAAATGATGAAAAAGTTTGGCTATAAGAGTGTTATGGCAGTTCCTAAAATTGACAAGGTAATTGTTAACGTAGGTTTTGGTAGTACAGTTACTGGTAAAGGCGCTGGGGAAAGAAGCAAGATTGAAGCAATGATCTCTGAAAAAATAGCTAGCATGACTGGGCAAAGACCAACATTGATTAAAGCTAAAAAATCAGTGGCTACTTTTAAACTAAGAGAAGGTATGCCTATCGGCGCTAAAGTATCCTTAAGAGGTAAAAGAGCCTATCAATTTTTAGAAAAAATAGTATACTTAGTATTACCGCGAATGAGAGATTTTAGGGGATTGCCAGTAAAGTCAATCACAGATAAAGGTGATTTGACAATTGGTTTTAAAGAATATACACCGTTTCCAGAAGTAAAAGTAGAAAGAGAAAAAGGATTATTTGGATTAGAGATTACCGTAGTGACTACAGCGAAAAGTAAAAAAGAGGGAGAAGCATTATTGAGATTAATAGGCTTTCCATTACAAAAAGAAGAAAAAGCAAAGCAATAATAGATTTATGGCAAAAACATCACAAATTAAAAAATCAGAAAGAAAACCAAAATATAGCTCTCGGATTGTCCGCCGATGTTTTAAGTGTGGCAGATATAGAGGGTATATGCGTGAATTTGGTTTATGTAGAATATGTTTTAGAGAAATGGCCAACAAAGGTGAGATTCCAGGAGTGACTAAATCAAGCTGGTAAATACAATATTATGACAGATCCAATTACAGATTTATTAAATAGAATAAAAAATGCCCAAGCTGCCGGACATCAAACTGTCAAGGTGCCTTTTTCTAGGACTAAAATGAAAATAGCTGAGATTTTGAAAGAACAAGGCAAGATTAAGAATTGTAAAGCTAAGGGCAGAAAAGCCTTAAAGAGTATTTTAATAGATTTACAGTATAAAAAAGATAGAAAGCCAGCTATCGCCGGATTTAAGAGAGTTTCAAAACCGGGTCAGAGGATTTATAAACAAGCTAAAGCAATTAGCCTAGTTAAAAGTGGCTATGGTATTGCTATTGTTTCTACATCTAAGGGTATTATGCTGGGTAGAGAAGCCAGAAAGATAAACTTAGGTGGCGAAATAATGTTAAAGATATGGTAAGGGTAAGCGTTTAGGTATTTGTCTCAGAGAGCCCGCCACTAGCCTGATAAATAGATTGGGGGACGACCACGGCTGTGGCTTTGCTCGACGCACCTCTCACACTTAGTGATAGTTTATTATCCTCAGTGGGTGCGTCTGCGCAGTGCTCTCTTCAACAAATACCTAAACACTTACTTACAAATAAAACAAAAATATGAGTAGAGTAGGCAAAAAAGCAATTTCTATTCCTACTGGAGTAGAAGTGAAAATAGAGAATAATCAAGTGAAAGTAAAAGGACCCAAAGGGGAATTGGAGCAGGTTATACCTAGCGAGATTTTAGTTAGCCAAAAGGATAATGAAATAACCATAGAGGTGAAAGAAGAAACAAAGCAGAGTAAGGCTTTTTGGGGATTAACTAGAGCTTTAGTACAGAATATGATCACCGGGGTGAGTGAAGGATTTGTTAAACAATTAGAGATTGTCGGTGTTGGTTATAAAGCGAAGACAGAAGGCGATAAAGTATTAGATTTGGCCATGGGCTATTCGCATCCAGTTAAGCTTGATATTCCAGAAGGATTAACAATTGCTATAGAAAAAAACATTATTACAGTTTCAGGAATAAGCAAAGAACAAGTTGGCCAATTTGCCGCTAAGATTAGAGATGTGAGAAAGCCGGAGCCATACAAAGGTAAGGGTATTAGATATGTTGGAGAGGAGGTAAGAAGAAAAGAAGGTAAAAAAGCTGCGACAGCTACTTAAATATATGAAGGGAGCTGAGTTCCCTTCAACTGAGAGAATATAAATATGTTAAGTAAACAAATAAAACGTGGACGCAGACATAACCGAATAACAGCTAAAATGAAAGGCACAGCTAAAGTGCCTCGGCTTTGCGTGTTTAGGAGTGCTAGCCATATTTATGCTCAAATGATTGATGATGAACAAGGAAAAACTATCTTGCAGGCTAAAGATTATGAAATAAAGAAAAAAGTAGAGGGCAAGGTTGCATTAGCCCAAGAAGTAGGTAAACTAATAGCAGAGAAAGCCAAGGAGAAAAAGATAACCAGTGTAGTATTTGATAGAGGTGGTTATAAATACCATGGCAGAGTCAAAGCCTTAGCCGAAGGCGCCCGTGAAGGAGGATTAAAATTTTAAAACTATGCAAAGACCAGGAGAAAACAGAAAATTTAATAGGAAAAGATTTAAAAAGCCACAGTCAGAATTTGACAATAAGCTTTTAGATTTAACCAGAGTAACCAGAGTAACGGCTGGTGGTAAACAGCTCAGATTTAGAGCTGTTATTGTGGTAGGTAATAAAAAAGGGAAAGTAGGTGTAGGTGTATCTAAAGGAGCTGATGTGCAGAAAGCCATAGAAAAAGCGACTCGTTTAGCTAAAAAGAATATTATTCAAGTACCTGTATCAGGACATACTATTCCTTATGAAGTAGAAGCAAAGTGTGGCCCAGCTAAAGTTTTACTAAGACCTCAAAGAGAGGGTAGGGGACTAGTGGCTGGTGGTGTAGTAAGAGTGATTTGTCAGTTATCAGGTGTACCTAATATTTCATCTAAACTATTATCTCGTTCAAGAAATAAATTAAATATTGCCCGAGCTACTATCCAAGCCTTAAAGCAACTACAACTAGAAGAAGTTAAAGAAACCGAGGAAGTAAAGGAAGCTGAAAAAAAAGAAAATAAACCTGTGGATAAAAAGGAAGGAGCCCGACTCCTTCCAGATGAGGAATCAGAGAAGTCAGAAGAAAAGACAGAAAAGCTAAAATCAGATAAACCAGAAGCAAAGCCAGTTAAAGAAGACAAAAAAGAAGTAAAAGAAAAAGATGCAATTAAACAACCTAAAACCAAAAAAGAATAAGGAAAGTAAAAGAATAGGCCGAGGTGGGAAAAAAGGCACTTACTCTGGTAAGGGCGTGAAGGGTCAAAGATCTAGAGCTGGCCGAAAAATGCAACCTTCTATTAGGGAAATGATCAAACGTTACCCTAAGTTAAGAGGTTACCGCCACAGTGCTCATCCAAAGCTTGAAGTTACCTTAAGTCTTTTATTATTAGGCAAAAGCTTTAAAGATGGAGATATTGTTAACCCAGAATCTTTGCTTGAAAAACGAGTTATTGCTACAATGAAAGGGAAGACGCCTAAAGTTAAAATACTAAGTACTGGCGAGATAACTAAAAAGCTAATTTTTGAGAAAGTAGCTATCAGTAAAAGTGCTAAGGAGAAAATAGAAAAAGCTGGTGGTACTATTAAAGAATAATTATGGTCAATATTCTACAAAAGATATTATTGGTTTTTAAAGACAAACAACTAAGAAACAAAATCCTATTTGTTTTAGGTATTTTAGTGGTTTTTCGTTTAGCTGCTAGTATTCCAATGCCTGGCATTGATATGGAAAACTTAAAACAGTTTTTTAGTGAAAGCCAGTTTTTTGGTTTGTTAAACTTGTTTGTGGGTGGTACTTTGAGTAATATGTCTATTATTATGCTTGGTTTAGGCCCATACATTACTGGAACGATTATTATGCAGTTATTAACTATGATTTTTCCTGCTCTAGAAAAGATGTATAAGGAAGAAGGCGAAGCAGGTAGGCAAAAGATTAATCAATGGGGTAGAATGTTAACTGTTCCTCTAGCTGCTGTTCAATCTTATGCGATGCTTACCTTACTGCAAAGACAGGGAGCTATTACTGGGCTAACTTCGTTTGGCTTTTTTATGGCTATTATAACAGCCATTGGCGGTGCTTTGTTTTTAATGTGGCTTGGAGAACTAATTACTGAAAAAGGCATTGGTAATGGTGTTTCTATTTTAATATTTGCTGGTATCGTTTCTCGTACGCCAGTTGAAATTAGGCAGTTATTATTAACTTGGGACTCATCTAAGTTGCCAGGTTATTTATTGTTTTTCGCTGCCGCGTTATTAATTATCGCTGGGGTAGTTGTGATTACTGAAGCACGGCGTAACATACCAGTATCTTATGCTAAAAGAATTAGAGGTAATAAAATATATGGTGGTAGTTCTACCTATTTACCGATTAATATTAATCCAGCTGGGGTAATTCCAATTATTTTTGCTTTGAGTATATTATTATTCCCAGGTATGATTGCTAACTTTTTTGCAGGGGGTACATCATTTATCGCTGGAGTAGCTCAAGGAGTAGCTGGGTTTTTAGAAAATGCTTGGGTGCATGGTGGATTATTCTTTGCCCTAGTATTTATGTTTACCTATTTCTATACTGCAGTTACTTTTGATCCAGAATCAATTGCTAACAATTTACAAAAGATGGGCGGGTTTGTTCCAGGTATCCGGCCGGGTCAATCTACTTCTCGATTTTTACATAAAATACTCTATCGCATCTTATTCTTAGGGGCATCCTTTTTAGGACTAATTGCGGTTTTACCTTCTGTGATTCAAGGGATTACTGGTGTGCAAGCTTTTGGCTTTTTAATTGGTGGTACTGCACTATTAATTGTAGTTAATGTGGTGCTAGATACTTGGCGGCAAATCAAATCCCAAATGGACATGCGCGAGTACGAGAGGTTTTAGTCTACGCTTCTACTAGGCGTGCTCGGGTAGTTACTTTGTATCGGACGTGGTTGAATTCCCCAGCGGTAATTCACCACTCCGTTTGCAGACACGGTACATTTTTTAATGGCTCCGCAGGAGCTCCGCCTAAAATGTCCGTTGAAGCCAATCAATTGGCTTCAACCTCGGCGAATGACCCCTCGGATTACCTCGGGGACCATGCTCATTCGCCTCCGAGAGGCCGATACAAAGCAACTCCCTCGCCCGCCTTACACTTTTGTTTAGTTTTTAAAACCGCCACACTCTTTTTTAAAAAAATAAAACTATGCCAAAAATTATTAGTTTATTCGGCCGATCTGGCTGTGGTAAAGGAACTCAAGCTAAGTTAATAATGGAACGTTTTGAAAATATGTTCTATATCTCTACTGGAGATTTATTTAGAGATTTAGCTAAACAAGATACTTTAGTTGGTAAAAAGATTAAACAAGTCATAGATGATGGTGATTTGCCTTTTGATGATATAACATTAGCTTTACTTTTACGCACCATTGCCTATAACGTGAAACAAGGTCAAGGGATTTTGTTGGACGGCGCTGTTCGTCGCGTAGAGGGAGTTAAGGTAATTAATGGATTTTTAAACTGGTTGGGACAAAAAGATAATACTTTACATATTTTTATTGATATTTCACGAGAGGAGGCACTTAATAGATTAACTAAAAGAAGGATCTGTAAAGAATGTGGTAGACTTATTCCGTGGGTAGGAGAGTTTAAGAAAATAAAAGTATGTGATAAGTGTGGCGGTGAGCTTGAAACACGTATTGATGATAACAAAGAGTCTATTAATAATCGCCTTGATTATTTTGACGGAACAGTTATGGAGAGTATTAAGTATCTTGAGGAGCAAGGTTCGCTTATTCGTGTCAATGGTGAACAACCAATTGACGATGTTTTTAAGGATATTTTAGAGGTGATAAAAAAATAGTTCTATGTTTAAAGTATTATGTATTGTAGGAATGACTGGGTCTGGTAAAAGTGTAGTTTCAGATGAATTAGTTAAAAATGGTTTTTCTTTTTTAAGATTTGGTCAGATAACTTTAGACGAGGTAAAAAATAGAGGACTAGATAACAGCGAAGCCAACGAAAGAGGTGTTAGAGAAGGTTTTAGAAAAGAACATGGCATGGGAGCTTTCGCTATTTTAAACATTCCAAAGCTTGATCAATTATTAGAAAACAGCGATGTGGTGGTTGATGGATTATATAGTTGGTCAGAGTATAAGATACTGAAAGAAAAATATGGAGAACTAATGAAAGTGATTGCAGTTTGGGCGTCTCCAAGTTTGAGATATGAGAGATTAACAAATAGAAAGGCTGAAAATGACGAAAAGCAACGGTTTAGATCTTTTACTAAAGAGGAGGCAGAATCTAGGGACTATGCTGAACTTGAGAATTCAGAAAAAGGCGGACCAATTGCCATGGCAGATTTTACGATTAAAAATAACGGTTCCTTGGAAAATTTGAAAACTCAATTTAAAGATATTGTAAAAGAATTAGAAAAGTAATGATAAAGATTAAAACACAACAGGAGATTGATGTAATGCGGGAGGGGGGCAAACGTTTAGCCAAAATAATGGCTAAGCTGGAGGAGATGGTTAAGCCCGGTATGACAACTGATGACTTAAATAAGGCTGCAGAGGCCTTTGTTTTTGAATATGGGGCAGAAGCTGGGTTTAAGGGTCATCAAGGTTTTCCAGCTACTTTATGCACCTCTGTGAATAATGTGATTGTTCATGCCACTCCTAGCAACTATGTATTAAAAGATGGTGATGTTTTATCACTGGATATAGGTATTAAGTATAAGGGTTTTTACTCTGATATGGCTGTTACTGTGCCAGTTGGTCAGATAGATCCAGAAACAAACAGGTTAATTAAAGCCACTAAAAAAGCCTTAAAGATTGGTATTAAAAAGGCTAAAATCGGTAATACAATTGGTGATGTTGGTAATACCATAGAACGACATGTAGAGGGGCAAGGTTTTAATGTGGTTCGTACTTTATGCGGGCATGGTATTGGTAGGGAACTGCATGAAGACCCGCAAATCCCTAATTATGGTCAGCGTCATAAAGGAGATGTCATCAAACAAGGTATGGTTTTAGCTATTGAGCCAATGGTTACAGTAGGGGATTCACGGCTTGTAAAAGCAAAAGACGGTCATGGTTTTGAAACTAAGGATGGCTCCTTATCTGCCCACTTTGAGCACACCATTGCCATCCACAAAAATGGCCCACAGGTCTTGACAAAATTATAAAGTATGCTATGCTATTTTTGTATTCATAGAATAGTTTTCACATAGTAAAAAACAAAGGAGTACTATAAAATGGATTTTAAAGAGGTTTCTTTTGAGCAACTTAGGTCGAGAGTGGATGTTCTGCAGGGGATGCTTAATCCTGAAGATGATAAGCCATTTCCTGAGTTACTTATAGCAAATCAAATTCATCTCATCAACGATGTAGCGGTTGGTTGTCTTGGGAAAGAGGTAGCTGAGATTGAGCATAGGGAAAAACTTAATCATCTCATGGAGAAAGCTGGTTTTTGTCCATCTTGTGGTGAACACAAACCAGGTGAATTGAGGCAGAGATCACCTAACCCAATTTTTGATTGGTGGTGTCAGCTCTGTATTGATAAAGCTGAAGCATGGGAAGCTAAAATGGAAAAGGAGACAGATTAGTAGTATTTTCACGTAGGCAAGGTGTTCACCTCGAACACCTTGTTTCTATTTATCCCAATATAATATTGGGATTTTTTATTATATTTTGGTATAATAAATAAAGATAATACTAATATGCCAAAAAAGAAATTTCCATCAGAGTTAAGGTATGATTTAGTGGGTCAGGATTGGGTGTTGATTGCCACTGGTCGGGCTCAAAAGCCGGAGATGTTTAAAAAAGACAAACGGCAAAAAGAAACTGTTAGTAAAAAACAGTGCCCTTTTTGTGATATACATGGGCAAGAAACACCAACTTTGGCTTTTAACCAAGGTAAAGAGTTGCCCATAGTAGAAACAAGAAAAGTACCAGACAAATGGACGACTATTGTTATTCCTAATAAATATCCAGCGGTTATTCCAGGGAAAAGTTTGGAGGAGCGGACTGAAGGTGGAATTCATAAAAGAATGAATGCAGTTGGTTTTCATGAAGTAATTATTACCCTTGATCATCAGAAGCAAATTGCTCAGTTTAATCAGGCACAAGTAAAAGAGTTAATGGATGTGTATCAATCAAGGTATAAAAGTTTAATGAACCAAAAGTTTGTTAACTATATCTCTATTTTTCACAATCATGGTAAAGAGGCAGGTGCTTCTATCGCCCATCCGCATTCGCAATTAATTACCACTCCTTTAGTAGATGTAAAATTAAAGCACGCTTTGGCAAATTCAGAAAAGTTTTTTGAGGAAAAGGGCAAGTGTGTTTATTGCCATATGAATGAGATAGAAAAAAGAATAAAAAATAGGATTGTTTTTGAGAATGATAATTATTTAGTGGTTTGTCCATTTGCTTCTAAGGTAGCTTTTGAGATAATTATTTCACCTAAAAAACATCTAGCTCATTTTGAAGAAGCTACTGAGTGGGAAAAACAAGATTTAGCTGAGGCGTTTGGTGTGGCTATTAATAAATTGTACAAAGGACTTGATGATCCTTCCTATAACTTCTATTTACACACCGCACCGTGTGATGGCAAGAGTTATCCTTTTTATCACTGGCACTGGACTATTC
>SDBT01009591.1_pt1 | contig 15689 bp, 33 predicted proteins | sample 2277101 | NCBI WGS metagenome assembly SDBT01 (sample SAMN10404973, study PRJNA504765) | marine sediment metagenome | isolation source: marine sediment core GS10_PC15, 103 cmbsf | place: Arctic Ocean: Southern Knipovich Ridge | collected 2010 | reverse complement strand
TCTCTGAGTCGAACAGATCACCGCACACATCGCATCGTTCGATGTAATCCGGTACCTGCCAGTATTCGTTGCCGAGATACCACAGCACCGTCCACGCCTGGTCGGGTGTGAGGTTGGGTATCTCTGATTTGTTCTCAATGTGAATAGTGTCGGGCATCTGCCCCTGCAAGAAGGCAAACGCTTCCTCCATACGCTCAAGATTGCTTGGCTTGTCAGTCATCGTTTGGCCTTTCGTGTTTGTCAGCCGTTTGGATTCGTCACCCGCGTCAATTGGACGATCACCGTCTCGCCATTTCCAAGGAGGTCGTGTATATCGTTGGTGCTGCCATCCCAGTTTAGAAATGCTGCTCTACGTATCTTAGCGTTGTCGTGTGTACGCTCGGAGAATATGAGCACTTCATCTTCGTGGCTGCGGTATGGCACGAGTGTAAGCGTCAGCATTTGTCTATCCTCTCAACTTCGCAGCCGAAGATCCACGGGTTGCTCGACCATGGGAACTTCTTGTCGTAGTCCCTATCCCAGTCGCCCCGAAACGCGCTATGGGCGCAGGTATACGTATTCACGGCCGGCAGACTCGACTCGCATGAAGCCAGGGCCGTCTCTGCCAAACAATCACGGTAGCTAATCGACTGCACCTGCTGGCACCAGACGCGGGTGACGCGAAGATGGATTCTCGATACCCACTTCGGCATCGTGGTCGAGGATCGCCAGCGTGTTGGTGCATCATCGTCATCGTGGCCCTCTTCGGGATGCTGATAACAACCAGTGTCCCGAGGCACCAACCATCCAGCCGCCTTGCAGTCGTCTGACGATTGCTCAAACATACGTTCAGACCAGTGATCGAACTCAAGGCTGTCGTGGGGATCGTATGCTTCTCGCACCTTCCCGTCTTGATAGGTGACGTTTATCGGCTCGCCCTCATGCCAGCTATAGACACGCCACATCTCCTTGCAATACAGCAAGTCGCCGGGGGCTCCGAAGGGGCCGTACTCTCCCAGCAACGCTGTGTTGACATGCGCTATGTTCAGATTGATATTCTTTCGCGGTCGCCAACGCCACACACGCTGGAAAAGTTTTGGCTGCTTCTTCACCGGCACGCGAATCTGCGTAGCACCGGCAAGGATCGCTCGCACCTGGTTGGCGTTGCGTAGGATCGGTATCTCACGCGGCTGGGTCATTGGCTCGGCTCCTGTTCGGCGGCTACTGGACGGTAAAACTGCACCCGACTGTGGCCAAAAGCGTTTTTCTCCCACAGTGCAAGTTCAACCAACTTGTCTCCCAGCGACACCGCCGATGACAAAGCCTGTGACGACCACCATCCGTCGGATTGTTTGTGGGCAATCTGGCAAAACGCATCTTCGATTAGCTCGGCTAAGTCCTCACGCAGTTGCTCGCACTCTGCCTCTAATTCGAGGAGTCGCTTGGCAGCGTAACGACTGGTTTGTGTACGGAGGAACAACAGCATGTCGATGATCTTCCGGTTCATTACATCGTAGGTATGGAAGTCGTTCACCTCTGCAAGCCGTGGGTCTGGATCGCTTACCATCGGATTATCACTCCCTCGAAGTTTCGTTGCTTGTATTGCTTCGCAAACCACTCGCAGAAATCAGTTAGACTCTCGAAGCCGTCCGCGAGTGCCATGGAGAGTGCTTGACCATGGGTCAATCGATCCCCGTAGACGCTTACGGTGTGTTCTGTTGTGTCGATACTAATCGGAATGACGGCCGTGCAAATCGTAACCCTCAACTTGCGACACTTCTTAGTACGCATTCCAGTGTAGAGGTAGAGCGTATCGCCGACCTTGATGGGGTACTCTCGCACCTTGCGAATTGTCTGCCACTTCTTGCCGCTCTTTACGGCCTCAGCGAATTGCGATTGGAAGTTTAGGGCTGGCATCAGCTATTCTCCTATTCTCGACATCACCCGGTCGACACGCTCCAACCATAGCAGCATGCGCCGCACTTGGGGTTGATTTAATTCGACGCTATTACACCAGACCGATACGCCGTCAAAATGGAGTCCACCGCGACTGGTTTTGCTCGCAAAGGCGAAGGTTTCTTTTGTTTGTTCGACGATTCGCGTCATTACTCGGGTCCCTTCTGTTCGACGATCGCCCGGTACAGCGCCTCAGCCTTCTCGGCGGGGGTGGCGGTGGCAACACGGTAGTTAATCCATCCACCGATCTCCAGGACACTACGAGCTGTAGCTCTGTACGCCTCCCACGAGTCGTGATGCTGCTCAAATATCACGTCCAGGAGTTTGTCGGCCCATGCGTGCTGCCATGGTTCGCTGCGTACCCTCAGTCTATTGGCCAAGTGGTCCCAGTGGACCGGATTTACAAATGGGTTCCATGACTTGTCGAATTTGACTTCCGTCCACTCGGCCAGCACGGCAATCTTGTCGGCTTCGGTTGGTTCGGTCATGGCTTGGGCTCCTTGTTGACGGCGTTCTCCAGTGCGTTTATGGCACCGATTGCCTTGGCAGTGAGCTTGTGATACGCCTCGTGTAATTTTTGCCGCCGTTTGCATCCATCACACCATTCGTCTTGCGGAAGATCCTCTAGCTCACCGTCAATACGCACACTGCGAAAGCAAGACTGCTCGTCATGCACAGTACACAGCACGGCATTCCGTTCAGCCTTGACGGTCAGCTTCTCCCGGCGCAGGGCAATGAACTTGCGGGCGGCGGCTGTGATGGCGTCGCTCATGGGCTCGGCTCCTCTTGCTCGTCAGGATCGTTACGATTGACCTTTGGAATCAACCTGGCGGCCCGTTCTCGACGATACTGATGTGCCAATTCCCAAGCCTTCTCGGTAAATAAGACCCAGTGGGTTGCTACGTAGCTTCTGCCCTCTTTATTTGCTTCCGACGCGAAGAGCCGACCAAACTTAATCAGCCCCTCCTTTTTCCAAGCCTCCATAAGAGCATAGTCGTCACCGTTGATACGACGTGCTTCCACTTTGCCACCATAATCTACCATGCACGTTTCCAGGTAGACCAGAAGGTTTATCTGTTTTTGGTTCATCACTCAGGCTCCTTCTCGTAGCGGGCCAGCACGGCCTTGGCTATGTTCAGTGAATCCCACCGTTGACTACCGTGGATGCCTTCTACTTCTCGTATCAAGTCCTCCAACGCCTCGATTGCGTCGGGGGCAGAGTGGGCCAAGGCTTCATCGGCAACAAAGAACGCCAAATCAACCGCAGGGGATATATCAAGATGTGGTGTCCTTGATAGCAGCCCGGGCAGTGCCAACGCTGCAAACTGTTCGCGTCGTGATAAGCTCATCGCTGGTTTCCTTTCAATGTTTGGAAGGCATCCCGGATCGTCATCGACCCTAATGGCTTCCTGTCGTCTGCCGAGGAGGCAGCGTATTCCATCTTCACCGCGTCCACGTACATCGTAAACTGCCCGTCATCGCCCATATAGCTGGCCTGCCAAACGTCGTCCGGCACCATGCGTATGACGTTCAGTTGTTCCAGGGCCAAGTTGTCAAACGATATGGTGAGGTTCTTCATACTCAGCAACGACGGCAGGAAATATCGCCAGGCGTCGATGTTGTCTGCCACCTTGTCGCTGTAGTGTGTTACCCCACGACCACGTCGCTTGTAGCCGAGAATGAGAATCTTGTAGTCGGCGCCGGTAGCACAGCGAAGGTCTTGCACGGAGTCAACACCTGCCACAAAGTGCAGCACGGTGTTGCTTGCGATAAGGCCGGGTTGTATCTGTTCGATCACGCCGGCGAAGTGACCGGCACCAGATAAGCCGACGCCGTAAATAAACCTGTTGCGTCGCCACTGGAATAGTCGGCCGTAGTCCGCCAAAGCGTGGTCTATCCGCAACGTGAGATTACACACTAACCCGCGACATGTAAGCGAATGTATTACCGATACAACTGAAGGGTGTTCCATCGGATTTCCGCCACCGATTGCAATCTCTACCCCTTCAGTAAGCCCTTCCGTGATGCGCATTACCTCACTGGCGGCAGTGTGACCTCCACCTGGCGTCGACGACTCGTGACAGAACGTGCATCCCTTGTTGCAGCGGTCGGTAATTTTCAGGTCGATCGACTCGGGGAACTCCGGCTTAGGTATACCGTCGCATTCCCGCGTCTTCGTGCCAGTGGCAGTATCCAGCGTCACATGGCAGTTGCCGTTGTCGTAATCAATGATTGTCATTGTCGGTCACCAGTACGCTTTGGGGGTTGAAGATGAAGTCACGAAGGGCGTCGCGCGACTTGAATGCCTCAACGGCGGCACCCTCCACTTTGCCGTCATACGACTCACACGATTGATGGTCGATGTAGCCCCACGGATGATGCTCGTCGCCAGTTTGCACAAATACCACCACCGCTGCGGTTTCGGCGGCAATGACCCGGCGTAGCAATTCCAACGCCGCATCATCTTCGGTTTGTTTGGCAAACGTCAATGCGTAGGACGCCTTCGTGGCAGCATCGCGGTAGGTTGCTTGTTCCCATCCAAACTCACCGGGATGGATTCTGACAGCCGACCCATGCTCTGGCGACACGTCCAGCCCTTGTGGCTCATAGTCGCCGCCAGCGATAGTGATTGAATGGGTCGATGAACTGTTCGTCTCAAATACGTTACGCCGTGTTACTCTCATCGGGTTCTCCTAACTGAAGTCCATAACTGTTTGAGGGTCTTGCTTAAATAACTCACTGCGCCCCTGGTCGGTAACATCGTATGAGGCCCGCCTAAGTCGCGTCGCTAAGCCACGCTCGCGCAGTTCGTAAACCGCACCGACAACAGACACACTACTGCGGCCAGTGCGTTTCACTATGTCCGCGATCGAACATGGACCATCTATCCGTAACGCTATGCAACATGCTCGCAATCTGGGTGTCATCGCCGTCATCGTGTTCTCCTACGGTTGGTTGTAAAGTGGCGACCGGGCCAAGACTAACCTGCTTCCCAGCCCGACTCCAGGAAAACGCTAAATCCATCAACGTCCGTATTGTCAGCGCCATGCCGCAAGGACTCTCGAAAGCATTTCGCTTCATTGAGCCTGAACGTCAGGTCTCCGCAGTTCGCAAGGTGGTCCTTGTCTGGACCAACAAACACCGTAACGCGGGTGTGCATATCACCTCGACCAATATGCATCCACCGTAGTTTGATTGTCATTTCACACCTCCGACTGGTTTACTCGTTGTAATTGTTAAATGGCGGCCGGGCAAAGACACAGAACCCGGCCGCCGGGTCGGCTACAAGCCGGTAGTCTGGTTGGCTTCGCTCGTGCCATCAGCGATCCAATCTGGCATGATACCTACGATAGCTCGCAGCCGCTCGTTCTCGTCGGCAGCCTTAATCAACAGTCGTCCAAAATTGCCGGTTCGGATAATTGGACCATCGACCATCTTCTGTCCTTCAGATCGTATGGCTTCTATTTCGCACTCTTTCATCACACTTCCTTTCCAGGCAGCCTATGGTGCCCACGCCTTGCAGGCGTCACCGCCTCTCGGCCATCCGCCGGTCAACGCCCCGTAGTTCGTACCAAGTCCCACACAGTATCCGGCTCGCAATCCGGCCATCGTAGTGCCCACGGAATTGCTCCGGCGATAGATTGCTGATGTAAATCGCGACGTTCGACGCCGTGTTGATCCGCCAATCCGCAAACGCCTTGACGAGTTCGCTATGCAGCCGCTCCGTCCAATGTTTTCCCGTGGTGGGGGTCTCGCCTAACTCATCCAGAACAGCCATAGTCTGGGGCTCCGGGTACTCTCTCACGTATCTGTAGCCACCACTTCCTTGCCACGGCAGCGTTGTGTCCGCATTCAACTCCCGCTCGATCAATTCTCGCACGGTCCAGTACGCGGCCTGTACACAGCGGTCGCAGAGAGTCAATGCGGCACACGTCTTGCCGCGGCCAGGGTCACCCCACAGGTACAAGGGCCATCGCGATTTGCCGCTCGTGAGCGTCCGGAACAGGTTCTTGAGTCCCTCCTCAACCGTCCCCATCGTCCTCTCCAGGCCAGGCATCACCCGCGCTTCCGTCACCTTCTTGGTCGGGATTTGGATCAATCCAGGTTCGGTCGGCAATGGGCTCGCTAGGGATGCAACCGCTTCGTCGATCGGTGTCTTTTGGTCTTCCACCGGTTTTGTCCTCGTAAATTCCTTTCCAGCCCTGGGCAATGCTCCGCTCGATAGCGGCGACTGCACGCTCGGGACCCATGGTAGTGAGTTCTTTCAGGGCCATCTTCTGGGAACGGGGGGTGAACTTCTCGCGCTTCTCTTTCCGGTAGGCCAGCCATTCGGTCCATGCCTCCTTGAATGCAGGTGTATCGAGAACTTCCGGCAAGGGGGGCTCCGCCGCTTTCGGCGGTTTCTTTCTTTTAGTGGGTGTGGGTGTGGGTGTGGGTGTGGGTGTGGGAGGCGCGCCAATGGCAGTCACTGACTGCCATTGTCCGCCATTGTCCGCCGAATCGTCGTAAGTCCTTTGTTTTCGTTCATTCTCCCGCTGCCTACGCTTCTTCACATAGTCCGGGGCGTGGTCGTAGAGGTCGTGAATCTGGTATCGGCCGGGCTCATTCGGCACCTCTTCAATGAATCCGGCCTGCCCGTCGTCGTACTCGGCGCCATTGTCCGCCATTGTCCGCCGTTGTCTGCCACCGGCCGCCATTAGGGCGTGGAACAGTTTGCCGGGCTCGCCTGGGTACTCTACCGCCGCCTCTACCGCTTCTGGGTCACCGATCACTGGATCCCCGCATTCATAAGAGACTTGCCATAGAGACTCCAGATAGCCGATTACGTGCGGCTTGGGTTCGCCGAGGATCCGCACGAGTCTGCGGAACTTGACGTTCTTATCGAGGCTAGGTCGGGCCATTCGGATTTCCCTGTCAATAGCGATTCCGCCAACTCCCGGCGACGGGAGGGGTTAGGTTTGACTCAATCGTGTTTTGGCGTCGAACACTTCTTTCGCCATCGCGTCGCTGTCTTCGGCAAGCAGATCGCCAGCCATAATCGCAGCGCTTACATCTTTCTCCAGCCGTTGCACTTCGCCAACATCCCTGGCGGCCTGCAATGCGACAGTGAATTCCTCCAGCAACGCTGATCGCTTTGAGACAGCATCCGGGTCTTCCTTCGCCATTTTCTCCGGTGTCGGCTCTGGCTTGGGCGCGGGCTTCTTCTTCGCCTTGCTCTTGACGGGTGGCTTCTCATCGACGACAGTGCCATCTAGGGGCGGTTCGTCGGTGATAGTGCGTTGATGCCTGGCTTGTTCGATGTGGCGTTCCGTAGCATCCGGAAGCACACGGGAAGGATCGTTGCCGAGGTCCCAGTCTTCCGCGTTGAGCATCTTTTCCATCCGCTCTTGCCCGATGGGGTCCATCGGGACTGCTCGCCGGGCGTAGGTGTCTCGGTACAGAGACTTGTGGACCATCTGCTCGTACCAACTATTCCAGATGCTTTGCGTCTGGGCGCATTTCTGCATCTTGCAAATCTGTTTGATTCTGACGAAGTGGTATTTCGGTGGCCGACCGTCCCTGTACGTGATTTTGCAATATCCGCCGCGCAGATTGGCGGGCTTGTCAACATCTCGCTGCTCGTCAAACGGGTCGTAGCGGTGATCGACGATGCCGTTCTCAATCGCGAACACGTCGCTTGTGTGGACGATGTGCGCAGTGACTTCTAACACTTCCGGGTGACGTTCCATCATCACCTTCATGCCCTGCCATTGCACCATCACTTTGAGCTCCTCGACACCCTTGTTCTTATATGGTATCAAGGCCACATTGTCGGACGTGGGCGGCAGTGCGTAAGCGGCCAGCGTGTGGATCGCCTTGAATTTGCTCTCGTCAGTGCAATTCCGCAGCTTGTCGTGCTGTAAAGCCACTAGGCAGTGGGCCATAAACTGGTCGGCGTCCAAGTCGTTGCCGATAGCAGCCACAAGCTGCGTGGCTACGTCAGGTTGCTGAATCCACCGCCGAAGCCCCTTGGGTTTATCGGTTGTTTCTAAGTCCGTATTCATTTCTCGGATTCCTTCTTGATATTGTACTTGTCGAGTAATGCGACCAACTGATCGCGGAAATTCAGAACGCAGTTTTCTAGCTCTGCTATGTAAGCCTCATCCCGGTACACTTTCACCTTGAATAGGGCCATATCGAGATTGTCGATACGTGGATCGTAAGATCCAAAGTCCCACCAATCACACTCGTTGATCCAGATATGTCCCTGCACCTGGGCAACGTGATCCTTCGGAACCACGCCGTCCAATAGATACCCAAGGTGGATTCTCGTATTGAACGGGCATTTGATTTCCAGTCCGCCATCGGTGCCAATCAGCCGGTCGGGAGAACCGCCTATCAGCTTCTCGGTAGGATGGTCGACGAACCCGACTTCCTCGCAGTGTAGGCCCGTTAGGTTCTCGTAGACGGCCACTGCCGAGTATTCGTGGAGGTTTCCCCACTCAGTGGCTTTGTTGCCCTCGAAGCCCTGGGGTTCCCCGGTGATGTGTTCTGCAAGCAGGTCGAGCATGTAACTACGGGCGGTCGCACTCAGCTTACCGGCTTCCTTGTCGGCCTTACTGCGCGGCTGGGTCATCACGTCCTTAAATCGGCTTGCGGTAACCTTGCCCATGCGGTCCTTGTGCCACTGTTCGGTGCCTTGCTTAGCGGTGTTCACACTTCTACCTCCGCAACAACTTCCTCATCGTCGCTGGCCACCGCGAGTTTCCCTTCGAGTCCAGTCACCTCCAGCACACCGCTACGACGTGTCGACTTGGCAACGGTGATTTTGGCACCAAAGCCCTCTACGGAGCCCTTCAGCGTGCCGTCTCTCACCTCCAATGACCCCTTGCCGCTGACAAGCGCGGCGACTGCGTTTAGGGCGTGCGATTTTCCGGTGCCGTTTCTCCCTCTCAGCACCAGAAGTTCACCGGGCTCAATCGACATTTCGAGTCGCTTGATCGGCCTCGTGTTTGTAATCACTACGGTCTTCATCGTGTTCTCCTCTGGTTCTCGCCCCGGTTACGCCCCTCACTTGCTACCCGGTTGGTGGATGGACCACTTGCCCTCGATAACCACGAGATTCAACCCCATCAACCCCATCAAGCCCTTGGTGACAGCTTCCAGTTGCTCCGTGGCGTGTTCCTGTCGCCTGATACCGCCGTGCAAAGTGCCACCATGCGACAAGAGCTGCTCTGCGGACTCTTCGACTCGCTTGCTGAGCTTCTCCAGCCGGTCCAACACGGAAGCAAACGCCACGGACTGTCGCGTCATCAGTTCTGCCTTCGCTACCTGCCGAGTATTCAGTTCCTCCAGCCGCTCGACGGCTTCGCTGAGGTGGTCGCAGAGCCGGGTTGTGGCATCGTCGAACCGCTGTCGTGGGGTCATGGACGCCCGGATCGCCTCGTCACAGGCAAGGAAGGCGGGCCAGTGCGCATCCAGTTCGCTGAGACTCGGAGTCACACAGCCGTAGTAATCCCGGCACCACTTTACAAACGTCTGCCACAGTGGGTGTTTTTCTCTCTTCTCGCTCATCGTGTTCTCCTTGTTACGCCCCGTTACGCCCCGTTACACCCCTATCCAAATGGTGATCGATGTTCCGCCGCCTCGACCTCTTCGCGGGCCTCGCGCTCAGTGCAGCATCGCGACCTGATCTCCATCAGCCGCTCGTCGTTGGTGACGATCGCACGCGGCGGCAGTTCGACCGGCCCTCCGAACGTCGAAGCGATCAGCGGGGCGCAAGCGGGCTTGTGGTTGGTCATATCGATTGGTTTTCGTTCTAAAATGGCGGATCAAACGGCGGGTCTACTTGCTTGCGAAATCGCCTGGGCGAACCGAAAGCTACGTTTCGTCCCGTCCGCATATTAGTCACAATGTACGCGGTAGTTTTATAGTGGGGGCCGCTCTCCTCCACTCGGACGGTGACGGCGTGGCCGTTGATCTTGGCCGTGTAGTAGCAGCCAACTTTGATCTCGGAGGCTTTCACGGCAGGCTCCCTAACTCGGCGAACAGTAGCTCCAGTTTGCCGACTTCTTCGCGGATGGTCCGCCTAGCAGTCGCGTCGCTTTGCGCGTATGCTGATTCGCGGTTCGTCTTGCGGATGGCAGTTAGGCAGTCGGCGATCTTCTGCAACAGTTCCTTGCGGTCGGTCGGCTCTTTCGCAACTCCCTGCATTGCCATGTTGGGATTGCATCCGCGGCACTGGGCCGGCCAGTGGGCGCACAAGCCATCGGGACATTTGCAAGGCGCGGTTGGCAAGGGAGGCCACTCGCCCGGCCTTTCTTGTGCCTTCGTACCTGCATCCTCCAACAGCACTTCGTCTGGATCGGCAGGGGCAGGGATGGTTTCGGCCTCTTCGTCGGCGTGGCTATTGCCGTATGGCCACTTGCCGCATGACTCGCACTTGTCGCCAGACTCAGGGCAATCGACTGGGCACTGGCCGTGCGGGGCCTCTTCTGCCTCACTCGCTTGCTTCAGGTGGTCGTCGATTTCGCTGGGCGTATCCACATTCTCGAACTGCACTGTACTAAACGAGTTAGATGGCACTTCCCGTAGCCAGATACAGCCTCCGAAACTGTGGACTTGTATGCAATGCACAGTATAGACCTCGCCCACTACTAGCGCCGCGGCGGATCTTTTGTTTCCGACGTTCGGATGCGCAAATCGCACCTTGCTGCCAGGCTGTGTGCTGTTGTACATCGACATGCTAGTCTCCTTTCGCCGGCCTTTCCCGTCCTGGGTCCAGCCGGTCAGTCCTCCGTGGTGGTTATCGGCGTCTTGCCGCTGTCCTATCAAAGTGATTCCAGAGCGCGTTCGCAGGCAAACCGCAAACAACGCCACACCCGCTCATCTAGTGTTGCCTCTATGCCTCCACGGTTGCCACGCAGCACAACGTCCAGGATTGGTTCCGGTGGTTTGCCGCCGAGAACATCCGTTAGGATGTCATAGGCATTTTGCACGGCTTCTTGCACTTGGTTAGCATTTTCGGCTGTGCCAAATTCAGGGTCGAAGCCGCCTGATACTGGACCGGGCATCGTATTTCTCCTTGGGTTATTCGGCGTCTTGCCGCTGTCCTATGGAAGTCACTTGACGCCAGTTTGCATCCCCTTTGCCTTGGTGCGACAGCACGAGCAATAGTCGCACGCATACTCCGGTAGGCCGTGGGGCTGGCCGTTCTCCAGCGGTTGGAGTTTAGAGTGGGGGCGGATGCCTCTTCCGTGTAGCGAGTCCGCGGTACTGTTGACACAATCACACTTGAGGTTCATCGGTTCTCTCCCGCGGCTGGGCCGCTAGTTAGGTTAAAACGCCCCGCCGGGTGGCCTCCGGTGCCTGACAAGCTGTGTCCTGCCACCGGCGGGGGTGGATCGGTTACTTGTTCTTTGTTGTTTCGTCGTAAGCCGCCCGCGACTCCTCCGGAAACAACATAAGCTCTCCTTCGGGGGCGATGTGTCCGCCGAGAACAGCTTGTGGGAGGCTCACATCCTGGACGCCGCCTCGGTGCCACGTTGATCCCGGATGTATAGCCCGAAGTAAGCAAAAGGCTTCGCGTGTGGGGCCAGAGTGAACTCCGCAAAGCGAGATCACGGAAAACGCTCTACAAGTCGCTGGATTCAACTTGTGCATCGCCTTTAGCGTGACGAGGTCGCCGACGCACAACTCAAATGTAAACGTGCATTTCTGGGGCATGGTAGTAACTCCTTAGCGGTAGTTGATTGAAAGATCGAGGCTCGGTGTCGAACCGATTTAAGCGTGCCCTGACAGCCGTGCCAGCTACCTCGATCCGCCCGTCTCTCCGAGCTGTACGTTCCTTGCGAGCATCCAAGTCTGAACCGAGATACCGCTTCCCGCGTCTGTCGGTGCCAACGTCTCACCCATGTCATCGTCCGCGGTCGACGGCACCAATCAAGCCAGTCGTTGTTGGTGCTAAGCCCTCGGCACATTGCCGGGCTGGCAGGCTTTGTACATGGCTGTTTGCTATTCTCGGTACAGCCGGACCTCAAGGCGACGGTATGACGCTTGCCTAGTGGTCCCCGGCGGAATCGAACCGCCGTCGCGCACTCGGTGTTAGCGTGGAGTTGCACCACACGCGGGGAATTCTCCCATGACCTACTGGACCAACCTCGACGCCCCACCATGTGTTTCGCGTCGATGAAACACAACCGACCCCCGGCCGGCGTTTTCATGTGAGTGTGAAAGATGGAGGGGCCGGGCCTCGAACCCGGGACACTCTGTGGTGCCGGCTTCCAATTCCCCTCCATGTGAAAAGCACGGCCTACCGAATTGGCATCCCGCCGGTCATCACCGTTGAAAATATGCGGACGAGCACCGAACCACTTGCCGGCGATACTCGCTTGTCGACTCGACCGATCGCTGCAACAGCAGATACCGTGCCGACCGCTTGATCCAAGAGCGAGTAACTCTCGCGACCATCGTTCACCTCGTCGTGTCCACCGTGCAATTGACAATCTACCCCAACCAAATCGCCCAACTCCCAGCATACACCTTGCGATACGTCGAACTCGAACACGCCAGTGGTGGCCACGCGGATCGATGCCGTATCGCCGTTGCGGCTTCGCTGCATCGCCACGCCAAGGAAGAGCCGGGCAAACCACTCCTGCTGGCCCACTTTGTCGGTGGCTTTTATCATTGACGCCGGTTTCGCGTCGTCGGTGTCCTGCCAGAGCAAGTCGCCGATCTCGATCACCGTGTGTGACTCGACGGCCGCTTTCACGGGGTTCGAGTCCCCGTATCTCCACCTCATGTGATCTGTCATAACTTTCTCTCCTGTTTGAGCATGTCTGAGAATCATTCTATTGATTCGGTTGAGTATCGTCCAGTCCCAGGTTATCCAGGATACCGCGTTGGCGACGATGGAAGCATGTGGAGCTGTCGAGCCAAGAATGGTAAAGGGCGGAAACCCACCAAATGGCACATGTTGAGTGTTTACTACAACACATCTGGCTATGTCAACATCACCCTGCGACGCAATGAGGGGGGCAGTACCATACAGATTGTGTCGCGGTTGGTGTTGATGGCGTTCGTTGGACCATGTTCCAAGGGAATGGAATGCCGACACCTTGATGGAAATCGTGACAACAACTATCTGACCAATCTGGCGTGGGGAACTCATGCTGAAAATGTGGCCGACACAATTCGGCATGGTACGTTGCGGCGGGGAGAGCAGTGTTCGAGCACAAAACTGACGGCCAGTGATGTACGTGCCATTCGCAGACTTGCTGCAAGTGGTCATAAATACGCCGCTCTGGCAAGAGTCTATTCTGTGACCACACCCGCCATCTGGCAGGTTGTGCATAGAAAGACGTGGAAGCACATCGACTAAGGTGCAACAACGCAAAAGCGCACGGCCGCCGATCGACAGACCCGCAACCGGCGACCGCGCAAAAAGATCGACCCGTGGAAGCGAGCCCTGGAAGGCTTCGCAGCGGGTCGATCGGCAGTTGGCAAACACATTAAGCATTCCAGGGCTCCTCAGCGGTTGAACATTTCGGATTCTAGCGTTTCGTTGAACGGTGTCAAGCACAATCCACCGATTCCGTTTGGATGTTACGAATTAGTTTTCCGTGTTATCGGGGTCGGCCTTGGCGATGGCTGCTTCCGTTGCGTCTCGCCATTGCTCCCAGAGCTTGTATTCCGCTGAACTACGTGCCGGCGGAAACACTATCGTCGAGCCCAATTTGCACGCTGCGAGGAGGGCGGGAGCGGCGTCGCGGACACGCTCGACACGTTCAGCCTCGGCCACCCGCTCTCTTGCTTGCTGCCTTTGTTCTGCCGTAAGTGGCGGATAATATGGTGTATCAGGGTGCATTACTTCGGCTCCTCTCGTGTGATGGTCGCAAGCAACTCTTGCAACGCGGCCGTCTCTGCTTCCGATCGTTTGTTGGATCGCCGTAAACATTGGAGGTGGTATTCCAATGCTGTTTTTAGCTCCCCCTCCAGCCGCTCGATCGTCTCGTCCCGATCGGCAACGATCCGACATTCGATGTCGGTGGCATCGCAGCAGTAAATACCATCGGAAAACAAGCCCATTGCCCCCTTGGTTTTGGGCGAATCCTCAATCGTGTACTTGCTATGGTTCATTATTTCGGCTCCTCTGCTTGTGTGATTAGTTCGTACAGCACTAACATGGTCGGGGTCCTTCCCGTTTGAGTTATCCGCCCCCACATTGTTCGATGAGTTCCCGCAAGCTTTCGCCGATGAACAACCTTTCAGCAAGTCAACTTCCCCTTGCAGCCGCTCCATTTCGTCGGCAGCACCGTCGATCGCCTTCGCTGCCTCGGGTAGGCCGGCCGATCTAGCCCAGTCGGCTTGCCTGCGTAGGTACGTTGGGTAATCTTTCACGCCAATACCTCTTGGGGGTTGAGTCCTCCGGGATTTCCGGAGGACTGGGTTCGAGACTCGCCAGCAGCGTCAAGATGACGATCAGGCCGGCGAGTGTGATTACGATGCAGTCGAGTAGCTTTCGCATCATTGTCTCCCTTTCAGCCCCGTGTTAGTGGTGCTAGTCTGCGAACAAGTACCGTGTCCTATCGCGCTCGTCGTCTGTAGGTAGCCGCAGGATCACATATTCGCAACGCTCGCAGCATTCACCCGCGGTGATCTCGTGCAGTACGACGCAGCCGCAGATCGGGCAATGATCGGTCACGACGTCACCCCCTTCCCAAAGTTCGGATTGCCAACCGGCCGGAGCCTTTCCTTGAACTTCGCCACTGCCGCGGCCGTGATCCACCACGGGCGACCGTGGCGTGTAGCCTTGAGCCGACCATCCTGGCAATAGCGCGACACCGTCCTGGGGCTCAAGCCTAGCTTCTCTGCTGCTTGCTGCGTTGTCATATCTATCCTCTGGTGTGGTCTACTTTGTCGGCCCGCTCCCTCACCCTCCCGCCTGGTCGGCCGAAGGAGGGCTCGGGGCCGGGTCGGCTAGTTGCAAAGGTAGGCAGCGCGGTGGACGGAGGGGACCGCCTGCACGACTTCCATCCTCACACAAAGGATGTTGACGTCTCCGTCGCCCTCGGCCCAAGCAGAACGACCCTTGTGGCGAAGGTCGATCACCTTGGCGGCGAGTTGGTCGACGGTCATTTTTGTCCGCAGTCGTTTGATCGTTGTCTTCATCGTTCGCTCCGGTGAGTGGTGTTTCGCCCCTCGTCGGCGGGCGGGTTTCCCCGCCCGCCCCGCTGTCCGCTTAGGCGATTGTCCAGGTCACCTCTCCCTTGCGGGCTCGGTGGTATCGGAGGGCCTTGGCTCTCAGGGCGTCGCTCCGGGTCGCTTCGACGGTCACTTCGATTCCGTCGCTGTACCTGATGGTGTACTGGCGGTTGTCTTCTCGGCTCCACTCGATTCGCTTGGTCATCGTTTCGCTCCGGGTTTGGGTTTCGTTTGTTTTCATTGTTTCTCCCTTTCTACTGCTATTATACCATCGTCGGCCTAATAGGGAAGGGCTATTCGGCTAAATTCGGTCGGATTGCAGATAATAGTTTTTGCAATCGACGTAAGCATAGACAGGGCAGGGAGTTACGGCGGGGAAAGTATTTCCAAGAAAGTTTGGATTGCCAACCGCTGGACACGGGTGTAAGATGAAAACGAAAGGAAGGTGTCCCATGGCTAAGAAGAAAAAGCCCCGGCCGAAGCCTCCCATCTACCGGCCATCCCCAGAGACGATCGCCGAGGAAGCCGCGGCCATCCGGGCTAAGATGACCAACGCCGACGGTGTGCTGCAA
>SDBT01009590.1_pt1 | contig 15690 bp, 15 predicted proteins | sample 2277101 | NCBI WGS metagenome assembly SDBT01 (sample SAMN10404973, study PRJNA504765) | marine sediment metagenome | isolation source: marine sediment core GS10_PC15, 103 cmbsf | place: Arctic Ocean: Southern Knipovich Ridge | collected 2010 | reverse complement strand
CGGAGTGGATCGATACATCAAGGGCCGATACAGGTTCATCGGCAATAATTAACTTGGGATTTACCGCTAGAGCCCTGGCTATCCCTATTCTCTGTCGCTGGCCACCGCTGAATTCATGGGGATAACGTTTCATCTGTTCGGCAGTCAGTCCAACACTCTCTAACAGTTCTCTGACCTTCTCATTTTTTTCCTTTTTATTTCTAACCAGGTTATGAACATTTAGGGGTTCACCTACTATATCAGCTACCATCATTCGAGGATTCAAGGAAGAATAGGGATCCTGAAAGATAATCTGCATATCCCTGCGCATCCTCTTGAGCTCTTTCTTGTTTAAGTTGAAGACATCCTTTCCTGCAAATCTTACCTCACCTGCTGTTGGTTCTTCTAACCTGAGGATGGTTAACCCAGTTGTTGACTTGCCACAGCCTGACTCTCCCACTAAGCCCAAAGTCTCTTTTTCCTTGATATAAAAACTGATATCATCAACAGCCTTAAGATAACCGACCGTCTTACGGAAAACCCCAGCCTTAATTGGAAAATATTTTTTAAGATTCTTTACTTCCAATAATAACTTCTCCTCAGCTATCAAACTTCTCTCCTCCAGTTATATATCTATACATCTTCCAATTTTTATTTAAGTTTTTTAAGTTTTTTATAGTGCCAGCATCTAACCTTATGTCCTGCTTTAACCTCTTCGATATCAGGATCTTCAGCAATACACTTTTTATCAGCCAAAGGACATCTGGGATTGAATTTACATCCCTCGGGAAACTCCAAAGGACTGGGTACTAACCCGGGAATCATATCCAGCCTCTCTACCTCCTTATCCATCCGGGGGAGGGAGTTCAGTAAGCCCCACGTGTAAGGGTGTTGAGGATCTTCAAACAGGTTCTTTGCGTCTGTGTATTCTACTACTTTACCGGCATACATAACGGCTACCCGGTCTGCGACTTCGGCTACTACTCCCAGATTATGGGTTATCATCATAATCGACATATCAAACTGGTTCTTCAGGGAATTTAACAAATCCAAAATCTGAGCCTGAATGGTTACATCAAGAGCTGTTGTTGGTTCATCAGCAATCAAAAGCTTGGGATCACAGGATAGAGCCATAGCAATCATCACCCTCTGCCTCATTCCACCACTCAACTGGTGGGGGTATTCCCTAAATCTCTGCTCGGGCATCGGTATTCCTACCTTCTTCAGCATATCAATCGACTGCTCCTTGGCTTCCTTTTTGTGAACATCCTTATGGAACAAAATAGCCTCGGAGATCTGATCACCGACGGTAAGGACAGGATTAAGAGATGTCATTGGCTCCTGAAAGATCATAGAGATATTATTTCCTCTAATATCATCCATCTCTCTCCGACTATAATCCAGCAGATTCTTACCCCTAAAAAAGATCTCACCATCGACAATTTTGCCGGGTGGCTCGGGTATTAAACGCATAATCGATAGAGCAGTAACACTCTTGCCACAACCTGATTCGCCGACAATCCCTAGTATTTCACCGCAATATATATCAAAGTCTACTCCATCAACCGCCTTCGAAGTGCCCTCATCGGAATAGAAGTATGTTCTTAAGTTCTTTAATTCAAGTAATTTCTCTCTTGCCATAAATTTCACCTGTCTTTTATATCTTGTCCTAGCCTTAGGATTTGGATTTGGTGGCAATAGTTTAGTTTTTCCAAAATCCACTGGGTTAATTCTAGTTCATGGTATATCAAGCCCAAAAAACTGTCAAGAGGTTTTTGAGATTTGTTAAGTAGATTCCCACGGGCGACGCGTGGTATTCTGCCCTTTGGGTTAATAAAAGCATCCAAATCAAATTGAAGTTCTCCTATGCTTTTATAGATTAACTCCAATTTACCGTCATCAAAGACAAATTTTTTTCTCCCGGTTATAAAAGGCTGTTCCAAAATCTTTATATTGGTGTTTCGACATTATCTTGATCACCTTTTTTAGATCTGTTTTTAGTTCATTAATATTTATTATTTTTCCCGGAGAATTATCGGTACCCTGTATTCCTTCCCCAGATAATTTTGAGTCTGGCTTTTTAAACCCCATTACATCATCCCCTTGTCAACAATGGACAGAAAGAGATACTCTGCTTAATTTACCTAAAACATTTTCTACGTCTACTCTCAGCTCAGCATATTTTTCTTTGGTAATTCTATATGTATTAATAATCTCTTCAGCCGTTCATTAAAAATTATTATGTAATTATTCAGGACTTAAGGTTTTTTTCGATTTGGTGTATATTCAAATTTATTATGGTCAATTAAACCACCTAATAAATTCCCAAAAAGAACAGTTTTTGCATTTTTTTCAAGGAAATCTGAAACCGTAAAGGCTTCTTCAAAATCTCTACCAATGCAGACAGCACCATGATTTCTCATTAATGCGGCGAACTTATTTTTACTTAATGCCTCTATTACGTTTTTTGCTAACTCTTCAGTCGCTACTTCAGCATATTCTGCACAAATTACCTCTCCCCCCAAGAATTCATCCATTTCAGCATCTACCAAAGGAATATTTTTACCAGTAATTGCAAAGACCGTAGACCAAACAGCATGAGAATGTATAATTGCATTTATTTCCGGACGCGCTTTATATATAGCAATATGCATAGGGGATTCCAAAGATGGTAGCAAATTGGATCCATCAACTACTTCATTATTTATATTTATTACAACAATTTGATTGCTGGTTATGGTTCCCCAGTTCATAATTTTTAATTTTTCTGTTGGTCGTGGGCAAATATATATCAAATTCGTTTCTGGATCTCTTAAACTTATATCACCTGCATCTCTACCTGCACTCAAACCTTTCTTCCAAAATAGCAATGTAGATTTGGCTACTTCTTCTTTTAATTTTGTGCTTATCATTTAATTTCTCCTTATAATTTTTGACTTAAAATAGAAACATTTTTAATTTCAACATGACTTATCACATCCAATTTCCATAATTCTGCTTTCACACCATTATCGTTAACTCCCTTTGCTGTCTATTCCACTAGTTTATTGTTGATGTCAGTTACAGCAACTATTGTACCTTCTGCCGCCAGAGTTTCGGCAATGTATTATTCCCATACCAATAGCTATGCCAGTGACACCAGCAACTTTATTTTTTTAATACATAAAAGCTTCCTCCTACTCTTAAAAATATAATATCCCCGATTATCGTGTTATTTCTAACAAACGTGGAAATTTATCTTTAAGAGAGATGTAAATTTCTCGGTACAGTGAAAATAATTTTTGATACTTCAAATGATTTTCCAAATCAGGTTCTGTCACTGTGGAGATTTTAATGTATTTTTCTATCTCATCCCAGCAGCTAAAAGCACAGATTCCCATACCAGCGCAGAAGGCAGCTCCGAGCGAAGAACCGGGATGATCTGCTACCTGCTCCAGCCGTATCCCCAACACATCGGCAGTAATCTTTTTCCATAATTTTGAGCGTGCACCACCGTTGCAGCAGCGAGCTGTTGTTGGTTTCATACCATGCTCTTCGAAGACCTTAAGATGATGATAAAAACCATAGGAAATCCCTTCTAAGATTGCTCGGTAAATATGAGCACGGGTATGGTTGAGAGATAGTCCTACTAGAGTACCGCGTGCAACCGGGTCATGGATCGGTGTCTTCTCTCCAATAAAATATGGCAGAATTATTAAACCTTCTGATCCAGCCGAGATTGGTTCGGCAGATCTATCCAAATCCTCATAACTGAGGTCGGGACTAAGCTGGTCACGGAACCATTTGATCAAACTGCCACTGGATGCCATACATCCGCTGGCAATGTATTGTCCAGGAATACCGGAATAATCAAGGAACAGTCTTTCATCCACCATAATATCGTCGAGGACGATAAGGATGTCCCCCGCTCCTCCTAGCTTTACCAGTAGATCATTTGGCTTTTTTAAACCCGCTGAGAGTGCTGATGCAATATGATCAGCGCTGCCAGCCACGACCGGCGTTCCCGCTTTTAAGCCGGTAAGAGTCGCAGCGTCTTTCGTTACATGACCAACGATTTCAGAAGACCAATGGACAGGTCCAATGATGCTACGGTCTATGGAGGAGAGTAACAGAAGTTCATCGTCCCAATCTTCCTTATAAAGATCAAAATAGCCACTCTCCAGTGCCCAGTTACGCTCGACCGAGAAAACCCCGGTCAGACGATAAACGATGAAATCATAGGACCCCATTAGCTTGTTAGCTCTTGCCAGGACTTCAGGTTCATGGTGCTGTAGCCATAAGATTTTTGTTCCGATCGTCTGTTGGGTTATTGCGCTTCCAGTCCTTCTGAGAATGTCTGCGGCATCGGTTTTGCTGCGCAAGTACTTAATCTCTTCTACTGCTCTAGCATCATTCTGCTGGATTGAATTTCGCAAGACCTTATCTCTATTATCCAGCAACACGATAGTGGGTACCATCCCGCTAACACCGACTGCACCGATTTTTTCAGCTGTTATGCCTGCCTTTTGAACACATTCTGGGATCCCCCGACAAACATTTTTCCACCATTTATTGGCATTTTCTTCCGCCCAACCACCTTTGAGCGAAATAAGAGTAGCTTCTTTTTCCACCAATGCGACGATATTACCGGATAAATCAATAATAATTATTTTGGTAGCGGTCGTTCCAATATCTATTCCCATCAAATACATATGTTTTACCCTCGCATTTCTTTAACTGTTTGCATAAAAGCATAAACACGTGACTTCTTCAAATTGATTGAAACAATTCTCCCTGCATATGTAATGTGTTAAGGCTAGTTAAAAACATTTGCTTAATAAATTCACGCTAGGATTTAAAAGCATTATAACTATGCAAAGCATAAGCAAAGCAAATCATTATTAGATCAATATATTTAATCTCCTATCCACGCCAGCGCTTCTATATAATATCTACCAAGGACAACAAAAATAATGATAAAGTAACATATTCTCACTATGATAGTTTGTATTATTTTTTATTTATTCACTATACTATTAATTTTTTATAGAATTTACTTTACACCAATTAATAATCATAATTGATAATACTTTTGTCGCTTTAATAAGTTGATCAATTGAAACAAATTCATTTGTACCATGTGCCTGTTCTACTTCCCCCGGCCCAAAAATTACTAATTGCTGTCCTTTTTGAAACCAATAATTACCATCTGTTACATACGGAGAAAAAGTAATTTCTGGTTTTTCCCCACTAACCTCTTTGTATGAACGTGCTAGAGTTTGACATCCTTCGTTATCTACAGATACATTAACAGGTTCTTTTAATAATCCATCCCATGGAATTTCTATTTCAGGAGGATTGCTTTTCAACCAGTAATCTGTACAAATTACACTATTTATGGCTTCTTTTACCTCTTTTACTATTTCATTACTTGTAAGTCCAGGATTAAACAATAAACTTCCTGTTACTTCACATGAATCAGGAACCGATGTAAACGATTCGCCACCTTTAATTGTATTAATATTAATAAATTGCCCACCGGGTGGAAACATAGGATGTTGACGGTAAACTACCCATTGACGTTCTAATTCCATAACCACATTATATATTTTCATCATTTTATCTATTGCACTTATGCCTATAGGGGTTTCATTATAAGACAAAGGTTGAATTCCACATTTATTTCTATTGCATATATGAGTCGCTTTTCCTTTAACTTTTATTCTAAAATATATCTCACCTTTTGCTCCAGTATAAATTCGACGACTACCTGTTGGTTCTGTAATAATAGCAAAAGGTGCTTTATAACCACGCTCTAATACGCTATCACAGCCAATTTCGTGTTTACCGCTTTCTTCACCAATTACTGTAGTTAAAATTACATCTCCTTTTAATTTTATTCCAGTATCGTGAAGAAATTTTATTGCCATAATAAATGCCGTAATGCCACCTTTCATGTCGCTTGCACCTCTACCCCAAATTTTCCCATCTTTCGCTTCACCGCTCCATGGTCCTGGTCCTGACCATGCTTTTTTATGTTCCTCTGTTACCGGAACGACGTCTGAATGTCCATTAAAAAGAAGATTTTTCCCATTTTTGCTACCTTTCCAGACAGCAGCAACATTAGGTCTTCCTTCATTAATTTCCCAAAAATCTATTTTATCAAAAAAATCCAGTTCTTCTAATTTTTCTTTAACCCAACTTTGACAGTCCTTTTCTTCATTTAGAGATTTACCAGCCAAATCTAGATTAGTAGATTTATGACGAATATATTCGCCCAAAAAATCAATAATTTCATTTTGTTTTTTATCAATTAATGGTAAAACTTTTTTTTTAGCTTTGCTTTCTAAATCAGACAAAACATAATACCCCCATTTAATATTTATTATTAAACATTTAATTCATTAAATAAAAAATATTTATTGCTTCTGAATTATTTTTTAAACCTTTTTAATGGACAACCTAAATAAGGCAGAACCTCTACAGTTAAATATCCAGTTCGCACCATTCTAATATCATTGCTATATAAATTTTTATAGCTTCGATAACCTTATTTATGTCAGCAAATTCGTCTATACCGTGAACGCCATTTGTAGCATTGCCTGCGCCAAAATGCACAACCGGAATACCGCGGTTTGATATATATGTTGCATCCGAAACTGCGCGGAGACCTGTAAATACAGGCTCTTTGCCCGTAGCCTTTTTAAAAGCTCGTTTAACTGCAGCAATTCCCTCGTGGTTCATGTCTGTCTTAAAACCTGACCACGATTGCAATACAGGAAATTTAAACTCCGGCGGGTTTTCTCTCAACCAATCGTCGGTTGATGCTATTGCCAAAATATTTTTCTTTATTTCTTCAAACACTTCTTCCTTTGTTAAGTAGTTAGGAAACCACACGCTATATGTTATTTTCACATGTCCAGGCAGAGAACCAAGGTATGTGCCGCCCTCGATTTTTACAGGGATAATGGAAAATATGCCCACACCCTGTTTGTCGTATGTAGGGTATCCGCCGCCTCCGAGAATTTGGTCTCGATAACGCATATTCCAATCATTGTCGAGTCTATAGAGATATTCGATAATTGGCAGCGATTTTTTTATCGCGTCTACACCAATTGATGAACCTGCACCTATACCGTAACGCTGAGGATACATTGTTTGGTTTTTTTGCCCGACGTGCGTTGGCTTGCCCCATATCGTCATGTAAAAAAAACAAACGCTGCAAGATACTGTGAAAACATCCATATCCGAACCTTCACAAACTATTGCAAAAGGATCACTATACTCTTTTGCATCTTTGATGGCATGATACACGCCGACTGTGCCGCCTTCATTAGATTCTTCTCCGCAACTTGAGATTACATGCATATTTCCTTTAAGTGGGATGCCACTGTTCTTAACTGCTTTAACAGCCCATATAGCAGCAGTTAAACCGCCTTTGTCATCTGTAGCGCCTCGACCATAAACCCTGTCTCCTTCTATTGTTCCGGCAAACGGATCATATTGCCAGCGCTCTAAATCGTTTACAGGTACTGTATCCACATGACCGTTAAATAACAAGTCTCTGCCATTTTTATTACCTTTAACCGTGCCAATTATATTTGGTCTATTATCATCAACAGCTTTTATTTCTACATTAAAGCCGTATTCGTTAAACTTTGATGATACCCACTCTTGAGCTCTACGCTCGATACACGAATTCACTACTCCCTCGTTTACAGATTTTTGCCTGATAAACTCACTTAAAAACTTCTTGATATCTGACTTATGCCCATCTATATAGGAATAAGTATTTTGCAAAAATTCATTTGCCTTAACTTCTGGCTTTGTGTACATGTTATCCTTCCTCCCATTTTATATTTTGGTAAAATCGAGTAGGGGGTGAATGATTAATTCATTTACCGACCTCTCACCCACGGTACGTACCTTTAGTATACGGCGGTTCGCTAGAAATTAGTTACTTATGTATATCTTTCTGTAAAACTAAGATATCCAAGATCCTCAGGAACCATCCCCGTAACACCAATAGCTTTTATATCCTCAGGTAAAATATCTGTTTCGTAAAAAAGCCGAATCATTTTTTGTGTATTAAGCCACCATTGACTTGGGTCTGCCTCTGTCCATCCAGGGTAACCTGAATATAAATCCTGTTCCTTAGCTATCGAATAGATAATCTTACCATTATTGTCACATATTATTATTTTTGTACTGGTTGTCCCAATATCTATACCCATATAATACATATTAAGCCTAATTTACCTCGCCCGGTTTTTGCGGAAATACTACTCAAACAAAACAGAAACACTGCTGCTTACCCCCTGCAAGCTCACAGCCTCATGGCGAACGATAGTAGCGACGCGGTGGTGCACTTATTTTAGCACTCTCAGTATGTGGGCATGCCTCATTACATCCTGCGGGGCGGCGTCTGTATAGACATTAAACGCAGCATGCAAGCAATAAGAAGCTTTAACTGAGTCTCCTACTTTTTTAAGGTCAATAACAAGTTTACTGTCAGAAAAGTCTACAAACATACCTTTATCCGGTATTAAACCTTAAAAACGCACTATTACGGAACCTGTTCCAAACGGAAAAATCTTAAAATATTATTTAGTGTTTCCATTCAGGCTATTTACAGATGTCAATATTTTTCTGGCGTCGGGCAAGTTCAATTAAAATTGAGTACCAGCTTATTGTCAATTGCCTTACTGGCTAAAATCGTCTCAATGTCAACAAAATTTTAAATATAATAGGTCTTGGGATCGAAAATGTCCCTTAGAGAATCACCAAGGGTATTAATTGATAATATAGTAATAGACAATATCGCTCCCGGAAATAACATAAACCACCAGGCTGTTCTTAAATACCTTCTTGCCTCATTCAACAATGCTCCCCATTCTGGAGTCGGCGGCTGAGCTCCCAGGCCAATAAAACCAAGTGCAGCACCAATAAGAATAGCCCCCGCAACCCTAATTGTAGCTAATACTATTACGGGTCCCAATATATTGGGAAGTATATGTTTAATTATAATATTTAAATCCGATTGTCCTATTGCCCTACTGGCTAAGACAAAAGTAGATTCCTTAACAGAAAGTACCGTTCCTCTCACGACTCTGGTAAACTGCGACATAGAAGTTATGGCTATGGCAAATATAAGAACGCCAACTGATGGGCCGAGAATTGCAATTATCGTAAGGGCCAGTAGAATAGTCGGAATTGATAATAGAATATCAGTAAATCTCATTATAAGGGTTTCTGATATTCCGCCAAAATAACCAGCAATAAGGCCCTGCATTAGTCCTAAAGTACTTGCTAAGATCGAAGCGAATAACCCTATCTGCACCGTAACTCTGGTACCATAGATAACTCTACTGAAGATATCTCTACCTAAGTTATCAGTTCCAAAAATATGGGTGCAAGAAGGTGGTAATAATATTTCTTTATAATTCTGTTTCAGTGGATTATAAGGGGAAATTTGTGGTGCAAATATAGCTGTTATTGCTAGCAAAAAAATGATAGTCAGAGCAATAAAATTAATTTTTTTCTTTTTAAATTTGTTCCAGTGCCTTTTGCCAATTTTCACAAACTTTTTAGTTTTCCTTTTTAATTATTTATGGATATAGTCATTCATATCTGATCCTGGGATCCAATAAACTGTAGCTGAGATCAACTAATAAATTAATAAACACAAAGGCGGTTGCCATATAGAGAACTACACCTTGTATCACTGGATAATCTCGGGCATATACTGCCCCGACTACCAATCTTCCAATACCTGGCCATGAAAAAAGCGTCTCTATTACAATAGTTCCCCCAAAAAGCACTCCTAAATACATACCCGCAACAGTGACAACCGGAATCAAACTATTTCTCAAGGCATGTTTATATAAAACCACCCTGTTCGGCAATCCCTTGGCTCTGGCCGTACGTATATAATCCATCCCCAGCGACTCAATCATTGAGGACCTGGTTAGTCTGGCCATTATAGCAAAATACAATGATCCTAAGCTTAATACAGGACCAATAAAGTGCTTTAGGGTACCATAACCCATTGTTGGCAACCATCCCAGCCATACTGAAAAAACAAGAATTATAACCATACCCAAAACAAAGTTAGGCACCGACATCCCAAGCGTGGTAAAGCTTATAACTAGGTAGTCTATCCATGTATCTTTTTTTGAGGCTGCAATAGTTCCTGCAATAATTCCAATTAAAAAAGCAAATCCAACCCCTGCAATAGCAAGCTGTACAGTTGGCCATAATCTTATAAGTATTTCATTTGTAACGGGCCGATTGGATTTGAAGGATCTGCCCAAATCCCCAACCAAAGCTTTCTTAATAAATCTAACATACTGGGTTGGCAAAGGGTCATTAAGACCCATACTTTCTCTTAACTCAGCAATACTTTCAGTTGTTGCCATGACTCCTAGCATTTGAGCTGCAGGGTCTCCAGGTATTAAATGTACTAACAGGAATATCAGCAATGTTACTCCAAAAAGAATTAAAATTACCAAAAGAATACGTCTAATGATATATGCTTTAATATTAAGTATCTCCCTTTAAATCTAAAGTATGTTATGTTTATAAACATCGTATATAGAAATTTTAAAAATCCTTTATCAAAGATTAAACAATTTCCTTGAAATTTAGTTATAAGGCTATAAGGCGCAAGGAAATAGGGAGTTAATATAATATTTTTCCCATTCCCTGCGCCATTATACTATTATAATTTTTATTATTCTAGAATCTAAAACTCGTAACATTTAAATTCGATCTAAATATTCCTCATACTATTCCAATATTCGAGCATCGTTAGGATATAACCACATTAACGGATTCCAAATCATACCCTGGATTCTTTTATTTACGGGGTCATACTCTACGTCATTATAAATTGGAAGCCAGAGGCATTTTTCAATCATAACAATTTCCATAAACTCTTCTATCATTTCTCTTCTCTTCTCAGTATCTATGGTCCTCATTGCTTCCTCAATCCGCTTATCCAGGCTGTCATCCGCTATTTTAGCTAAATTCCAGGCTCCTGTATTATCACTGTGGAAATATTGGTACATTATATTTTCAGTACTAGTACGGGAGTGCCCCATCAGAGTATAGTGATGTTTTCCGGTATGTATTCCCTCTATCAATGTACCCCATTCTAATACCTGAATTTTAAGGCTTATACCAACTTCTTTGAACATTTCCTGAATCATTTGTGCGGTATTAATATAATCCTCCCTCTGGCGGACAAGAAAATCCCCTTCCAGCTTAACCCCATCTTTTTGACGTATACCATCTGGGCCAACTTCCCAGCCTGCCTCGTCAAGTATTTTATTGGCCTTTTCGGGATCATACTCATAATAATCTTCGACCTTTTTATTATATCCAAACCAGAAAGGAGGGATCGGCGCATAAACCATTTTGGCTTGTCCTAACTTAACAACATCAATTATGGCTTGCCTGTCCACAGCATAACTTGCAGCTTTTCTGACCATAGGGTCATCAAAAGGAGGCTTTGAAACATTAAAGACTGAATATAAACCTATACCTGACATCTCGATTCCGACTAGGTCAATATTGGGATTAGCCTCATATACTGCTACATCTTTAGCGGGTGTAAAGTCAGCTATATCAATTTCTTCTTTTAACACAGCCATTGTTTGTACTTCAAGGTCTTGTATAATTTTTAATTCTATCTCTTCAATGTGGGGAGGTCCTTGATTTTCATAGAATTCCGGCCCCCAGTTATAGTATTCATTTCTGACAAAGTTAATCGCTTGCGCGGCTTGCCAACTTTTAAACTTGTACGGACCGGTTCCGGCGCCCACTGGATTAGTGCCAAATTCATCACCCTGAGTATCCACACTATTTCTATTAATAGGAGTAGTCTCCGGCAGTATCAAAACGGAAAGCAAGTTAACAAGAGGCTTCCGATAAATAAGCCTGAATGTAAGCTCATCGACCACTTCTATTCTTTCCAAATCCGTAATCAGGGTCCTGATATATGTTGCTTTGGTATCTGGATTCATTGCTCTTTCATATGTATATTTGAAGTCTTCAGCGGTCAGTGGTTTCCCATCATGAAATTTAACTCCTTCCCTTAGATGAAAGGTGGCAACTAAACCATCCTCAGAAATTTCCCAGGATTTAGCTAGTCCCGGTACAATTTCCATTGTTTCAGGATGCGTCATGATTAATGTGTCGTACATAAAAGCAGCAGTTTTCTGTGCCATTGTGGAATCTAATCGATGTGGATCGAGGCTATTCGGTTCATTCTGAGTGCTCAATATAAGTTTATTACTATCAGCAGCATTAACCCAAAAACCAATCATCAGAAACAATAAAAGAAAAATACTAACTTTTATAAGAAACTTTTTATTGATCATGGTAAAAATCTCCTTTTTTTAATAATTTTCACATCCTGCCCTCAGGATGTGGTTACAGATTAGCATGCTAGAATCTCTTCTTTTTATTTTCTCTGTCCTCGCAATGTTGTAGGCTAAAATTCAAATTATCTTGCACCTCCTTTCTGCCACTGCTTAATCCTAGTGATGACATTTTACTATTTCCTTATATTAAATATCAATGGCAATTAATTCTCTATAATAAAGAATTTTTTCAATTTGAGAATTATCCTTTCTTTATTAATTTTATAAATTCTTGATATATACTGGGAGCAATAGATAATATATCTCCTTTAAATAGATCGAATTCCTCCCCAGAAGGAGTCGATATTATAGCCCCAGCTTCTTTTGCAATTAAAACTCCTGCTGCAAGATCCCATGGAGATAGGGAATATTCCCAATATCCATCTAGGATACCCGTAGCGATATAGCACAATTCCAGGGCTGCACTTCCTAACACTCGAACCTCAGTAAAATTTAAAACAGATCTTACATCCTCCACAGCCTTATGGTGTTTATCTTTATTATAAGGCCAACCTGTAACAAGCAAAGCATTTCCCAAAGATTTAGGGGAAGAAACTTTTATTCTTTTCCCATTTAAAAAAGCCCCTTCTCCTTTTTTAGCATAAAATAAGTTTCTTCTTATAGGATCAAACACTACTCCAATTGAAGCTTCTCCATTTTCCCAGTAACCTATGGAAACAGCAAAAAATGGAATTTTATGGACAAAATTTAAAGTTCCATCCAAGGGGTCTACATAAAAAACTTTTGCATGTTTTTCAATCTTTGCTCCTTCTTCTCCAATAATAGCTATTCCTGGATGAAGAGAAGAGAGAGTAGAAACAATAATTTTTTGTGATTCTTTATCTGCAGTAGTTACCAGGTCAAAAGAACTAGTTTTTTGAGATATGGAATAATTATGATTTTCAAAATATTCCCTAAGAATATCTCCAGAACGAAAAGCAATGGTAATCATAGTTTCAAAAATACTATAAGACATAAATTGCTTTATCCTTCTACTTTTTCAGCAATATTCTTACTCATTAGGCATAGGGTATTTACATTAATTCCATAAGGAGCCAATTCTCTGACAATAGAGTGAGTAAATCCTACTACAACAAACTTAGAAGCAGAATAATGATCTAAAAGATTCCCAGATTATAGAACCATCATTTCTTATAAGAATAGCCTTTGTTCCTGTTGTACCAATATCTATGCCTAAAACCAGATCTTTCATTTTATTTCACTAACAACTTTCATTAATTTCTTAACCCTTTCTTTATCTACGGGATTCCAAGTAACTCCGTTCTTTTTCAAACTGCTCCCCACAATAGCGCCATCTGCTATCTTCAATAATTCCTTTGCATTCTCTGTATTCAAACCTGTATTAACAAAAACAGGAACATCTTTAACCCCTTCTTTTACTTTTCTTATCATTTCTAAAGAAGGAGGAATCCCTGTTTTTGGACCAGAAACGAGTATTACATCAGCCAGAGAAGAAAATACCACACTTTTTGCTATCTCATCTAAAGGTCTTCTATCAAGATTATAAGCAAATTCCGCTGATATGTTAAAAAAAATAGCTATATTATCAGCATCAATTAGTTTTCTATGTCTATATAATTCCCCTACATTAGTATTCCATAATCCCATATCAGAGACATATGCTCCCGTAATGATTTCTCTAATAAAAGAAGCTCCCGTTGCTTTTGCTAAAGAGATAGCAGCTATCGGATCCCAAAGAATATCCACTCCAAATGGTACTTTAATCTCCCTGCTGATTTCTCCAATAGTTCTCCCCATAACTGCCACGCTAGTATAATCTGCCTTCAATCTATAAGGTCTGTCATTTTCGTTGCAAAACATGATATAATCTACTCCACTATCCTGAAGATTTTTTACGTCGTCTCTTATTCTTCTTACAATATAGTCTATACCTCGATCGTCCTCATAGAGAGGAAACCCTGGCAATGGTGTGAAATGAGCCATCCCAATAATTATTTTTTTCTTACCAAAATTACTTTTGATATTCATTCGCAAAAACCCCTTTCTGAAAAATAATTTTTATTTTTTTCTCTTCTAAACTTTTCAAAATGTCTTCAGGTGGAGGTTCATCTACAATAATTGTCTCAAATTCTTCTATATCAACTACTCTAATTAAGGCTACTTTCCCATATTTAGTATAATCTGCTAGTAAATAAGTTTTTTTAGAGCTTTTAATTATTGATCTCTTTATCCCAACTTCAAACATAGAGGAATTATAAGTGCTATTTAGATCCCATCCATCGGTAGTTAGAAAACCTTTATCTGCTTTAAATTCACTAAGATATCTAATGGCCATTTCTCCTCCAATGCTGAAGTATCCAGATCTTACCTCTCCCCCTATAATGATGGTCTGAACAGCAGGATATCTGCCAAGTTTTTCAGCAATTTTTATATCTGCAGTAATAATTTTTAAACCTTTCTTTTTTACCAGTTCGCCAGCAAGGTAATAGGCAGTAGTTCCCGAATCAAGAATTACTGTATCTCCGTCCTCCACTAAGTTAGCAGCTAATTTTGCTATTTTCTTCTTCTCCTCCACAAATCGAGAAAGTTTTATATTAAACATCGGTTCTAAGCCTGATTTTTCTAAGGAGTAAATTGCCCCACCATGAACTCTCTCTATGGGAAAGAGCTCACTTCCCGCAAGTTTTGTAAGGTCTCTCCTTATGGTAGCTTCGGATATTTGTAAAATAGCTGCTAAATATTTCGTTGAGGCATTCCCCTCAGTTTTTAGAATATCTAATATTTTCGTGAAACGTTTATTTTTGTTCATATGCTTTCCAAAATAACATTTTATTGATTATTATTGATTGTATTGTGTTTATTTTATACTTGGAGTAGAAAAATGTCAAGTATATTTTATTTTATTTTTATTGAGTGTTAGTTAAAAGTTAAAATGTACTATTTAAAAATTTAAAACTGCACTTATTCCTTTGGGTTTTTTATTATCGACAATATATTTAACCCTCAATATCCTTGATAGAAATATTATTTAATTTAAATTATCTGAGTACCGATAAAAATTCTCTTATATTCCTAAATATTTTTATGCAAATAAAAAAGGGCAGAGCAAGAAAACAATTATGTTACTTTCTTGCTCTGCCCTTTTACTTGAAAGATTCTTCCTAAGAAATTAGGGAATAGTTCTTTTGGTAAACTCTGTAAAGGTTTTCCTAAAAATTACTCATAAATCCAGCCCATATAGATGTACAAAAAATAAATATGGTTATAAATAAAATAACTCTGAAAATACTTAGTTGGCCGTGTATTACGTTGATTCCGCATTTCT
>SDBT01009589.1_pt1 | contig 15690 bp, 48 predicted proteins | sample 2277101 | NCBI WGS metagenome assembly SDBT01 (sample SAMN10404973, study PRJNA504765) | marine sediment metagenome | isolation source: marine sediment core GS10_PC15, 103 cmbsf | place: Arctic Ocean: Southern Knipovich Ridge | collected 2010 | reverse complement strand
GGAAAAGGTCTGCCTTAACACACTAAATTGGAGAAAAATGAATAAAGAGAAACTTAATAGGTTTGTTAAAAAGAAAGTTGTAATTGCATTTTGGGATAGGGAAACTAAAAAGAAAGAAACATATGTAGGCACTTTGGAAAGTATTGAGAATGAGTTTATTGTAGTGGACTATGGGAAAGGATTGGCTAGATTGTTTATAGCCGATTTAAGAAATATTATATTATTGGAGAATGACGAATAAACTAAAACAATACTGGTGTTCCAGATGTAATCGTATATTTAGGAGAGATATAAAATATGGTCTAAAGTCTGGTAGGCATATCTGTCCTGATTGTTTCAAACCGAGAAATAGTAATAAAGGGAAAAAGCCAATGTCTCCCCAAAAACGATTAGGGCTTAATAAAGAATTGGAGAAAGAAAAATGAAGATGTTTTTATGTGAAGAACGGTTTTTAACTTTAAGTAAAGATAAATGTTATCATCATATCCCTATTACCTTTAGGGAGTACATTGGTTTGAAGATAGCTGGAATTGATTGTTATATACAAGTTGATTAATTGGAGGAATGATAATGGATGGAAATCAATGTATGACACTAACCATATTTTTATCAATGGTTGGTGTATTCATTTTGTATGTATTAGATTGGACTATATGGTATATTTCATTTAGCATACTTACCTTAGTGTTACTTATTTTATGGTTGGCGGTTATATTGGTAAGGAAGAAACTCAAATACAATTAAAGGAGGAATTAAAATGAATGATATATTAACAAGGTTGGGTTTTGGTATTCTATCTAGCGTACTCTGTGGTTTACTTTTTTATATAGCTGCTGGAACAATCCAATGGATAGTAAGCGGTAAATTTGCTTGGTATCCTGGGATACTTAGATTAGGATTAGTTATAATGATTATCTTTTTTGTAGCTGGGTTTGTAACTAAATGTGAGTCTTAACTCCCAATAGAGAACTAAGATGAACTACTTAATAACAGAATCAATTAAATTGCTTTGGAAGTTTTATAAATGGACTTTTATTATACTAGGCACATTATTCTTTATTGGCGAGGTGTTAATATGAAGAAAATAAACAAACACGGATTGACAAGCAAAGAGTTTAAAAGACTAAAAGAATTTTTGATTATAGCAAATAATGAGCAGATTAAATTTATTCAAAAAGAAGTAAATCAGCAAATAAAAGATAGAGGTTAATATGGGAATTGAAATAAAGTCAAACTATGTTGCTGTTAAGAAGCGGTGTGCTAATGCAGAACTTGATATAAATAAATGCAAGAAATGGTTTATATCAAAACATTCTCTTGCTAAGTATTGTGAATATTGTAAGAAGCATACTTTTAGGTGATTATTTTGAGCTATGATGATGAAAACGATACAAACAATTATATCGATATATTTGAAGAGCTTAAGAAAGATAAAAAGAAAAAGGATGGTGTAAAAAATGGGATACAAATTTATTGGGCAAAGTGAAATATTAGAAAGTAATATAACAAATTGTTTTAGAAACGGGGAGAATGATTGTCATTGTGTAGTCTGTAATAACTGCGGATGGAATCAGATTTGTGAGGCTTGAGATGGATGAAAGGTTGAAAAAGAAGTATTATATCGAATTGGATTTGTTATTGAATCAGATGGAGATATTGAAAAATAGAAAAGCTGAAATAGAAGAAATGTTAAGGAGTGGATAATGGAGTTTTATGAAACTGAGTTCAATGAATTAGAGTTTGTCGAGTCAATAAAAAAAGAATCCATTGATAAACTTTATAAAAAATTAAAGAAGTTTGATGAGGCTTATGAGAAATTATTTATATGTATTGAGGAATTACAGAAAACAAAAGAAGAACTAGATAAGTTGATTTGAATACTATTTAAGTTACAAATCCTGTTCCGTTGCTATGACCATAGTGTAAGCGATAGGGTTTTGGTACTGAGGTTTCTACCTCCATTAAAGAAGGAGTTGGTTCAGTCCAGACTGTTGTGGGATTCACCTCCAACTGAACCAGTTAATATATGCCTAGAACAATAAGGTTATAAATGTTATGCATCATAGATAACGAACAAGAGGTCATAAAATGGAATTTATTACTTATCTAAGAAAAAGAAGGATGTGGTTATCAAAGAAAGAGATAGCCAAAGGGTCTAGGTTATCTGATGGTATCGTTACAAATAGGATTAGATGGTATTCCAAGCCAAGTATTGATATGATTGAATCGAAATATTTTAGGCGTAATAAAAAAGATAATTATGTGATTAGAAAATATCGGTTGCTGAGGTGATGTAAATGGGGTATGTTGTTTGTGGTAAATGTAACAAAGGGTATGATGATAGTTTGGATGAGTGCCCTAATGGTTGTGACGAAGAGTTTAAATAGTATTAGATTATTAGTATGTTATTCCGATATGGCGGAACTGAATAATACCATCTTGAAATATTGTCATTGATATAGTTGAGTGCTTTGACTATATCTTTGCACCTCCCCGGAGTGTCTCCCTATGGCGACAAGGGGGCAGGTTTTAGATTAATCATCTTTCGCCTGATTCAGCCACTCTGGGTTTTTACTATTTTAAAATAGTTTTCTTTGTTACTCGTAACCAGTGGGATACGAATATGGGGTTGAAAACCTAAATGTTTAAATATGAGTACTTGTTGGGGAATTAGTATATTTGATTGATGTAGGTGATTTTTATGGATGAATTGAGAGGTAAGTTTTCTCAATTTTTAAACAAAAAAATAATAGTAAGAAGAAGATTTACTGATAGAGACAACAATAACGTTATTTTCACATTCAAAGGTATCTGTGTTGATATAACAGAAAACCAATTATTCTTAGATGATTTTAAGAAAGGTACAACTGTCTTTTTTCTTAATGAGATTTCTGTTGAACCTCTAGAGGAACTAGGGGGTGGTAGCCCTTGACTTCCACTGGAGCGAAATCCCAAAAACGCATTAATCATGTTCACTTCGGTACTTCGGTTTCTTCGGTTGCTCCTACGCTAGACGAGAGCAATCGAAGTGGAAAGAGCAATCGAAGTGACCGAAGAAATAGTAGAAATAGTAGAAAACGAATTATATCAACAATCGAAGGAAATGTAGAAATAGTAGAAAACGAATTATTTAATATATTAGATATTATTAGTAAAGATATTAATGATAAGATAATATACACATTATACAAATTTGATAGACCTCTAACTTATAATGAATTGTTAAGTTTTATTGATGAAGAAGGATTAACTTATGATAATCTTAGAAACACATACCTAACTCAGTTAATGAATCAAAATCAAATACAAAAAACACAACCCCTCAAAACTAAGGATATAAAGACCAAAGGATTTGTTAGATTTGAGTTAACAGAAGAAGGAAGGAAGTTTGTTGAGAACAGAATAATACAACACAAAAAACAACAGGAAGAAAAATATGAAAAAGAACTTTTAAGGGACAAGGAAACAAAAACGCTGAGCCAACTGATAGAATCGTTCTCTGGGTTTATAAAAGATAATTATATCATCAAACTCAAAGAAGCGAAGAATAAGGGGTTAGGAAGTATTGAAATTGATTTTAAGGATATCATAGGATTTGATATTGATTTGGCAGATTCCTTCCTTGACAATACTGATGAAGCATTCAAACAAGCAAACATGTCTCTTGGGGAAGTTGATGAGGAGTTCAAGAAGTTTGAGTTAAGATTTACTAATATTCCTAAAACAGCTAGACTTAAAATAGGGGATATAAGAAGTAAAGATTTGGGAAAGCTAGTAGTTGTTAAGGGGGGTATAAGAAGGATATCAGATGTAAGACCTCAAGTAACTGCTGCGAAATTTGAATGTCCTGCTTGTGGAAACATAATGAATGTTCTCCAACTTGATAGTACATTTAAAGAACCAAGCAGATGTTCTTGCGGTAGAAAAGGTAAGTTTAATTTATTAAGCAAGGAATTGATAGATGCTCAAGGTTTAGTAATAGAAGAAGATTTATCAGACTTAGATAGCGAGGAACAACCGAGAAGGATAAATGTATTTCTTAAGGGAGATTTAACAGCACCAATAAAATCAAGAAGGTATCCGCTTGGTGCAAGTATAGATGTTATAGGTATAGTGAAAGAGATTCCAATCGTTCTAAGAACGGGGGTTAAATCAACGAGATTTGATTTATTAATCGAAGCCAATAATATAATTGTAGTCCAGGAAAAATTCTCTGATGTGACATTGACAAAAGAAGAAGAACAGAAAGTTTTGAAATTGTCAAAGGACAAATCAATTTATGATAAACTAATAGGTTCAGTAGCCCCAGCCCTGTATGGGATGATTGATATCAAAGAAGCAATACTACTTCAATTATTCGGTGGGGTTTCTAAAACAAAAGGGGATGGAACCATTGAAAGGGGGGAGACCCACATACTTTTGATTGGTGATGTTGGGACTGGTAAGAGCCAGTTATTAAAACGGATACAACGGATAGCACCCAAGGGAAGATATATCTCTTGTGGAAAAGGGGTGTCTGGGGTTGGGATGACTGCAACAACAGTGAAGGATGAGATTTTAAAATGTTGGAGTTTAGAAGCAGGAGCAATAGCTCTTAGTAATGGTGGAATTTGTGCGGTTGATGAATTAGACAAAGCAACAGACGAACAGAGAGATGCCTTGTTAGAGCCAATGGAGCAACAAACGATTACTGTGTCAAAGGCAAATATACAAGCAACACTTTTAGCAAGAACTTCCATACTCGGAGGGGCAAATCCTAAAGACTATAGATTTGATAGTTTCAAAAGTATTCCAGAGCAAATAAACTTACCATTACCTCTGATAAATAGATTTGATTTAATATTTCCAATAAAAGATTCTCCAGACCCAAAGAAGGATGAGGAATTAGCTAGGATGGTTTTAGTAGAAGAAACTACAAATGAAAGCGAAAGCACAATATTATCCACAATAGAATTAAGAAAATATATATCTTATGCAAGAAGAATCAAACCCAAATTCGATAAGGAAGCCACAGAAGAAATAATAAAAACATACAGGGATATACGAAACCCTAAGCCAGATTATAAAGATGGATTAAATCAATCAGCCAAGCCACAACCAATACCAATAAACCCCAGACAGTTACATGCTATTAGGAGGTTAGCAGAATCAAAGGCAAGAGCCAGACTTTCGAAAAATGTTACTATTGAAGATAGTAAACGAGCAGTAGAGATTTTTACAAATTTTTTAAACACCATGTCTCTGGACCCCGAGACTGGAAAGGTGGATGTTGATAGGCTTGAAACTGGGGTCACTTCTTCTGAAAGAAATAGGGCGAAGATAATCAGAGACATACTTTTAGATTTAGAACGAAACGGGAAAGTAATCTGCCAGGATGATGTGTTAAAAGAAGCAGAGATAAAAGGCACAGAAGAAAAGAAGGTTATGGAAACAATTAAGTATCTAATCTCTCAGGGAGAATACTTCGAGACCAAACCAAACTACCTTATGAGAACTACCTAACATAACCCACCCTCCCCAATATACCCATTAATTTAAGGCGTTTCCTTATATAAGGGATATGGGGTTACGTTGTTTTCAAAATCCGTTGACACCCAACCTATTGTGCCAACAAACGTGCCAGTATCGGGACAGTAGTGTGCTAATGAAAGGGGAAGGTCGTGCCAACTAAGTAAGGCAAAGCGACAGAGATGTGCCAGTAAAATATAGCTAAGAAATAGATTTATATACAGTCTTAAACCCTTCCCCTGTTTTTGATATCTTTCCTAAGTCCTGTAATCTCTGTAGAATCTCACCAATTTTTCTCCTGCTTCCAATCTCAGGATAGCCCCTTTCTTTTTTGTAATCTCCATTTTTAATATCATCATAAATTGTCTGTTCGTCTTCAGTCAAATTATCATTAGATTTTTTTGTTTCAGACTTCCCACTAAGCACGACACCTTTTGGATAGAACTGGTCGATAACTTTAGGGTCATTATCCGAGCCAGAGAATTCCATAGATTTAGTCTCTTCAATATCAGACATATCTTTCAACAAATCTTCACATCTTTTATTTGTCTTGTCAACAAAGTCTTTCAAATACTTAACATCAAAGGTATCTATCTTAGTTAAGAAAGCTGCTGTGAAAACACTCATAGTTCCGTTTACTTCATGTGCCCAAGCGTTTATCTCACCAGCCTTTAATCTTTTTTCAAATGCTTCAGTCATATAGTAGACAATATATATTTTGATTTATAAATGTTGTGGTTTGATTTATAGCTTTTAAAGGTTATGTTGAAAAAGCTAAAGGTTTAAATAGTAGTTAGTATATGTGTATGTATATAAGTGTATATCGGAGGAACAAAATGCAAATTGGAGACAAACAAAAACTTATTATAAAAAAGTCAAAAGATAAAGAAGGAGTTACATTTGATTTTGTTAAGGAACTATATGGAAATTTATCTCAAGCAAAAGCAACAATAGCAAAATTGATTGCGAATGATTTTATAGAACAAATACCCGGACAACAATTTCCAGTGAAATATAAACATAAAGGAGCTAATACAACTTAGTCATATAAAATGAATAAGCTAGATAGGGTCAACGGGGCAATTGGGGGATTGGTAGTATTGAAGGATAGGTTTGATGGCATAGTAAAAGAACACAATAAGAAACACAACACCACTGGCAAAATCAATCTTACAAGCGATTATGTAATTAGGCTCATAGAACAGTACATTAAGGTGTTCAAAGATTTAAGGAAAAACAAAGGTGATTTAAAGATGAAAAGCAGAACAATATCATTCATATATGGGATATGTGCAACAGCCAGTTTTTATGCATTTATTAAACTATCTGGTTTAAGTTGGGATTATGCATTATTTTTAATAATGGGGGTATTGTTTATGATTGGCAGTTACCATTATTGGTTTAATACCCAATAGGCAGAAAAAATGAATAAAGAAAAAGTATATGGAATAGTGGCTTTGATTGTACTAATACCATCAGCAAGTTATTTTGCATGGCAGGCAACACTAGTACAGATTGATGATACCTATAGGTCAACATTTAAGTTTATGTTTAATTATACGATGGCTATACTTTCAGGAGTCTTTTTTGGATTGTATGGTACTTATCAATTATTGTGGAAGAAGCTAAAAAAGATGATTTAAAAATGGAAAAAGAATTTGAAGAACTGAAAATTGGAATTGAACAATTTAAAGGGGGGGATTTTGTCTTAAACAAATGGGGGCAGCACCTATATAAAGTAGGTAAAACTGGCGAGACATTTTTTCATAAACACAAATTCATAGAGGTAACATTTGATGATGGTCATAAACAGAGAATGTACTTTGACAAGACTCTTGGAAAAAGAGCGGTTTTGAGGAGAATTAACGTAATACCTAAAAGTTGAAATTGGAGGAGTTAAAGAATGAAGAAATGTAAAAAAATTCATTTGGGAGATTTTATAAAATTTGTATTTTTTTATTCATACATACTAGTGCTTGTTGCCCTATTTTCCCATATTATGGTAATGATAATAGACTTGTTTATTATGTGGAAACAAGCATTATATGGGAACCATAAAGGGACAGTTTTTCCTGTATTAGAAGGGACAATAATTAAAGAGAAACCTTAATACCACAAAGATAAATAAAAAGAATTAGGAGGATTCAAATGAATTTAAAAACATTAGATTATGTCTTTATTGTGTTGATTATAGGCGGATTCATTACAGATTGGATTATTTATAAAAAACCACCAGAAACAACATATATATTATTTTTTGGGATATTAGTAACTATGTTTTCAATGATTAATGAGATAAGAGATTTAAAGGAAAATGCCAAAACTAAGAATAAATGTTAATGTAGATAGATATGAACCAATGCCAGAGGTATACAAGAAATATCCTATCTATGCGTATTTCGATATAGTTTGTCAGGTTTTAAGATTTGATAAGGATATGAATTTAGTGGCTACTTTATCTCATACTAGATTAATAAAATTACGAGATAGGATTGATGAGTTCATAATTGCACATAAATTAAAGGGTAACTCAGTTACCAAGGAATGAGGTGAATTAAAGAATGACATTTTTAAAAAAGATTTTGAAATTCAATATCCCTATTAAGGAGATAGAGTGTGGATGTTGTAAAGGTACTGGGAAACAAAAGACCGAGAAATCAGATGGTCTGACACGTATAATCAGTATGTTGTTAGGATTGTTTAGTGTTATGGCATTTTTGTCCCTACTCTCAGAACCTTCAATAATTGAGATAATATCATCCATAATCCTGTTTCCAATCATTATATTGGCAGTAATAGAATATAGGCAACAAACAGCTTAATACCTAATAACACAAAATGAAGAATAAACCAATAATCATAATTGCTATGAGTATCTTGCTTTTAGTTAGTGGTTGTGGAATAGATGGAACAACATTTAATGCTGAGTATGAAAATAACTGCCAACAGGTTTGTTTGAACGAGGGTTTACAAACTGGATGGGTTAGTGAGTCAAGTACCCATTACTACTGCACTTGTCAAAAGAAGATGGGATTTCCAAAATGAAGAATTGCAATAAACCAGAAGGAAACGGAAGTCAAGATAGGTTTAATGGAAAATGTAAACATTGTGGACGGCAAGTTATTAAGAACAGAGGCAAATGGATTCACTCAGGAAAGATATATTTAGAGGTTTAATACCTCCAGGTGATACAAGATGAATATAGATATTTATGTTTTTGGTGGACTTGGAGCATTAGCATTAGGTGGAATCATATATCCAGGAATACAGAATCATAGATTTCACAAAGCAAAATTGAATCATATATTGACTAATGCCAATGCAATAATTGAGAGGAAAAAATGAAAAGAATAATAATACTATTAATGGTTTTGTTATTGGTTGGTTGTGATTGGTATGGTGGAGAAGGAGTAAATTATGAACCACCAGAAAAAACACAATTTGAACTAAGATATGAATTAATGATGAAATGTGAAGCAATAGCAATAAAAGAATGGAATTTCACTGACCCACTTTGTGATTTGTCAAACTTACCTAATAAATGTATTTGTGAGGAAATGGTAAAGAACCCTTGTGAAGAATGGGAAGAAAAAGAACAAAGCAAACTGTGTATTAAATACAAATATACTTGGCAGGAAACAAGTGATATGGAGAGATACGAAAGGTTTTATTTGACTAATACCCAATAGGATACAATGGTGAATAAAGGAACAATGGAAAAATTACCATTTTGGAGAAGATTATGGATAGTTGGTTTTGTTATGTGGGTTATCCTATCTCCTATTATAGCGATAGAGCAAAAAACAGGATTTATTAGAGGAACAGTAGTTTTTATACTAGGGATTATCTTATTAACAGGATTTCACTTAATAATGGATAAATGCACCAAACAAAATGAATAAAGCAATAATATTAATCGGACTGTTGGTTTTGGTTAGTGGATGTGTAACCCAAGAAGAGAGAACCAAGGCTATTTTAGATATGTCAAAAGTATCATTTGATAATGGGAGAGAGCAAGGTTGTATGGAAGGAAGTGACCAAGTGCTATTTTACTTTTATGAGAAAGGGATATTGAATATTAATGAATATGCAGGTTATCAAATGGATTTTAATGATAGGTGTTATACTACATACACCAAATAAAACAATGAGGAGTTAAAATGACAATAACAGAATGGTTGATTATATTAGGATTAATATTTTTATTACCTGGTTTTTTACTATTAATCCACATTTGGTTAGACCATCACCATAATCCATTCAAGGATGGATTTAGATGTAAAAAGCCTAAATACGAGAAATGAAAGGAAAACAATGAGGAACTAAAATGGAAGTAATCAGTAGAAAATTGTTACAAAAGGCAAAAGGCAGAAAGCGAGGTAAATATCTAATTACTCTAGAAGTAACAGATTATGATATAGAGATGTTTGAGGACTTGTCACAGACCTATGCCCCATTTGAACATAAAGCCCAAGATTATTTAGAGAAGCGTGGCAAACTTCATTTATTGGATTTTAAGAAACCTTATGCTAACTGGACTAAGAAAGTTTATTATTGCTTTTGGAAGTTATGGAATAATTATGATGATTAATACACAATTTGAAAGATTTGAGCATTAAGCAAAAGAATTAAATATATGCAAGTTTATAAATGGTCTATAAAACAAAAGGAGGTTAAAAACGATGAAGAAAATAATATTAGTAATGGCAATGGCCCTGATTGGGATTTTAGTATTATCTGGTTGTGAAACCAAATCTAGGACAGTAAATTTTGATAACCAAAATAACTGTGTGTCAGATGTTGCAGTATTAGAGAATCAGGGATGGAGTTGTGAATCTTGTGTAAGTAATGAAAACCAAAATTTGTTTGATAGTGGGGCAACAGTAAGAATAGGTTGCACAAGACAAGGAAGCATATTTTCCGATTAATTTTTTCATTTAAATACTAAATTAGATTAATATAGTGTTAATACTTAAAAGGTGATAAAATGAATAAAACAATAATATTAATCGGACTGTTGGTTTTGGTAGGTTGTGACTACAAACCAGATTTATCAGACCCCTGGCTAAGATTTTGTTATAATCTTCAATTAGATGATTTCACATATGGATGTAATTGGGCAGATAAAAACAAAGCATACAACACAACCGGAATATCAAATCCAATAGAAGTTGAGTGTCAATTTGAAAGTATTCAATATGAAGGAAGTAAATATTGCCCTATAGAAGCTACAAAATTAGGATATTCAGTTATACCAGACGATTATTATGATTTTGAGTCAGGCATAAAACATGATGGTATAGACTTCCCTTGTAGAGTGGCAACAGAATCATTAGATGAAAGTTTACAACTATGTTATGATAAGATTCCAGAAGAATTTAGGGGAGTAAAAAAGGACATAAAGTTAAGGGGTTAATTCAACAAATAAAACATTAGGAGTTAAAAATGAATAAAATTCAAAGATTTTTGCTCGAAGAAGGGATAAAGAAAAACGGAGTGGAGAAATCAAAGCAGATTTCCAGAGAAGTATGTAAGGAACAATTCATTGCTATGGTATTAATAGTTCCCACTGCTTTAATCATACTGATATTTATCGGCTCTTTTATAGCTAAAGAACAGTTTATAATGGAATCTTTTTATGCTTTTCCAAGTATGTTGGTAATGTGGTTAATTGTATCATTGTCTGGTTATGTTCAAGAAAACAGGATAATACACAAAATGAAAAATAAAATTGAATTGACAGATAGTGAAAAAATATTTGTATTTGTAACAAACATAATGCTACTAACTGTAGGGATAATGTTTTCATTCGCTATTGGAATTAAAATATTTATCTTATCCATTATCGTAGTAGTAATGATTGATGTTGGTTTGTGGGCAATACATAAAAAATCTATAAATATTAAAACACCATTATTTTTAGGAATTTGTATGTTGTTGATTTTGTTGGTTGGTTGTGAGGAAAATAAGGGGGATGAGTAAGTTAAAGAAATGAAAAAACCAAAAATTGAATTATATTCAGATGTTTTAGAAGAAGAACCAGCTAATGATGCAACAGAGAAAGAGCATCAAAAGTTCGATAAGAGACTACATAAAAGTGCTGGTTGGACTGAACCCTCATTTGAATATAAATGTGATTGTGATGAAAAAGGTAAAACTTGGGAAGGTGCACAAGTAAAGGAAGAATTAAGATGGGATTAAAAGATTTTATAAAAGAATTGGAAAAACCACAAAATAGAGTTTTGATTTATAAGTTTGTGTTTTTAGTTAGTTTAGTTTCTGGAATCATAGGATATTCAATTGCAATAATCACAGAAGCAAGATACGATTTGTGGTGGAGTATTTTAGTACACTTAGGAGATTTTGTATTTTTTGTAGCCTTACTTGAAATACCAATTAAAGCAAGGAGATGTTTTGTTAATACCCATAGGACTTGAATGAGGTAATAAGAAAAATGGATGAAGAATTAAAAAAGGTTATTATTGCTCTTTTGGTAGTAATAGTATTGTTGGTAGGATCAAATTTTGTGTTAATCCCTACTCAAGAAGAGTGTTTATCTATGCCATATCTTTCTTATAATGAATCATTACAAGCATCACTACCCCAGAAGTTTATACCAATGAGATTTATATGGTCTATGGGGATATGTAATAAATATGCTTATGAAAGAGAGGTTGAAGTTTGTACTAATGGAAGTTGTTATATGGACAAGAAGATAATTTACTCGGATAAAGAATCTTATGATAAATACACATAGACTTGGAGAAGGTGAGTTAAATGAAAATAAATAGGACAGATAATGTGGAAATCATTGATGGTGCTTATAAAGGTAATAAAGGAATCGCTGGATTTGTTTTCACAAATGAAGTTAAAGTTGAGTACTATACTAGTAAAAAGGTACTATTTGGTTTGATTAACTTGAGAGATTATCATCATGAGTATATACCATTAAAATATCTAAAGAAAGTCGTTTAATGTATGAAAGAGGTATTAAGGAGGCGAAAAGAAAATGAATCCAATGGAAGCTTATAAAGCAATGCAAGAAGGAAATGTTTGTAAAGGTCAGAAAAGAGGGAATGTATGGAAAATAAGTGAGTTTCAGAAGTTGATGTCTAAGTCAGGAGATACTAACTGGAGAGAAAATCCCTATATTGATTTGTTTATGACTGAATCCTTTGAGATAGTTCAGAAATATAATAAGTTAAGTGATATGATATGCTCTTTTCAAAGAGACGAGGGGGTTGGAAAAGATTGGATAAGGCTTCCAACTGGAGCAGTATGCAATCCAAAAACATTTGATAAAAAGTTTATCCTTTTAGAACATGTCAAACAAAAGATGGATGAATTTATCAAGGTATTAAAAAATAGACTAGCTCAACCAACAACAGGCAGATATGATGATGTACTTGTTGATAGCGTTGCAAAAGAGATAATCGGAGAAAGATTAACTCAGCTTTGAAATAAATCGGGTGTTAAGACAATGGAAGAAAAAGAATTTGAAGATTCATTAAAAGAGAAAATCTACTATCGAGAGGGAAGTGAAGAATATGACGAAAATATTAAAGGAGTATCTACATTTGTAGAATCAGGAGTATTAACTAATAATAAGGGTCTTGTAGTGAATTTAGATGATGGTAGCGAATTTCAGATAACAATAGTTAAAAATAAGTGAGTTAAGGAAAATGCAAAAAAAGATAATAAACCAAAAAACAAATGATGAGAAAGTCCAAGAGATTTTGCTCAAGACTATTGATAAACAAATAGATAGTTGGGTAAATCGTATAGAATCTCTCAAAAGGAATATAAAAGAATTTGAGATGGAAGTAAATCAATTAAAGTTTCAGAAAAAGAAAATAATAAAAGATGGGTGGAAATGATGAAAGAAAAAATTGAATTACAAATGTCAAGAAGGTCAGATAATGATTTTTATCTTGAAATCAGAGCTATGAAAAGCAGATTAATGATGTTCAGCATTAAGCTCCCACCTGAGAAGGTAGTGGACTTAATCTCATCCAGAACATTAGAGGTAGATTCTAGAGTTTATTCTGAGAAGATGGATAATTGGTTTAAGAAGATGCAAGTAAAAACTATCCAAGTTTCTACTGTTGGTTATGTAGTATTTAACGAAGGAGAGTTCGAGAAGTGGAAACGAAGACAAGTATCACAATATGAACAAGATGGATGGACTGTAGAGAATTTAGATAAAATGAATCACCATAAATATAACTCTCCAAAAGGTACATATGAAGTAACCTTTAGGAGATGGGTTTAAGAAATGAAAATGCACTTTACAAGATTGTTGAAATTAGGGAATAAAATTAAACGATTGCCTTTATGCGGTATCACGGGTTTTAAAGAAGTAGAAATTACACAGAATAAAAGAAAAGTAACTTGTAAATCATGTATTAAGTTACTTAATACCCAATAGGCAAGAAAATCGAATTAGGAGGAAAAATGGTAACTGTAAAAAGATTGAAAGAAAGACTTGAAGCTTTTAATGATAAAGCAGAATTGATGATAAATGTTCATAGTGACGGGATGGCGATTATGAGAACAGTTAAGAATGAAGTATCGGTATGTACTTGGGCTGATTGGAACAAGCCTAACTCCGATTAGTGAAGGATTAAGAATTAGGAGGATGAGAATGAAGTTTGAAGATGTATTGAAAGAATTAATCGAGAAAGAAGAAAAAGAGTTTACTGATGGACACCAAATACTATTTAAGTATGATTTGGGTCTCTTTTATAGAGATATAAATCAAAGAAAGGAGGATGCCATCGATTTAAAACAACAACCTAGTATTCTATCTAGTGGTTGGTGGGAGCCTAAATGGAGACCTGTTAAGAAGACTATCAATACTAAAGGTACTAAACTAACCGCAGAGAAGTTCAGTACCTGCATGGATTGTTTATTCATAGACAGAAATCGCAAATGTGAGGATAAAGAGTGTTTAGTCAATCAGAAGATTAATATGAGATTGTGAAGATTGAGGTAATACGAAAATGAAAGAACAAAAAGAAGAATTTGAACCAGGCGATTTGATTGCTGAGACACTATGCGATAGTCACTATTTAATTCTTCTTACTTGGGTGGACAACAAGAAAGAGCTGGGAAGAGGATATGTTATTGATGAATTTGATTGGTATGAAGACCGAAAGGGGCAAACAAGATTTTACTACAAAGTAGGTAAACCTTTAGATGATGAAAATATTGAGTTTCATAATTGTATGATTGTAGTAAAAGGGCTTAACCCCCCTTGTGAAGGTTGAGGTAATATGATGGTAATGAACAAAGAAGGCATTCAAAGTTTGATTGATTATAGGAAGTCTCTTATTAAGAATCTTGATTGTAAACCTAAAGAACCAAGATATGAGATGCTTCAAAGTCAGATAGATGTTTTGGAATTAGTGCTTAACGCACGATAGTGAACATATAAGAGTTAAAGATGAGAAAGTTAACAAAACTACAAAAGCAAATATTGAAAGAAACTAAATATTGGATATTGGCTGTATTCATACTATTTTTTATACCTACTTTGATAATTGATAGCTTCTTGTTGGCATTGTTGATTTTTTTAATCTGGATTGGTATAATTGTTTCAGTTCAAGGAGATGCGTTTTTTCACAAAGATACAATATGGAATCAACGCCCTAAAGTGGCTATGGCAATGCTCAATCCATTAAATAGAAGAGAAGATATAGATAAAATAAAGAAAGAATCTTAATACGATTAAGGAAAAAAGACAGCATTAAGGAGAAAAAATGATGGATATTTTTAAAGAATCAGCAATGATACAATGGACTAGAGAGATGTTTGAAAGTGGCGTAGGCTACGAATCAATTAAGAAAAAAGGATACTATCTCAATGGAGATATATACTTTATGGGCTATGATGATTTTGTTAAGTTAGTGCTTGGCTGTAAACTAACAGAAGAAGAAGTGAAATCTATGTTAAAATCTCAAGTGATAATAGCTATTGAGGTGAGTTAATAATGGATGAATTTGAAATCATAACAAAAACAAAAAGTGCTAAGTACATATTTTTGACTAAAGCAGCTCATGGAAAAGCAGCTTTAAGAAACCTACTTATTTATTCAGGTGACTTTAAGAATATTCTTGGACTGATGGAATCAAAAACTATGACAATCAAGATAAAGAAGCTTAACACACCAAAGAGAGGGAG
>SDBT01009588.1_pt1 | contig 15691 bp, 17 predicted proteins | sample 2277101 | NCBI WGS metagenome assembly SDBT01 (sample SAMN10404973, study PRJNA504765) | marine sediment metagenome | isolation source: marine sediment core GS10_PC15, 103 cmbsf | place: Arctic Ocean: Southern Knipovich Ridge | collected 2010 | reverse complement strand
ACACAATAATAGGAAACGACTTAGCAAAAGCTAAAAAATACATTGAAGAAATTATTTCCAAGAACTATAAACAGGGAAAAAATATCGAAAAGTGGGACGGCCAGACAGCTAAAAGAATAGTAAGGATAATAAAGAAAAAATTAAACATTTAATATAAAATGAAAAAATAATTAAAATGTGATTTGATAATGAATTTTAAAGAAAAGAGAATAATAATTACAGGCGCAGCGGGTTTCATTGGAAGCAACCTAACGGATAGCTTGTTGGAAGAAGGTGCTGAAGTCGTTGGCATAGATAATTTATTTAATGGAAGGATGGAGAATTTAGACGAAGCGTTTAAATACGATAACTTCAAGTTCTATAAAGGCGATATTCGAGATTTAAACTTCTTACTCGATGTTTTTAAGGGTGTTGACATCGTCTATCACGAAGCTGCTTTTACGAGCGTCCCTCAATCGGTTAAAATGCCTGAAAATTGTAACGATGTTAATGTAAATGGAATATTAAACGTTTTAAATGCGGCACGTAGGATGGATGTCGAAAAAATAATCTTCGCTTCCAGTTCGTCGGTATATGGGGACACACCTACATTACCTAAACGTGAAGACATGCTTAGATTACCAATCTCTCCTTATGGCGTCGCAAAATTAGCTTGTGAAGCTTATATGCAAGTTTATTATAAAGTATACGGGTTAAAAACAACAACTCTAAGGTATTTTAATGTTTTTGGACCAAGACAAAAAGATTCTAGCTACAGCGGCGTTATAGCTATATGGTTAGGGAGGATTTTACGCAACGAAGATTTGATAATAAATGGAGATGGAAAAATTTCAAGAGATTTCACATATATTAAGGATGTGATTCAAGCTAATCTATTGGCAGCAAAACATAATGTTCCAGGTGATATTTTCAATATAGGAGCAGGATCTCCAATTTCTTTAACTGAACTAGCAAATACAATTTTGAAAATTACAAATAAGGTGAATTTAAAAATTAACTACACTGAACAAAGAGTGGGTGATATTATCCATAGTTTTGCAGATATTTCAAAAGCCAAAAAACTGCTAAAATTTGAGCCAAAATATAATCAAGAACAAGGATTAAGAGATTATTTCAGATGGTATGATAATAAAAATAATACTAGATTGAATATTATTTAAACCACAATATAAATTATAACTGTATTTAAGTTAATGTTTCATGCATTTCAACTTAATTCAAATTTAGAATTTAAACTAAACTGAGGTTTTTTTGGATAATTGTTAAAATTGATATGAATTATGAATATTTTCGTAAGAGCAATCGTTAAATATACGTTTAAATCCCCTTTCTGTTGGGTTTTTTGGTCGTAAGCGTATTCCTGTTGAATCAAACCAATTTCTGAGTTTAATGCAACGCTAGTTTGCTCGAGATCGGCAAAAAGCTCTGGTTGAGTTAGTTAAGTCTTTTCCTGGGTTCCAACATTATCCAATTTTACTGGTTCAGTTACTAAACTGTCCTCGGAAGGTTCATTATCTATTACAAACTCAAACTTTTTCTATATTTTCTCTATATTAAAAACATTAAAGTTTATATTTAAAAATATATTTGACGATGAAAGACATAACACTATAATTAAGATAAAATTTATTTATTACTAAGAAAAGGGAAGCAAAACTTTGAAGCTCTCTAAAGAGTTTTTCATTCTTCTTTAAGTAATCTGTTTTATCACCCTACATATCATTCTTTTAATCTTCTTTTACTTACATCTTAGATATGAGTCATCTATTATTCTATTAATTGGTTTCGGATTGTTGATTATTAGATTCTTTTATTTTTTTTTTATAACCAATGATATAGAAAATAACATAATCTTTAGACTGAACATATTTGGCGAGGGTAGAATTACTTCCATTTTAAATATATTAATGATGTGCGCTTTCTTTATCCCGATATAACTATTTTGAAGAATAGCAGCTATTAAAGAAAATTATTTAGATTTAAATTATTTTTAATATGAAGTTGAACAATTTTTGAACTTGTAAATCCATTGGCGCCAAGAGTTTAGTTTTTATTTTTATTTTTTTCGATTTCTGTACTGATTTTCATTATAAGTTAATAATACTTTAACAAATATGTTGTTCCTCCAGTCCTTATTATCGTGTGGCACTTTGAATTATGAATATTTGTTGTTAGAATTAGATAAATCATTAAGGAAATCTTAAAATGATAAATTAGAAAAAGTTTTTAATTATGTATAATTACCCTTAATTAATTATAATTTAAATACATAAATTAAATGTTCAATCAAATTTTGTGATATAAAAATGTCTAAGGAAGAACATAAAGTTGAATATACGACGGTTTCTATTCCCAAACCTTTAGCAAATAAGGTAAAGGAGCGAATGAAAGGGACTGGTTTTTCTTCAGTATCTAGTTATGTAACTTATGTCTTAAGGCAAGTCTTATCTTCAATTGAGCAAGATCAAAAGACAAAACAAGCGTTTTCAAAAGAAGAAGAAGATAAAGTAAAACAAAGATTAAGAGATTTAGGATATATTGATTAAATTAAAATTTCAAAGAAAATAAGAAGATAGAAAAATCATGATAGAACCCCATGGGGGTAGTTTGATTAATAAAGAACTACCTGAAAGAGAAAAGCTAAAAATTTTGAGCCAAATTGACGAGTTTGAAAAAATAAAAACAGATTCGGAAACTTTGAAAGTTATTAAAAACATAGCATTTGGAGTTTTTAGCCCTTTAGAAGGATTCATGACCGAAAACGATACGCTCAATGTTCTGGATCATATGTATTTAGAAAACGAGATTGCTTGGCCGTTTCCGATTGTGCTTGATGTCTCTGAAAGCGAGGTATTGAACCTTAAAGAGGGAGATTCCGTAATTTTAACCGACTTTTCTAATAACCCGATTGCTTTGTTTAATATCAAAGACATTTATAATTATAACAAAAAAACCTTCGCAGAAAAAGTATATGGCACAATAGATAAAACTCATCCAGGAGTTAAAAGAGTTTTTGATCAAAAAGAAAAACTAATTGGGGGAGATGTATTTCTCATTAAAGAATTTCCTCCCATTTTTCCCGAGCTAGATTTAAAACCAATTGAAACGCGAGTTCTGTTTAAAGCAAAAAAATGGGATCGTGTTGTAGCTTTTCAAACGAGAAATCCACCTCATTTAGGACACGAATACGTCCAGAAGGCGGGTTTAACATTTGTTGATGGACTTTTCATAAATCCTGTGATCGGTAGGAAAAAAGCAGGGGACTTTTTAGACGAAGTAATAATAAACGCTTATAAAGCGTTGATTAAAAACTACTATCCTGAAGATCGCGTTGTTTTAAGCACATTTGAAACTGAAATGCGATATGCTGGTCCAAAAGAAGCTATTTTCCACGCAATTGCACGAAAAAATTTTGGCTGCGACCATATAATAATAGGAAGAGATCATGCTGGAGTTGGAGAATTTTACGGTCCATACGATGCTCATAAAATTTTTGATATGTTTCCCGATTTAGGGATAGAACCGTTATTCTTTCGATCTTTTTCGCACTGCAACAAGTGTAATTCAGTTGTAAACGATAAAGTTTGTCCCCACCCTCCTGAATTCCACAATTTTTTTAAAGGAACAAAAATTCGAGAAGCTCTTCTTGCTGGAAACCCCCCAACGGCAGATGTTATGAGACCTGAAGTAGCTGAAGTTATACTAAAATATAGTAATCCATTTGTCGGAACCAATTAGGAGAATTTGTCTTGAGTAGCAAAAAAAAAGTGATAGTTATTGGTTTAGATTGTGCTACTCCTAAGACATTATTCGAAGATTTTAAAGACGATTGCCCAAACATTAGTACGTTAATAAATAAAGGGGTTTATGGGAAGCTTAGAAGTTCTGACCCCCCAATTACCGTTCCAGCTTGGATGGTAATGGCAACTGGCAAAAAAGCAGGAACATTAGGATTATATGGGTTTCGACATCGAAAGGAAAATTCGTATACTGATTTTTGGGTAGTGAACTCACAAAACATAAAAGAACCTAAAATTTGGGACATATTAGGAAAAAAAGGATATAAATCAATACTACTAGGTATACCACCCACATTCCCACCTCAACCTATAAATGGGAATCTAATTTCTGGCTTTATTACTCCTAATTCTTTATCGAACTTTACTTATCCTCCGGAGTTAAAAGAAGAGATTAGCAAAATTGTAGAAAGTTATACCTTTGATGTGGTATTTCGGACATCGCACAAGGAACAATTGTTAAGAGCTCTTTATAAGATGACAAAAATGCATTTTAAAGTCCTCAAGTACCTAATCAAGAATAAGGAATGGGATTTTTGCCAATTTGTTATAATAGGTTTGGATAGATTTCACCATGCTTTTTGGAAATATTACGATAAATCGCATCAGAAATTTGAGCCAGGTAATATATTTGAAAGCGCAATGAAAAACTTCTACAAATTCTTGGACAAAGAAATTGGAGATGTCTTAGATTTGCTTGATCAAGATACCATTGTCTTCGTTGTTTCAGATCATGGTGCTAAAGCCATGAAAGGGTGCATATGTGTAAATATGGTGCTTGAAAAACTAGGTTTATTAACATTTAAAGAACAATCTCCTCCAGGAACGAGGTTGAAAGATGAATTAATTGATTGGAATAAAACTTACGCCTGGGGATGGGGGGGATATTACGCCCGAATTTTTTTAAACGTTAAGGGTAGAGAGAAATTTGGGATCATAGAACCCTCCGAATACGAGAACTATCGAAGTACTCTAACAGAAAAATTAAAAACAATTCCCGACAATCTAGGAAACCCAATGAAAACGAAGGTATTTAAACCTGAAGATTTATACGAGAATGTACGAGGCGACGCTCCCGATCTATTAGTCTATTTTGACGATTTGAATTGGAGATCTGCTGGAACAATAGGTTATAAAAGTATGTATTTAGACGAAAATGACACCGGTCCTGACGACGCAGTTCACGATTATAACGGGATTTTTATCATATACGACCCCTTAATAGAAAAAGGGAAAAAATTAGAAACAAAAAATATTTTAGATATAGCTCCTACGATATTAAATATATTCGGAATCAATATTCCAGAAGATTTAGAAGGAAAAAGTATAGAATTTTAAATGAAAATATAATCTACGAAAGAGAAAAAAAGATGGAACATAAAGGATTTACGTTATGGTTTACGGGACTTGCTTGTTCAGGTAAATCTGTTTTAGCTGATGCCGTAGCTGATGATCTAAAAGCTCGAGGAATGAAAGTTGAACGCCTTGATGGAGATATTGTTAGAAAGAGTTTAACTCGGGACTTAGGATTTTCAGACGATGATCGAAGAATGAACATAGAAAGAATCACCTTTGTAGCAAAGCTACTAACTCGAAATAAAGTTGCCGTATTAGCTTCTTTTATTTCACCTTTTAACGATATTAGGGATTACTCTCGTAAAGAAATTGGGTATTACATTTTAGTTTATGTAAAATGTCCAATTGAAGAATGTGAACAGAGAGATGTAAAAGGAATGTACGCAAAGGCTAGAGCCGGCGAGATCAAAAAATTCACAGGTATCGATTCTCCTTTTGAAGAACCAGACAAAGCAGATATAGTTGTTGAAACTGACAAGCAAACAATCGAAGAAAGTAAAAAAATAGTTTTAGATGCCTTAGATGAGATGGGATTTTTACCCAATTAAGATTTAGAGTTAAAGAAATTTAAGAATTTTACTTAAAAATACCTTTTTTTTAATTATTTAAATTTATTTTAATTTATTTACACAATATCTCAATAAGATTAGACTTATTTCAAAAAATCCATAAACTTTTAATAATTGTCAGTAATTATATATAATTAAGTATAATTGGATGTAATTAAACCATTAATTGATGAAGAATGCCAAATAATTGGGAAATTGGAAAAGAAGCTAGAGAACTAGACGAAAAATCTATTTCTGAGAGAATGAAAATCGAGAGGCGTTCTATCAAAAGGTTAGCAGGGGCATTTGTTATTTATTTCTTAACAATGTTATCGTTCTATTTCTTATTGTAAGGTTAAAGAAAGATGGAATTAATATTGCTAATTATATTCTTAGCATTTTTATTTAAATTAATGGATTTTTCATCTGGTATGGGTTTTGGAACTGCGTTAGCACCATTATTGTTCTTACTTGGTTATAGCCCACTCCAAGTCGTTCCCACATTTTTAATTTCTGAAGCTATAACAGGTTTCGTTGGTGCTTTTTTTGATCATGAATTTAAAAATGTTAATTTTTCTTTCCGTCCTCTTAATAATGCCACTAAACTTGCACTTTATATGGGGTTTTTTGGCTGTTTAACAATATCTATTTCAATTTTTCTAGGATATTTTGCGATAAAATTTCCCGATTACTTTATTAAAGCCTATGTAGCAATATTAGCTATGGTCATGGGTATTGCAGGATTTTTAAGAATAAAATTAAAGAAACGCGATGTTTTCAACCCGAATCCTAAAATGCTATATGCTTTTTCTGCTCTGGCAGGCTTCAATAAAGGAATAAGCGGTGGAGGATATGGTCCACTTATAACTATGGGGCAAATGTTTTCGGGTGTTTATGAAAAAAGTGCAACTGCCATTGTATCATTTTCAAAAGCGATGGTTTCACTTATGGGAATTTTTATCTTTTTCCTAATAAGTTATGCTGGAGTAGAAATTGATCTCTTTCTTTTACCATCAATCTTTACGGGAGGATTTTTTGCAGCTCTAGTAGCTCCGTATATGGTTAGAGTTTTGCCAAATAAAATCTGGAAATATTTTATTCCTATTTACGCTTTAGGTATAGGGATTTTTTTGATATTAAAAGTATTTATTCCATAAATTTACTTTTTTTAAAATTATCAAAAGACCTAACATCTTTCATTGTGGTAGCTAAAAAATATGTGATATTTGCAGCGAATTAATTCCATTTTTCTTTAATAATAAATTATATGAGTATATAAAAGTCTAAAAGCCTAACAATATTTTATTCAAAATAAGCTTTTTAAATTGAATTTTCTACTAGAACTTTAGAAGGAGTCAAATTTTGAAAGAATCCATCTATGTCGTGGCTGGAGCAAGGCCTAATTTTATGAAAATTGCTCCTCTGATTAAAGAGTTTCAAAAAGAAAAAATTAATTTCAAACTAATTCATACTGGTCAGCATTACGATTATAACATGTCAAAAGTATTTTTTGACGACCTTGGAATTCCTGAACCCGATGTTCATCTTAATGTGGGTTCTGCCTCGCACGCGGTTCAAACCGCAAACATTATGTTAGAATTTGAAAAAATAATAATTAAAGAGAAGCCTTCATTGGTGGTTGTAGTAGGAGATGTTAATTCTACTATAGCGTGTGCCTTAGTAGCAAATAAATTACATGTTAAAGTAGCTCATATTGAAGCTGGACTAAGATGTTTCAACATGAGGATGCCAGAAGAAGTTAATCGGTTGTTAACTGACCAAATTTCGGACTTCTTATTTACAACTGAAAAAAGCGCGGAGCTCAATTTAAAAAGAGAGGGAATAGCTGCTGATAAAATCTTTTTTGTTGGGAATATTATGATAGATACATTGATTGCGAATCTCGAAAAAGCAAAAAAATTGAATATACTTGATAAATATAATTTGAACAAGAACGAATACGCATTAATAACTTTACACCGCGCTTCTAACGTCGATATTAAAGAGAATTTGGAAAAATTGGTGAACATACTTGATTTTTTACAGGAAAAAATTAAGATTTTTTTCCCTATCCATCCCCGCACTAAAAAGAATCTCGAAAAATTCGATTTTGAAAAAAAAATTACAGATTTGAATATTGTTTTATCTAACCCAATTGGCTATTTAGAATTTCTGAACCTAATGACGAACTCAAAATTAATTCTTACCGATTCGGGAGGGATTCAAGAAGAAGCTTCCTATCTCAAAATTCCAATTCTTACGGCCAGGGAAAGCACTGAACGACCTATTACCGTTGACGAAGGGACTAACACAATAATAGGAAACGATTTAGCAAAAGCTAAAAAATACATAGAAGAAATTATTTCCAATAAGTATAAACAGGGAAAAAATATCGAAAAGTGGGACGGTCAGACGGCTAAAAGAATAGTAAGGATAATAAAGAAAAAATTAAATATTTAATATAGAATGAAAAAATAATTAAAATGTGATTTGATAATGAATTTTAAAGAAAAGAGAATAGTAGTTACAGGCGCGGCGGGTTTCATTGGAAGCAACCTAACGGATAGTTTGTTGGAACAAGGCGCTGAAGTTATTGGCATAGATAATTTATTTAATGGAAGAATGGAGAATTTAGACGAAGCGTTTAAGCACGATAACTTTAAGTTCCATAAAGGTGATATTCGAGATTTAAATTTCTTACTCGATGTTTTTAATGATGTCGATATCGTCTATCACGAAGCTGCTTTTACGAGTGTTCCTCAATCGGTAAAAATGCCGGAAAATTGTAATGATGTCAACGTTAATGGAGTTTTAAATGTTTTAAACGCAGCACGGAGAATGGATGTTGAGAAAATAATATTCGCCTCCAGCTCTTCAGTATACGGAGACACTCCTACATTGCCTAAACGAGAAGATATGCGTAGGTTGCCAATCTCCCCTTATGGTGTAGCAAAATTAGCATGCGAAGCATATATGCAGGTTTATCATAAAGTTTATGGATTAAAGACAATATCTCTAAGATATTTTAATGTATTTGGACCAAGGCAGAAAGACTCCACTTATAGTGGTGTTATAGCAATTTGGTTAGGGAATATTATTAGGAACGAAGACTTAACCATAATTGGAGATGGTACAACTTCAAGAGATTTCACATATATTAAAGATGTTATTCAGGCTAATATATTAGCCAGTCGAAGGGATATTGCTGGAGAGATTTTTAATATTGGTGCGGGCTCTCCGATCACTCTAACAGAGCTCGCTAAAATTATGCTTAAAATATCAAATATGGATCACTTAAAGATCAAACATTCAGATCCAAGGTCGGGAGACATTTTACATAGTTATGCTGACATCTCAAAGGCAAAAAGAATATTAAACTTTGAGCCAAATTATAATCAAGAACAGGGTTTAAAAGAGTATTTTAAATGGTATAGTAACAAATATGGAATCAAGTTAAATATAGATTAACAATTACCTAAACCGAAATCGACTTTAATAAATCTTGTATTTGTTTTTTAATATTGTCATAATTCAATCCATAAAGATCTAGAAGTTGTTTCCTTTTTCCAGATTGACCAAAAGTATTATTTACCCCTATAAATTTCATTTGAATTGGATATTTTTCTGAAATAATTCTAGCTAGTATACTTCCAAAACCACAGTAAAGATTATGTTCTTCAATAATTACTATCCCTTTCATATCTTTTACTTCCTTTATTAATTGATTTTTATCAATTGGTTTGATAGTAGAAAGATTTATAACTTTAATGGAACATTCTAACTCTTCTTCTATTTGAGGTGCAGAAAAATATGCTAATGAACTTCCATATCCAGTTCCAATTAAACAAATATCATTTCCATCTTTTAGTATATCAGATTTTCCAATTTTAAACCTATAATTTTCATCATGGATGGTCGGAAATGAATCTCTTGGTAATCGTACATAAAATGGACCGTTCGAATCAATGACAGTTTTTAACATTTTTTGGAGTTCGATGTTATCTATTGGTACTAGTACTGTCAAATTTTGTAGAGTTGCCATTAGACATATATCTTCCAAGGAGTTATGAGTACTTCCATCTTCTCCAACGAATCCACTATGAGTCGTAATTATTTTAACATTCAATCTATCATGACAAGCCATTCTAATAAATTCCCATGCCCTTCCAGTTGTAAATATAGTAAAACCACTTACTATTGGAATTTTTCCTGATATTGCAAAACCTAAAGCGGTTCCTAACATATTTTGTTCCGCAATTCCCATATTAAAAAATCGTTTAGGAAAAGCCTTAGCGAATGTATTGGTACGTGTTGAGGATGATAAATCGGCATCTAAAACAACAATATCATTGTTTTTCTTACCCATTTCGACTAGAAAATCTCCAAATGTGTCCCTAAGAGCTGGTTCAGACATTTAATTAATCACCTCTTAACATTGTTGTCTTTATGTCTTCCAATTCTTTAAGGGCTACTCTATATTCTTCTTTATTTGGTGCCCGACCGTGGAATTCTTTAGTATGCTGCATAAATGATACATCAGATCCTTTAATTAGATAAGAGATAATTACTTTAGGTCTCCCAATCATACTTTTAGATATTTCAAATCCCTTTAATATCTCCGTTAGATTTGAACCATCTACCTCTATTACATCCCAACCAAACGCTTTCCATTTTTCTGCTAAAGGTTCTAGAGCCATTATTTCTTCAGTTGAACCATCTATTTGTATCCCGTTACGGTCTACAATCGCTATTAAATTATCTAGTTTATAATGACTGGCAGACATTGCCGCCTCCCAGATTGCTCCTTCATTTAACTCTCCATCTCCTAATAATACAAAAATTAATTTATCTGTATTATCTAATTTAGCAGTTAAAGCACACCCAACACCAATAGATAATCCCATTCCTAAAGATCCCGTTGATATTTCTATTCCTAGTTCTGGATTTTTAACAGGATGACCTTGTAGTTTCGAACCAATTTGTCTCAAAGTGAATAAATCTTCGTTTTTTATAAAACCAAATCTTGATAGAACAGCATACAATGCTGGTGCTGCATGTCCTTTACTCAAAATAAAAATATCTCTTTCTCCCCATGTAGGATTACTATAATTTATTTTCATGATATTGTTATAGAGGAGATAGATTATATTAGCACATGATAATGAACCCCCTGGATGCCCCGATTGAGCTTCATACATCATCCTTAAAATGTTTTTTTTGATATCTATGATATCAATTAAAATTTTTTGTTCGTCAACCTTAGATAATTCCATTCTAATACTTAAACGGGGTAAATTATGTTTTATTTATTTGAGTTAATATATAATTAGAAAGCTTCTCAGCTTTATAAAATTCAACAGGAGGGAGCATTGCTGTAAGTGCAGCAGCAGAAAGAGCCAATTTTACACTATTCAAAACTGAAATTTCTGATGCAAATGATAATCCTAGTACTGCCATAATTACACTACCAACCGCTACATAACTTCTGACTGGTTGTTGTAATATGGGAGTAAATTTTTCTACTTTTTCGATTTCTCTTGAAAAGAGAAAAGATTCTGTTTCTAAGTAATTCAATAGGAGATTTTTACATTTTGAAGAATTCAATATCCTTTTTCCAGCTATATTAATACTGGTTTCATTACAGCAGTCAATTGAAAAAGTATGTAAAGCTTTCTGAAGATTCATTTTAATTAATTCTACATTTTCGTAGAGGTAAAAATTGGATTTTGTAGGGCGGGCAATGATAGGGATATTTTTGTAGTTTTCTTTTAAGAAACGTAATAATTTTTGAATATATAAATCTTTAAAAATCCCGTCTAAGCCATAGTCTAAAATTAATATTGCTCCTATATCAGGAGATCGATTAGCTATGAGATCTTTAAACTTTTCTATCAATGATTCAGAAATACCATTATTATAATCTGTTTCTAAGCGTAAAAGATGTTGATTCATTGCTTTTATTCGAGTTATTTGAGGTGTCTTTACATTTTCATCTATAAGGATACCAGAGGATTCGATCTTTAACTCTTTTATCGTTTTTAAAAAAAATTCCCCTTCAAAATCATTGCCAACAATATTACATGTAATGGGAATTCCCCCCAAAGACTGAATATATCGTAATACTAATCCAGTTGCTCCAATATAAACGCCAGTATTTTCTATTTTTATATTTAGGACAGGAGCATCAGGAGAAATTTTATCAGCGTATCCAAAAATATACTTATCTATTAAAGCATCTCCAATAACTAATATTTCCTTACCGTTCCATTTAGAAATCTCATCAACAAGAGCCATTATACTGATTTATTTTTTTAATTCTCCCTGTAATTTTTCCCAGTCTTTAAGAAAAGCTTCTAATCCTAGATCAGTATTTGGATGTTTGAACATTTTCTCAAGAACACTAAAAGGGATCGTAGCAATATGTGCCCCCATTTTTGCAGATTCAATAACATGTCTAGTATTTCTGACAGAAGCAACGATTAATTCAGATTTAAAATCATAAGCGTTAAGAATTTCCATTGATTCCCGAAGCATATCGATTTCATTTTGACCATTATCCATCAATCTTCCTATAAAAGGACTTATATACGAAGCTCCAGCTTTTGCTGCAATTAAAACTTGATTTTGGGAAAATACAAGAGTAACATTAGTTTTAATTCCTTCAGGTTCGAGTATTTTGACTGTTTTAATCCCATCCTTTGTAAAAGGAATCTTAACTACAATACTTGGGGCGATTTTGGATAATTCACGAGCCTCATTAACCATTTCTTCAGAAGTTAATCCTATAACTTCTCCACTAACAGGTCCATCAACAATTTCACATATTTTTCTTAATTGTTCTATAGGATCAGCTCCCTCTTTTGCTAATAATGTAGGATTTGTCGTAACTCCATCAATTATTCCTAATGCTTGCATTTCTTTTATTTGTTCTAAATTAGCAGTATCTATAAAAAATTTCATATCATTTCACGATTATATGTTAACGATTATAATAATAATTGGCTTTATATATTTATAGCAAATTCTTTTAAGTTTTTAAATATCATGTCTGGAATTATTGAACGTATTTTTTTTTGTTCTTCCTTTCCATAACCTGTTAATACTAAAACTGTTTTACATTTTGCTGCTTTACCCGTTTCAATATCATTTAATGTATCTCCAACCATATATGATTTACTTAAATTAACATTAAAATCTGATTGCGCTTTCAAAATCATACCAGGATTTGGTTTCCTATAATCGCAAGGTCCAGTAAAATCAGGATGATGGGGACAATAATAAATTTCATCTAAATTTGCATTATTTTCCTTTAAAATATTTCTCATTTTATCATGAATTACTTTAAGAATCTCAAGTGTGAAAATACCCCTCGCAATACCCGCTTGATTTGTAACAACAATAAGTAGGAAACCCTTTTTTTTTAGGATTTTTAATGCATCAATTGAACCTTCAATAAATTCAAAATTATCTGGATTTGAAAGATAGCTGACTTCTTTATTTATCACACCATCTCTATCTAAAAAAATTGCCTTGTTTTCTTTAGTTATTTTCATCAATCCCTTTAAGTAATTCAATAATCCTGTTAGGATCCTTAGCCTTTAGAATAGTGCTTGAGCTAGTTAAAATATCTGTATTTTTTAATAGTTTTGCGTTTGTTAGGTTAATTCCACCATCAACATCAATCATAAAATTATGTTTCTTTTTAAATTCAGCCAACAAATTTACTCTACTTACTGTTTTTGGAATGAACTTTTGACCTGACCAGCCAGGGTTGACACTCATTATTAAGACTATATCTATTGTTTTTAGATATGGTATAATTTTAGAAATATCTGTATATGGATTTAAAGCAAAACCAACCTTTTTCCCTTTTTTTTTAATTTCTTCTATTATGTCAGTTTTTTTATTATTGATTTCAAAATGAAATAAAAAGATGTCAATAAAGTTAACAATCTTAATAATGTAATCAAATGGATTTATGACCATTAAATGGGCGATAATAGGAATTTCATAAGTTTCTTTTAAAGTTCTAAAGACATTGAGATTATTATTTGTATTATTTACAAATTTACCGTCCATAACATCTACATGGATGTAATCGAATCCTTCTAATGCATTTAAGATATCCGCTGTGAAGTTTTTTGTTGCATGTATAGAAACTGCGACTTGTTTCATAAATTATCAGTTATTCAAAAAGTTCTTTTTCAACTAAATAGCAAATTATATGCCCTACGGTGATATGGCCTTCTTGTATTCGGGGTGTATCATTGGAGGGTACTTTAAGGCAATAATCAACGATTTTTTCAACTTTATTCTCCTGTTGTCCCGTAAATCCTACCGTAATTGCTTCCTTTTCTCTAGCTTTTTCTAAACCTTTTATTACATTTATAGAATTTCCTGATGTACTAATACCAATAACAATGTCTCCTTTTTCTACAAAAGAAGACACTTGCCTTTCAAAAACCAAATCATAGCCAAAGTCATTTGCAATCGCAGTTAAAACCGAAGTGTTAGTATGAAAAGCTAAAGAAGGTAAAGGTTCACGATTTTTATAAAATTTCCCAACAAATTCAGCAGCTATATGCTGGGCGTCTGCGGCACTTCCACCGTTTCCAAATAGAACTACTTTCTTCTTTTTTTTATAAGCATTAATTATTTCCTTCGAAATTTCTTTTATAATAGGAGCTAACCGTTTAATACCTTCTTTTACCCTAATATTCTCCTCTAATATTGCAATGATTTCAGGTTCCATAATATTCCGTTCTTTGATCTTATTATCTTATAATATATTAAATATAATTATTAATTTACTTCCCAAACCTCAAGCCCTTTTGGAAAAAAATGAAAATTAACAATTTGACCTCCAATTCTTTCGAGTTCTTGAATAACTATACTTTTTTTATTAGGTTCAGAATATAATAACAGATGACCTCCACCTCCAGCACCTAATAATTTACCACCAAGAACTCCAAATTCCCGTGAAGTTAAATAAAATTTTTCAATATTTCTATTTGAGATCTTATCACTCAAACTCTTCTTAGTTAACCATCCTTGATGTAGTAGTTCCCCAAATTCATTTAACTGATTAATATCATTTGATTCAATAATATCTTTCATGCGTGTAGCACAATCTTTCAAATCCTGCATTGATTCCATAAAAGACTTTTTCTTAAATTTGTAACCCTTTAGAACCTCGTCTTGAATGTCCGAAGAAAAGTGAGTCCCTCCCACATAGCACAGTATTAAACGAAATTGAAGTTCATTTAATAGTTCAACAGATGGTTTAATTGGTATAACTTTCACTTCGTGACTAAATTCCATGAAATTGAATCCACCATAAGCAGCTGCATATTGATCTTGATACCCTCCTTTTTGTTTTAACTCAACGCGTTCAACATCAAAAGCTTTTTGCGCTATATCGTGCTTTGATAATCCTAGCTTATAATATTTATCCAATGCTCCTATTAATGCAACAGATAATGAAGAAGAACCCCCCATACCAGACCCTGATGGCATTTCGGAATATATGGTGATATCAAACCCTTCATTTACATCCAAAACATTAAATATTCCCTTAATTAACTCAAATCTAGTTGAGTAATCATTATCTCCAATATTGAACTCCAATTTTTCATTTTGGTTAATTGAAAAAACTTTAATCTTTTCTTCGCTCCTGGGCTCCAAAGTGATATACACATGGCGATCTATCGTGGTATTTATTACGTGTCCACCATGATCAATACAATATGGAGTCATATCTGTCCCGCCGCCTCCAAAACTGACCCTAAATGGAGCTTTTGACCGAATTATCATTTGATTAGCTAGTTATTTACTATTTGTATTATAAAATACAAATAAAAATTAATTGGGTAATTTTATAAATGAATGAAGAATTATAAAGTCTTTCAACGCCATTCGCTTGTAAAATCTTTCTACCCGCTTTTTTTTATATTTCACCTCATTAACGCCAAGAACTAATTTGAATACTTA
>SDBT01009587.1_pt1 | contig 15691 bp, 12 predicted proteins | sample 2277101 | NCBI WGS metagenome assembly SDBT01 (sample SAMN10404973, study PRJNA504765) | marine sediment metagenome | isolation source: marine sediment core GS10_PC15, 103 cmbsf | place: Arctic Ocean: Southern Knipovich Ridge | collected 2010 | reverse complement strand
CTCATCAGGATCAGGTCCACGACACACAACTGCAAGCAATCTTGTTTCATCAACTCTTGTGATTACCAGTTTCACAGATTGTGTATCAATAGAAATTGTGTGGGTCACATCAGAGTATGTAAGTCCGTTTGCATAAAGCGAACCAATAATACCTGCAACTTCAATCTCTTCACTAAAGCCAACTGAACCTAATGGGAGACCTTCTACAGTCAGCAAGATTGCTTGTGTTACTTCAGGTATTTGTTCCACAATTCTACCCAGCATTGTCTGCTTACCAAAGTCCCTGGTTGAGCCCATAACTAATTCCATTCGTGTAGCTAATGATTGGAGAGTAGGAACTAGTTGGGAAATTTCCAAACCAGCATCATCGCCTCGTGAAACGACAACAACTAGCTGATAATGTGGTTGCACAATAGTCAAGATTCGTTCAATGGTTGTTGTATGGACAAGATGTGTGGGTACATTTTCTTTCAAATGAGTTAGAACTGAAGAACCACCCCAAACAAGTGCAGCTGAAACCGTTGCAAGAATCTTGGAGTCTACCTCACCCTCTCTTGACACGGCAGCTACTACCACGCCTTCTTTTGTACATAGTACAACTTGTTTTACCGATCTATGTACATTCAGAGTTTCTTCGAGAAGACTCGCCACATCACCAAGTGTATCACCAGGCATTCTGACCACCAATTCACTCAATCTATAGAAACGACATCACCCGCGTTTATCATTGTTTCGAATTGAAAAATTAACGAATAACATTAGTTAGAAGACGATAAGTTTCGGAGCGGAATGTATATATTAACGCTCCTAGGCATCGAGGTCAACGACCAATGGAGGCATCCATTTTGAGCTCAAGGTCAAGTATCATAACATCAGCGATTATCGTAGTACTCGTGTTTTCAGCTGTAGGCGGATTCATTTTCATGACAAACCCATTCGTTCCTGCAAAAATTGCAGTCGTCGTGAATGAACCAGGCTTTGGAGACCTTACCATGGCAGATCAGGTTCTCACAGGTCTGAAAGAACTAGGCGGAGACATTGTGGTTGATTATGAATATTTCACAGCCACAGATGAAGCTAACGCAGCAGTAATCCTAGAAGAAATATCAGCGTTAAATGAATATGACCTGATAGTTGTCATAGGAGGAGAACTTGGTAATGAACTGCAGACAGTTGCAGCAAATCATCTCAATCAGAAGTATGCGTTCATAGGTGGAGAAGTAATTGCAGATAATGTAGTTTCCGCGACATTCCTACAACATGAAGCAGCTTTTCTTGCTGGCGTTCTAGCAGCATTAGCAAGCATTGGAGATGTAAACAGAACTGGAACAGGTATCGTCGGAATTATTGGTTCTATAGAAGCCGATCCAACAGTAGCAACAATGATTGCAGGTTTTAAACAGGGCTTCGACTACGCCAATAATACATTGAATTTAACAGTTACACTCCTTCCGGAGCAGTACGTTGGTTCATACAATGACACTAGAGAAGCAGAGTTTCTTGCAACTTTCATGTTTGATGTAAATGATGCAACAATACTGTTCACTCCCGTACGAGCTAGTATGCCAGGTATTAGAAGTGCAATGATTCTAGCTAACACAACATGGAACAGTACAAGACGACCACTAGTAATTGCAGCGGAAGGTGACCAAGATTATTTTGGCTTACCTGACATTCAAACAAGAACTGGTCATTCTTGGATTGTTACAAGCATTGTACCCAGATCAGACCTTGCAGTCTATAAAGCGATTAACGCTACATTGTGGAACGATTTTGAGGGAGCAACAGATATCTATAATCTTGAAGCATCAGGAGGCGACACTGAAACTCCTGGAGTCATCTTGACCCATTCAGATTTCATCAACTATGAGTGGACTCCAGCATGGATGTTTGTAGATATCGAGTCCATTAGACAGGATATCATTAGCGGCGTGATACTTGTATCAACAACTTATCCATAATCTGTGAATAAGTCTGGGGGCATATCGCCCCCAACACTATCTTTTTTTCTATCAGTATTCGAAGGAGATAATTTATGTGATTCAATCTGAGATGATAATCGAATTAATCCGACATGGTGAATCGCTCAAGAGCATTAATCGTTCAGGATGGACTTTGGCAGGTGTTGAATCAGAGCGAATAGAATCAGTTGCAGAGCATAGCTATGGTTCAATCCTATCAGCAATCATTATTGCCCAGCAATTGATATCTAATGAAACTGATATCAATATAGAAACAGTAGTTCTTATGGCTGCGCTCCACGATCTGCCTGAATCGATTACAGGAGACATTGCGAGGACCGAGGCTTTTGTAGAAGACAAAGAACTTGTGAGGACAAAAGAACTTGCTGAAAAACACGCTATCAAAAGAATATTTGAACCAATGGGAAAATCATTTGAGAACCTACTTCATATCTGGAATGAATTCAATCTTGGCGAGTCTTTAGAAGCGAGAGTAGTGAAGGGAGCAGACATCATTGACATGCTTATTCATGCTAGAAGTTTAGAGGAATCAGGCGCATCACCACAAACGCTTCATCAATTTTTCATATCTAGTCGTTCTTTAATCGATACTGTAGCAATTGAAACTGTAACTGAAATTTACAATATATTATACCATGAACATCAACAGAAAGCCAAAGATCAAGGCATTGTTCTGGAATAGAATAGTTGACATAACAATCACTTCCCATCAATTTGGCCAAGGTCGCGATGAATACCAGCTGCTTCGATTCTAGCTACTCGTATTGGTTCTGGAACTTTACCATCTAGGGTGAACTGGTCAACTAGTTGTTTTGCTCTTGTTTTACTAAGCCCCGAAACTGTGAGATAGATACTGTGACCAGTTCCAAGAGTCACTTCCATTCTTGTACCACCACGTTCCATTATCTGTAATCGTTGTTTCCAATCAATAGGGAAGTACTCCTTCAGATATTTCTCAAGTCCCTCTGAGGGATTGTATGTGACACAGACAACGGGAACTCCAGTGGCTTCATGCAATTCAACAATATCAATAATATTGAACCAAGATATTACGCACCCTCCCAACAGCCATGCTCTGATATCAGGACGTTCAAGTCTTTGAAACAGTGATATCAGCGAGCTAGTAGAATCCGTACCGCCTACTGTAGGTCGACATATTCCAAACCCATCTATGCGAAAATCGCCTCGCATTACAACACCTGCTACAATACTCTGCTTGTCTTCTCGACTGAAACTCTCAGCAATAGCCAGAACACGAACCCCGGTTTTCCATTGTGGAGTTGCTCCTTGAGGTGTTGTTTCGAGTGATTGGATTCTATGTCTTTCATTCATGCAATTTTCCTCAGTATTTTTTTCTTTAACTCATTTCAATAATAACCATGAAAGATTTAATAATGCGCATTTGTAGTTACGTAGTAACGTATAGAGAGGACAAGTGTTACTATGTTCGATCCTGGCTTTGAGGAGCTGCAAGGGAAGCTAAGGATGATAATGGAGGAATCTACTTCACTCACTGGAGGCATTCGAGCTTGGATGCTTCTGTCCAAAGAAGGACTTCCAATTTCATCAGCAGTACCTCAGGGTTTCGAAGAAGCAGAGATTGCCGCGATGGCAGCTTCAATTCTGGGTGTTGCAGATCTTGCAGCTGAAAGATTGAATCAGGGGACACTTGAAGAAATTCTGATGACCAATGAGAAGGGTCTAGTCATCATACGAAGTGCTGGTGAAAAGGCGATTCTAGTCTTAGCCGCAGGTAAACAGACTAAGACAGGGTTACTTGTCTATGCTGCAAATACCGCTGCAGAGAAAATTGCACCGTTGCTCTAACCATCTAGAGTGTGCATGAGCCAATATAATGCTTGAAGAACCAATCTCCAGTCTTGATTGGAGATATATAGTTCATTCAGTGCCCAATTATCTAAGAAGAAATTACTACCAGTAGCGAGTAGTCTACCTCCAAGTGGATTCTCCAAACCAACTAGGACAGTACGATTTTCTTTTAGGATAGTACCAATTTGATCAGTCTTGTAAATTTCAGCCCATGCCAATTCGAAGACATCACCTGTGAAATTCAATGAGCACCCATTATAGTCAAACGAATCCAAGAATGCTGTGACAGGGTGATTGTGCATTTTTGTAATCTCTGATGTTGAAGCAATACCATTCACAATGATTGTAAGTGGTGGCACAATATCATAATTCAAAGTGATGTTAAAGGCTGAAAATAATTCATTTGCACTACTCAAATCCAAGCTTGCATTGGATAGGCCAACCAAGAAGAGTCCACCACCTTGTTCCCAATATTGAACATAGGCATCAATCTCTGATTGTAAGTATGGGGTCAACACGGTCTTCGTCATTGTATTGTTGACCATATGGTATGACCAAGCACATGGATCCATAACAAACACAGCATCGTATTGACTAAGCAATCCATATGTGATTTCGGTCGACAGTCCAAGCTCATCAACAGAGCTACCTAATTCGGTGATTCTTAATGCTAGCTCACGAAATTGACCAAATATGGAGTCAATGGCCCAAGGAGTGTGGCTTGTATCAATCGCGATTTTTTTGAAAGGAATTTTAGCATCAAAGTGAAAAGATGTTCGCATATTCAAATAATTAGGTGCAATGAAGGTCACCCAAGCATCGATGTCTTCTACATCTTCTGATGCAATTACATTGACTACAATAGTAACCTGTCCAGTTTGATTGATTGTTATTTCTGATGGACCATGTATCCATTGAGCATGTGTTCCTCGGTATACCATATTGAATATAACATTGCTACTCGAAAATATGGATACAGGAATGGACACAGATTGATTGACAAACCAGTGCTCGAATGAGAAAGGACCATCAGTTGGAGTAAGTGTGGAAACAAGAGGAAGCCCATTATCTTTCTGCGCGTTATCAATGTAAATCAGAGCAGAGTTGACATCTACGAAACCAGCACCAACAATCCATTCTTCATAGGGTAATTGTAAAGAGCTTATCATCAATGCGGCCTTAATCATCCCAGGGGTCCAAGACCAACCATTCTCAAAACAATGGCCAATAATCTTGATAGCCGAGGCGCTTATTATCGGGGTAGCAAAGCTTGTTCCAAAGACCGTGTCACCATTTTCTTTGTAGTATCCCCATGCAGAAATATCAGGCTTCAAGATACGATTACGGAGAGGACCTGTTGCTGTGAACCCATAGGGAACTAATTGACTATCAACGCCCGCCACTGCGATTACTTCATCATATGCAGCAGGCGATTCAATAGAACTTCCAGCTATGCCATCTAAACCCTCGTTGCCAGCCGCTGCAACAACACACACTCCAAGTTCAAATGCCCACTTCACAGCATCGCCAACAATATCAGTTGTAACGATACTTATTCCGAGACTAAGGTTGATGACGCTACAGTTTTCTTCCAGAACTGCCCATCTGATAGCTTCAACTATTCCTGCTGCTGTGGCTATATCACCATCAGATACAACCTTTGCATTGATAATTCCAGCATCTGGAGATTCCTCGGCAATAATCTTTGCAATGAGAGTTCCATGAGGACTGTTACCGGGCATACTATCAGTTGTATCATTATCAGTTTCAGAGTAACCATAAGATGAATTGATGAAACTCTTTTGGGCAAGCACTCTAGATTCAAGTTCAAAATCAATATTTATTCCTGAATCAATGATTGCAACTTTCACATCTAACTCAGGTTCGGGGTAACTTTGAGGTGTTGACTGTAAATATGCAAAGGTTGCGATAATAATGATAGTAATCACTAGTAATGCAGTACCTCTACTTCGAGTTGGTTCCCCGTCGACCATCATCCCTCAAAGAATGTAGAACCTCATAAAGCCATCGTGAAAGACGCAAGCCATTATAACTTTAAAGCAAATGCTTCTAACCTATATCTTACTATGGTGAGTGAACCTCAACTGTAAGAGATTTCTATGTTCTGCCCTTCTCTTGCCAGTGTCACCACTTCTTCGCATTTCCGAAGAAATACAAAAATTAGCAAGAGCATTGTCAACGTTCATCGGGATGGGATCCCTCCTGAAGACCGGGTTTTCTTCTCCTGTGCTGATATTGGCACATCACTTCCAACGACAGTGAGCGTTTCCACAGTTCTTACCACGGCGGGGTCATGATCACTCATCTTAGCTTTGTCACCAAAACTAACAAGGTCCGCTTGGACAAAGTGAACAGCCGCGGACTCTCCAGAACTTGATGTTAGTTCTTTTTCGGAGAGTAAGGACTTCCCTTTGGAAGAAGATTTCTTCTTTCGGGCTTTCAGTCGCGCGCTTCGTGCTATTACACTAGCCCACTTACCTAGTCCTCTCACAGAGTGCAGTGACTTTGTGAGCGTAAGCATGCGTGCAGCGATATTGATACTACCATTTAGATCAGCATTGATACTGTATCCACATGATGGACAGTGGAAGTAGTTCTGTTTGGGTCTTGTTCCCTTGCTTCCACACTTCCAGCACATGATGGAGGTCCATCCTTCAGGAACTGCTCTGAAACGAGCATCCTTTCCATCGACCTTCCAGCCTTGCTGAGCCAGTCCATGTTTCAGACTATCTGTAATTCGAGCAAAGGCCCATGAGTGTATCATTCCTCTGAACCTTCGCCCGCGGTAGTTTTCGCGCTTTGCACGCATTCGTATATTTTTCAGGCGACCAATGGTAACATAGAGTTTGTATTTCTTGGACAATTCGGAGATATAATCAAGAAGCTGACATACAAGGACGCGGTCATATTCGCGAGCAACATTCTCTCGCTTGGACCGCATTCGACGTAGTTTCTCAGCAACCCTGTCGGATGATTGTCCGTTGTTTCTCCGGGTGTACATCTCTCTTTGGAGGTCTGCAACAAGTCGGTCATACTTCTTGATGACTGCAACCTTTTCCCTCTGGACAAAGTAACAAGTTTCTCTTACCTTCTCTGGAGTGAGAAGGGTTGAACAGGCTGCCTTCTTGATGCCAAGATCAATTCCAAGAATGGCAACAGGAAGGTTTTCATCAGGAGATTCAGTAATAGGAATCCTAACAGCTAAGGTCACCCACCACTTTCTTCTCCTATCAGTAAAGAGCTGTACTGCCTTCACCTCACCCCGTCTGATTTGGTTCAGATGGAATGGTGATATCTTAAGGGGAATAACTAGTCGATCATGAAATGTTCGACCTTCTCGTACTGAATCAAGTGAGTCCCTGATATCTAACCACCATCGAGAAACTGAGGTTTCTTTTTCAACGAGCCTGAATCTCTGAGAGAACACCCATCGGGGTATCCTTCGACTAGAATTGATTGAAGTGGGGTGTGAGGCAGTCCAGCCCTTCTTCTTTCTCAGTTTGAGATAACTCTCATAGAGAGAAACAGCAGTCTGTCGACACTCGGTCATCTCATTTTGGGATATTCGGGGGAATCTAACCTTGAAATCATGGGGAACAGTCAACCTCTGACTGTATCCAGAATTAACCTTGAGGGCAGTCATGGTCAGCTGGTCTAACTTCCCATCATCAATTCTATCTCTGTTCTTACCTGTTAGTAACTTGTTTTCGTGTTGTTCAATTATTCCAAGAAATGCACGAATTACTCTAGTATCTCGTCCAACGGTCTGTCTAAGCCGTTGCCTAGTCCTCTCGGTTATAGACTCCCAGTTGATTGGGACCTTTACCGAGATTGTGACACCTTTGGACCGAGCCATCGTTTTCGTCATCCTATTTAAAGTTCTGACCCGTTTCTCACAAGTCGAGTTCACTCCCCTTCTTGTTCCCAAGAGGGGTTATGTACTCATATTTTATTCAGATTTTTCCTATTTAAAGTTATTAAGCTAATTAATTAGAAGATTGTATAAGACGTTTTAATAGTATTTTGACCTATTCTATTCAAGAATCATATTTTTGTAATACCCGCAAGAAATAAGAGTAAATACTACCTACAGTCTTACATAATGTCAAAGAAACGTGGTCGACCTCGTAAGGTCCTGCCCACTCATCCAAACAGAGTGATCTCAATAGCAATGAGGAGAGGGCTCTCTGCAGCAGTGGAGTTACAGAGGGACATCAAGAACAAGAGGACAATTGGCCTATACCAGAGTTCCCAAAGGATACTCTCTGATGCGATGGATGAGTATTACCAGACAGTAAAATCTGGAGTAGCTAACCACTCAAAGACAGTCAAAGCAGAGAACAATGTCAGACGCAACGTGCTGGACATGTGCTGTGAAAATGCGGCTGCATATGGAAACACAGAGGTCAGACGAGTCAAGAAGTCAGATGAGGACATTGGTCCCCTCAATCAACGCTTCAACATATGTGGAGCTCATCTGCGAAACTTTGCAATGACCATGTTCACATTTCAAGAACCTGAGTTCTTTGGATATCAAACAAGAAAGATTGATGGACAATCAACCACCTTTCGTTCGATGGGTTATGGACGTGACTCGTATGGGCCGCATACCCCCTTGGTCCACCCTGACTTACCCTCTCTGGATTTTGCTGATGCAGTCAGACACCACCTTGACTATCTGGCAACATTCTGTTACATCTATGATGTTCCACCAAGGGAAACTGGACGATACTGGAACCTGTACCAGCTGCGTGCGCGACCTTACCTTGAGTACATCTACTCTGAGTGTTCTTTTGGCAAGAAAGGATTCCGCGAAGGAACAAGACAAGTTCTACGTGGGATAAAGGAGGATATCACGAAGCACTACAACATACGCAGTGGTGATGCACCGACTGTGACGGGTTCACTAAGAACCCCAAAACCATCATTCTCCACCAATTTCTTCTCCAATCTAATTGCCGAGGCAAGGAGCAGAGGAATCGACGACCCTGGACTAGATGAGCTTGAGCGACTTCACACAACATACCCGCCTCATGAGGATGATAAGATAGAAGGAGATGACACTAAGACGACCTATCTCAGAGAGAGGGATGTCCGAGCTATCCATCAAAGAATCAGTAAGAGGGTCACAAAGGCGGGGTCACAGATTCATAGAACCATCTCATCACAGCTCAGTAGTCCATGGAATCTCCGTAACATCATCATGAATGGCGACTCACTTGGGAGTAATGACCAACACCTCGTAAGTTTCGAGGTTCCAGTGGACACCGAACTGGGCAAGGGAAAGGTAGACATCATCCTGTCTGAAAGGGTGTCTTTGAAGAATGAAACCCGTGTCTTCCTGCGGCCTATAATGGTGTTTGAGATCAAGACCAAGCAGGGTCATTCCATGACACTGGGTCGAAAGGACATCTGGTCAGAGTCACGGGCACGCCATGGTTTGGACCAGCGTGTAGTAGCTGACTTCAGGTTCGATGACAGAGCCTTGAATCCTGACGAGTGGGAGAACATCATCAAAGCTACACCAATAGAAAAAACCTCTAAGAAACAGCTCGACACTTACGCTGATGCTGTCTGGAAAACGTATCAAGCGTTGACTGGTTCTGAAGAACCAAATGCACTGATCACAGGTGTAATTCTTGTGGAAGCAACTGAGGACATCAGAGTCGTTCGAGATATGTTGAGGAGCCTGGTGTTAAACATCTATGATGAGGTAATCAAGCACAAGGACCACAGACACAGACTCGTGTTTGAACCTTGTGTTCGTGTACAGTCTGTCAGGGTTGCTGTTGTCATCAACGAACGTCCTCGGTCAATCGTCTCAGAGGGGACATCAATCTTACCTGATTGGCAACCTGTCTATGACCCTTTACAGCTTGCATCCTTTAATGGACGTAGATTCATCATGTACTTGGATGGACAGTCACCCGTATCATCTGGAGCATCTGCAGGATGGATAGCAAAGTTCCACCATGGTCTACATCTGGTGAAAGAGATTGTTGAAAGAAAAGGAGGTCCCGATACTGTCTGGATAGACCTTGCTGATCAATTTGTCGACCCGCAGCTTGCTGAAGCACGTCTGTATCTGAAACCGTATTCCAACAAGGAAAAGGACGTTCAGAAGAGTCATAGAGCAGACATCCGCCAGCTCTTTGAATCAATACCAGTCATGGGTCTATTCAGTGATGTTGACAGCTTCCTGTTCGAAGGTAAATCCATTTCCTCAATCAAGACTCGACTCGGAGAACTTCCACAGAAAGACTGTCTGATAATAGTGAGTGGTATGGAAACTATCAGAGATGCGACACCCGAGTTTCATCGATGGAAGCTAGAGATTCTCCTCTCTGGCATCATCTCAAGTCTTCCAGATAACAAGTCAGTAACAGTGCTCTGGTTTGATTCTCCTGTTCCTGATGAAACCTACTCCACAGCATACTCTAGTCGAACCCTCTTGCCATTCTACGAGTCGTCCGTTCTCAGTGGTGTTGCGAACGAGATTGTTTGGAACCTGCCTGTGGTACCAGGACATGAAGCTGACCCAGACAATTGGCCATTACCTACACTTGCTAAGACACCATATCATGATGATATCAGAGTGATTGTCACACTGGACCAGAACGGATTCTCAATGGAGTCGACTCTAGTTCCGACACTTACTGATTGGTCAAAGAGATTCAGGGCCGAAGGTCTTGGAGAGATGGTCCCTGTAGAGGACGTGAGTCAGACAGTACCTGACGCATCTGTTAGGGCACGGATGGAGATTCTGGCCCTCTCACTGATACCTTGGATTGTCAAGCTATGGCCAAAACAGAAAATGGATGAAGGTCATAGTCACGATATAGCACAACAGAGGTACGATAAAGAAACCTCGAGATATCATATTGAGAGAGAACACATCTCACTCAATGTTAGAGCACTCAAAGAACCCATTGGAAGAGAACCCCCACTACTGAAACGTGTGCGCTTTCGTCCCGAACAGACGAGAGGTGGCAAGGCGTTTGTATCGGTGACTCTGAATGCAATCAACTCACAGAAACTGTACCGCATGCTGAGAAAGATAAAGACAAGACCAAAGACTTTGGTTGAGTCATCTTCTCTCACAGAACGAAAGGGGCGGACTAACCTCTCAGACATTCGGTTTGGACTGATACTATCGAGTGACGATTCAGGATATGAATGGCGGGCTGTTGTCGATCCCAATGTCAGTGCACCCCTCAAAATTGGACTATTCAAAATCAAAGAAGAGACTCAAGCGAGTCTAGATTGGTCTGCGAGTCGATTAGACATCGTAAGTAAGATGGGTCGAAAGCTGGATAGGTTTGATGGTAAAGTCACCGAGTTCTTGTTCAGACGCAACCCTGAGTACAGCAAGAGTGAAAGACCTGAGGAGTCACAATGGTTTGCGTGGAGCCGATTGGAGGGAGATGTGGAGTGGACCTCCGCAGGACTCCATGACCACGTCTTACGCTCATCATCTAGCAAGACCAGCCTCAGAGCCTTTGGTCTAAAGTCTGGTCATGATGTATCAAGTATGTCCATTCCAGCTGTGGAGTTTCCCGATGGGCTGAAGGAAACAATCCAGGAAGCCATTGATAGATTCACCAGGCAATTATGTCATGTGAGGTATGTAAGATTAAAATTAGAAATGAGAGGAAAGGAGTGCATCATCCGGTTCTTGGACTCTCAGAGTGTAAAGACCGTGCATTCATTACGAATGAGGAATACAGCTGATCTCATAGAACTTCTTCGCTGGCCAATGACAGAAGGTAGACCACTGCGACTGTGCGCTGACCTTCTTGTGACATGGGACCCGTTCCATGACTTCTCTCATCCAAGCCCAGACATAGATTTTGGAGAGAACTTCAAGTTTCTCGAACCCCTACTCATATCCCTGACAAAGAGTGAGGGAATGGGCCTCTCTCCAGACATCTCATACACAACCTTTGAGCACAGGGCAATACAGATCACCATCCGTCATTATCCGACTCAATGTCCCATTGTTACAAAAACGGGTCGTGATCATGCTTCCTGTTGGGGAGTGGACCAACTCCCAGAAGAACAGTTTCTCGATTTAGTAGACACTGAACATCATCTCACGGACAATGAGGTATTGCAAGGCGTGCAAAGATTGGCTCAGTCGATAGGTGACAGACAAATATCGATTGTGTTTGATCATGGTTCGGATGAGGATGACCGACTCGTCTTCAACGAGAGTGAAGTAATGAGGGAGTTATCAAGGGAGTATCGTGGGATTCCCATGCAGAATTTTGCACCCGGCCACACAGCGAGAATCAAGCTTATGAAGAAACGACGAGAGGGTGATGTAAAAACGCCAGATTTCATTCGGGGGACCGATGTCCCTCAATGAGCCTGGTGTTCCAGAACTTGTGTGCTTTCCTCTTCTCATCCTTGACCTCGAACTCCTCCAAGCCATGATATGTTGTGAGAATCATATGGACCTTTGAATTCTCAAGTGGGTCAACTCTCTTGTTCATCATGTCCTCGTTAAATGCCGCGATTCGTTTGGACAGACCCGAGGGTAGGGATATCGTTGCCTTCTTGGCTCCCCAACATTCAGCTTCGGGATAATACTGACAGACGTAACCCCAGAACCGCGGATAGTTTCCTGTTGGACCCTGAACCATATGAATCTCTATTGGAACAAGCATGACTGTTTGGTGTGCCATCTCTTGATTCCATGACATCTTCTCATAACCCGATTCATCATCCATACTTTCAATTTCACTCATACATTCACATGCCATTGCTTGGCACTCGAAGATTTCTCGGGGTGGTATCACAGGCTCTTCCTCTTCGGGTTGCAAATCCGCATATTGTTCTGGAAACCACCCAAGATCAACTATAATGGCTCCACCCTGCATCTCTCTGAGTAGCATTTTGTCTTTCTCATCGAAAGGAGTAGATACGGGATCATATGCCAATGGATCCTCATCTTCCAACGAATCATCATCCATCATGACATTGACCCTCCGCCTCGTTCAGCAAGATCTCAACTTCAAGAGGGATAGCCTTCTCTTGCTCGATATTAGCCCTATCCAATGGCCTCAACTCCTTCATTCTCTGAAGGTACTCTTGGGAATAACCCATCAAGCATGTCATAGATCTCACGCTCCGAGATCTTTCGCTCTCTTGCGTCGGGGTAGAAGCCTCCCCAGCCTATCTCAAGTTCAGTATCGAACTCTGGAACATCTGGTGCCTTCTGTAAGGACAGTGCTCGACGTTCTCTCGCCCGCTTGCGTAGGAAGAACCGAAAGTCCGACCCATGCCCCATTATATGACCATTCATTGGTGAATTTGGATTCCCACCATAATTTGTGATGTGTTCAAACACCTGATTTGTATAGATACAAATGCCATCTCCTGCTCGAGTAATATCTCTAAGCGTCCTCATCACTTGAGCCAGTTCTTTCTCCACAACGCTCCGATGACCAAGCATAGCATATTCTACCTGAAATAGACCACCAAGACTGTCAATCACAACAACACGAGTACCTGTCTGTGCCATTACTTCAGGCAATGTTTTCAGAATATCATGTAGGTGTTCCCGATTCACAACTTCCTGAACAGCAATATTGTCCAAAGTAGTACCACCATCCACCCCGTATCTAAATGCTGCTGCTCGCACTGACAGAGAACGAAAGGACAACCCAGTCATCAACCACAGAACCTTACTCTCAAGTCCTCCCTGCTCTGGAGGAAGTTGAGCGTGTACAGCCAGTTGGATCATGAGATGGCTCTTCCCACCTCGCGAAGGACCGTACACTTCTACCAGCGAACCAGTGGGAATCCCTCCGCGTAGCTTCCTATCAACCTCCTCAATACCAGTTGTCAATTTGAAACCCGAACTCTGAGATGACTCTAATTCAAGTCCACTCCGGAATTCATAACAAAGTAGCTCCCGCGCATTGGTGACAATCTTCTGACAGGTTGCATCACCAAGCTTGGTCCTCCAAGACAGGTCAGAGTATGACTGACGGGCCAGATACTCTGCATTTACAATATGGTGTTCCTTGAGCTTCTTTGCCGCAGCAGGTCCGACACCTCGAACCATTTCCAAGGGAGTACCTTCACTATTCACGGTTGGCAACTCCTTTCACTATTCTGATACAATCAGTACAATATGCCACTCCAACAAGAAGCCCAAAAACAACAGCGATGGCAATGATACCGACGGTGTTTGTTGATGAAACATAAAGCGAAACCACGCTTGCAGTTAGGAGAAGCACATTGATCTTCATCAGATTCAATTCAATCATCCTTCTCTGCCCTACCTCCAAGTAATTCCACTTGAAGGGAAATAAAAGAAAGGCGACGATCAGTGGCCAGATTGCAATGTAGGCCACTAACAGTATTGGGAATCCTTCTATGAGGAAACTCGAAATATCACGTTCAATGAATAACTGTAACGAACTAACATTGCTCCAGACCATACAGCCTATTGTGAACATCACAATCATCAACTGACTAGGCGCTTGACGAAGCCAGCCAGTAAAGAGACCTATTGCTTCATCCACAGAATCTACTTCCCGATGCTTCATTGTACTCTTTGTATTCTGATCGACCATCGATTGTGGTCTACCAAACTTCTTCCATGATTTGACTAATTCTGCTATTGCCATTATAACCAACTCTCTAGTGTGCTCTGTATTTTTCCTACTCCCATGCTTCCAACTCTTGGTTCTTCGAGGTGTTCATACCTTCCGCGCCTCCCTTGCCTGAGGTGTGCCTGTTCCGCAGAGATGGACCCAGTCCATCATCACAGGACAAAATTATGGGGGGTACAGAATTACTTAGGTTGTTGGACGAACCAAGAAGTCAAACACTGGTATTGAAAATCAATATCTCATGGGTATAGCATATTCAAATCGCCAAACAAGAGTTATGAGGGCTCTATTTTTCCCAATAATCACCCATGTTGAAGTTCTTACATAGCTAATGGTAGCACTTTGCAGGAAAACGCAAGTTTCGTACCCATTTTTCAAACGTCTGAATGATGAGTGTCCAGGTTCACTTTCAAGTACTAAATGAAAATCTTACATATTTTCTTACAATTCACAATAAGAATTACTTACGAATTGGTAAGATTTATACTTCTCTACAATTGAACATCTGTAGAGGTAGTGTTAGATGGCCATCGATGATCCTGATGCATTTGAAATAGAAGATATGGATGAGATTGGAATAGGTATCTTCGAACCAGGCGTTCACCTTGAGCGCTATATGGACTGGAATAGATTCTCTCATGTTCTATACAGGGTAATTTCAGGTTGGGTGATGATGTTTGTCTTAACAATCATCATTATGGTTCCCATGCTGGGAGTTATTGGCCTCGATGGAATCCTTTACAATCCTTGGGCCCTACTAATCCTTACTCTTGCAGAGTTTGGTTTTATCATTCCCGTATACAGGTACGTCAAAAAAGAGGGGATAAGCTTTAAGTCAATCGGCCTGAAAAATATGCTCTCGGTGAAGGATATCGGTCTTGGCGTTGTTGTCGGTTTCCTGATGCTCGCAGCCAATCTTGTTATCTCATACTTCATGTATCAATTTAATCCTGGTCTCGGAGGAGATGAACTATTCTTCTTTCCGCCAGATGGTGAAATTGAGAAATTGATCTGGGTATCACTTTGGACAGTTGCCATGTTCGCAATTGTTGGTTTCAGCGAAGAGATTGTGTTCAGAGGGTTCTTACAACGTCGAATGGAAATGTACTACAGAGATAAGGGCTCTAAGAACTATAAGACACTTGCACTAGTAATTACCAGTTTTATCTTTGCGGCTATCCATCTAGACCTGATCGGACTAGGAACACGATTTGTACTTGGGCTATTTCTAGG
>SDBT01009586.1_pt1 | contig 15692 bp, 16 predicted proteins | sample 2277101 | NCBI WGS metagenome assembly SDBT01 (sample SAMN10404973, study PRJNA504765) | marine sediment metagenome | isolation source: marine sediment core GS10_PC15, 103 cmbsf | place: Arctic Ocean: Southern Knipovich Ridge | collected 2010 | reverse complement strand
AAGGCCGTCTAACGGTCCGCCGAAGAACAGCGCTGGGCGCTCACGCGAAATGGGCGGTTGTTTCATGGCTATTACCTGGCTATTCGTAGGCTAGTGGCAAGGCAATGCCCATTGGGCACGGCTATCACCCGTATCACGCAAGGCCCCCGTCAGGCATGCGGATGACGGCAGCACTCACACATATGCATGGGGTGTTAGCACCAGCATATATTCGGGGGGTTTTAGGCCACTCGCAGGATAGCGAACGCTAGCTGTCGACGTAAGGTGTTGGTACGTAAGGTGTTGTGGCATCCCGTATTTTGGCCCAACGGGGGCACGGGCCCAATCCCGTGTCATGTCATCAGTTACCTTCCCGCTCTGGAACTTTTGGCTCAAAACGGCCTGTTAAGATAGGCAAGGGGATAGGTAAGCATTACGTGCGAGAGTCCTTTTTGCCGTATGCTCATTCAGCATGACCGCATCAGCAGAGCGTCATGCTCGGCGTCTTCAAGCCGTTGAAGCACATATCGATCGTGGCTGAATGCTTCTTTCCATACGCCAGACACGCCAAAGGCCGCGACGCGTAACACTAGCCTGTCAATGCATGCGAACGAAGCCCGGTGGCCCGCAAGAAGTTTTGTAGCCTCTTTTGCGTTCTTTCGGCCTAGGGCGACGCGCTGCCGAATCCAGTCGACTCGATCCATAACACGACAAGAAATCACATAACTTCGCTTGTTGCAACCAAGGTTATCGACGCTGGTGACAAATACCGGTCCCGGGCCTTTTACCACGAATGTCGGCTCAAAACGCCAACGGGCCTGCTTGATCGACCGCGATTCCAGTAGCGCAATATCCAATTTTCTATTCCACATCACGTTTTCCTTTTACGTGTGATTGCCGTTGGCCCACCATTCGATCAGTTCGTCGCAGAGCGTGTTGACGTGCTGCCACCGTCGCCTTAGGTCGAGCACCACATCTTTGTAGGCAATGCAGGCCATTGCCAAATCCTCCTGTCCTTCGCGTGTCGCCCCGCCGAGAATAGCCGTGAGGCGTTGCACAAGGTATATCCGGTCATGGTGCTGCTTCAGGGCATGGAAGTATTGCCCTGGGTAACTATTATCTGGGCACCATAGGTCGACTCTCGTGACCACTCCAGAGTTATCGCCAGGGACATAGACCCCATGTCGCCTGTACCTGACGATTTTGAACCCATCATCAATCGGCGGTTCATCGCCGAAGTTCAGTCGAATTGGTTGCCGGACTGGAATGTCGATTACCCCTCGCCCGTCATCGAGTTCCGGGGGCACTAATTCGCCATCACGTGGCCCGCCAAAGAATATAGGCATGGGAAGTCTCCTACTCTTTTGTTGGGTCTTGGTGGATAAACTGTCGTAGCGCACCAAGCTGACGACGCGGTTGCTCTCCGAGAATACTCTCTTCCTTGGTAAACAAACGAAACTTAGCAGCAACGATATCCTTTAAGCTGTCTATGGCTTCCTCTGGTGATTCACCAGAAGCCGAGATGGCGATATCAAAAAGCGAAGCCATGTATACGCCGCTTTCCGGCTGCACCACGACAGGAAGTGGGTGGTCAACATGACAGTCAGGGAGTGATGTAATCGCGTACATGGGACACCTCCTACTCGTAATTGAGGGCTTGCTGGAATCGGTAGAGCGCTTGTTTGCTGGTGACGGGCGTGTTTCCTTGGTGGGCCCATTCAAGGAAGACGTGCTTTCCGGTGTGTTTGTTTATGAGCCCCTTGCGGGCCCAGTTCTTTATGGTTTGTGTCGAAACCGCCGGCGTGAGTTTTTTCCCGTGCTGAAAGGTGACGACATCTTCCAGCAGAACTTTGGTGTTTCGGTAGTTTCGGGTCATGTCGACTCCCCTCGTGTTCCTGGTTCGCTGGGTATGATATCCGGGAAAATGGCGGCCGTAAAGAGTGATACCTAGCGACAGGCCCCAATAAGCGGTGGTAGATCGGTGGAGATTCTCGTTGCTTGGGTGCGCGTTGAGCGGTAAGAGTGTAGCTGCCTTGGAGTTTTTCTCCACTACACTCTCGACAAACATTGGAGTTTAGTTATGTCTACAGATTCCCCTGATCCCGCGCCACCCCCTACGATTGAGTTTGAACCGAACCCGCCGGTCATGCAACCGGCACCTTCCGCCGCACCTCCCGCAATGCCTCCCCCGGCACCAACTCCACCAGTGGAGTATACGCCACCGCCTGTTCCGCCTTTGCCTATGGACACGGTTCCGGTTTCTCCGACGGCACCTCCCGCACCTCCGACAGCGTTTTCTCCCCGGGAAGCCGCGATCCGTATGGGTTACGATGCCGAGACGGTGAACAAATTTGAGACCGACGAGGCGTTCTTTGGCGGCGTGATGAATGCCTTGGGTCAGGCTGGCGAGGATCGTCCGTATGCGGATATCGGCCGTCGGGTAGCGCCTAAATGGGACGAGGTGCAGCAGATGTTGTCGGCTCCGGCCGAGCCCGAGGTTCCCGCAGTGCCGGCGGTTGATCCGTGGCCGAGTTGCACACGCGATCCCGCCTACGACAAGCTTCCTCGGGACGCCCAGGGAAACTACCTGTACAACGACATTACCGAGGCGAAACTGGCTAGTGCGGCGAACGCGGGGCGAACGCTTCGACGCGAGCGGCTTGATGGTCTTGCCAACGATCCGATGGAGCAGATACGTCGTGCCGGTCTGGATAAGTACATGGACGAGCGTGATGAGCGGATGCGATCGGAGTACCGTGGTGAGCTTGAGGCTCGCGACGTGGCTTCGGTTCAGCAGGCTCACCTACAGGAGCATCTGACGGAGTATTGCCAATTGGACGCCCAAGGCAACCTGGCGCGCGACCCCCGCAACAACAACTTTATCTTGTCGCCGAAGGGTCAGGCGTATGAGGGCTACCTTAAGCTGGGCCAGGAAAAATGGAATCAACCACCGGCTGATGCGCATGAGTACGCGGTTGGCCAGGTTGAGGCAGCCGCAGCATTAGGTGCTTTTGGCCCAGCCCAACCGGGTCAGTCGCCGGCTGCTCAAGCACAGCCAGGACAGGCGCAGCCAGTTCCGATTCCGAACATGCCTGCCCCGTCTCCCGCCCGTGTGGGTCAGCAAAAGCAGGATTCCTTCCTCGACCAAGCGCAGGCCAATATACAGCAAGCGCCTCCCGGCACTCCGACTACAAACCGCGACGGCACGTTCCCGGGCAGTGATGTCTTGGCGCCGGTGCAAAACGCGGATGAATCAGTCAAGGAAATGGCGAATAATGTGTTAATCAAAGCCGGTCGCCCGGCACAGTAATCCAGCGTAAGACACCCGGCACACCATTGTACGTAAATCGACCGCCGCCGCCCGGTATGCGCGGCGTGGTCCCCTAGCTAGAAGGAGCCAAGAGATGGCAGACGAATGGGTCGGGTTAGTCAATACGTTGAGGGAAAAATACGTCAAGAAGGTTGCTGACCTGACTGGGCGTAACAGGATTTGGTTGCCTGCATTGGAGCGGCGTGGTCGGATCAGTCGCAACGAAGGCGGCCTGACGCTGAAGTGGCCGGTGATGCGTGGCCAGCCTCCGGTTCAGGCCTACGGCGATGGCGGAGACTTGGGATTCGCAGCCCAGGACCTTTGGAGTGTTGCTGAGTTGGATTGGCGTGGGTATCGGACGACCGATACCATGACCGAACCCCAGAAGGTAAGGTACACGTCCGAAACAGCGATCGTGCATCGGTTCGGCGAGATCATGGATAACCTGGATGCCGCGATGCGTTCCCAGCTCGGTAGCGAGCTTTACGTTGACGGCAACGCAGCCGGCAACGAATTGCGCCTGCACGGTGCCGCAAGTTGGCAGGGAAATGGCACTGTCGTAGCTGCCGACATCATCCATCAGCCTTCAGATACCTACGCCGGCATATCGACCGCGGTGGGTCAGTACGACGGCTGGACGAGCGACCTGAGTGTCTCGCCGAACGCCAACATTGGCACCGATTGGCCAGAGGGCGGTGGCAGCCGGAATAACCGGGCGGGGTACGATTTCTGGTCGCCGATTTTAGCCAACTGGTCGAGTACCTCATGGGGTACGGGATCGACGGCGTGGATCGACAACTGCGAATACGTGCTGTCGCGTGTCCAGCGTTGGCTGTTCAGTACGGCTGGCGCCATGGAGGACACGCTCTTCGCGCTACTGGCTGGGGATCTCTACAGCGGGCTGAAAGACGCCATGCGGGCGCGACAGCGAGAGATTCTTCCCCACCCGGAGGCGAGGGTCCTTGGCGTGCCCGGGCAGACGCTCAACTTCGAGGGCATGTTAGTCAAGCACGAGTTCGGGGCAACGGCTGGCCAAGGCGAGATCATCAACTTCTCGAAGATGAAGTTTAATGTCTTGACCGACAGCTTGCTCGTTCACCATGGTCCTGACTGGGTACCAACCAAGCCAGGTTGGCTCTATCAGGTTGGCGTGATGGGTAACCTGATGTTCGAGAGTCCGAAACACTTCGCGCACCTTGAGGCCTACGCATAGCGTATCTCACGGGCGTCCCCCCGGGCGCTGTCAAGGCGCCCGGGGTCACTACTTTACCTAGTTTACGAAACCTCACATTGAGGGATAAGGTGACATGAGCAGTTCATTACAACTATTCGACCGTGGCAAGACGTGGCTCGGTAAGACCATCGCTGCTGCGGCATACGGGACCTCCAATCACATGGAGGGCCAAGAAGTAGAATTCCAGGACGAGGACTCGTCCGATCGCACGAAATTGCTTTCCGGCATGAAGGTTCATTGTATTTGTGTCCGGAACGACTCGGGCGTCACAGTGTACGCTGGCGAGCAGGTCACTTGGACGACGACTTACGTAGGCCGACGTATTGGTGCGAAGGCAACCGACCTCGTTCCCACGGAAGGCGTGGCGGGAATCGTTGATGACTTCCTGCCGTCTGGCGGGGTCTTGGACGGTGACCTGTTCTGGCTGGTCCAGAAGGGGCCGACCCGCGCGAAGAACCAGGCAACTGTGGTGAGTTTCACTGCGGGCGGATACTTTGGTCCGGATGTCGATGAGGGTGGCCGAGCCATGACGATTGACTCTGCGCAAACGGACGACACGGGGGCCGTGACACAGGCTATCACGGGACGGGTACTGACGACAAACAACGTGTTGAACGCATTGTTCCGAGTGTATGTCAACATTCGTTTTTGAGTCACTGAGCCATTGACCGACGCTTTGGAATGTTTGTCGGTGCCGTCGCGTCGGGGCTGATGGTTCCGGCGTGGCGGTTTTTCGTAGCTGGAGTACCGGATGGATAAGTCAGGCAGAAAGCCCAAGACAAGCATGGCCGAGGTATTTCCCTCGCCGCCGATCGTGCATCCGATTCCACTCGAACCGGCCAAGTGCCCCTCGTGTGGCGTCGAGAAGCCCCAGACGAGCGAGTATTGGGCTCTGACGAAATTCGGCTGTGCCGGTGCGATGTGCATTACTTGCTGTGGAGAGTTGGGGAAAACCAGCACTGAGGTGCATATGGCTCGTCAGGCGAAGGAAACACGAGATGAGTTCGCCCTCGCGATCCGCAATAAGGAGGGTATTCCTAAGCTGACGGAGATCGTGAAATCGCTGCTTGGCGAGATCGGTGGCGTGGAGAAGTTGGCGAAATACTGGTGGCTGGACTACGAGGCGGCGAAACCCGGCTCGCGAGTGCGGTTCGATTTCTTCAAGACGTACTGCGGAATGGTTGCCGTCTGCGATGAAGAGGTAAACAGAGAGGTGGATACTCTATCGGATGTCGACTTAGAGGCTGAACTACAGCAACGCACCCGCATGGAAGTATTGAGCACTCTGGAGTCCTATGGGCCGGACGTCTCGGTGGGGGAAGTGTTATCGCACATCCATCGTACGGAATCCGGCGTCGATAACGTCTCTTTGGGGCCGGAGATCATTGATGTCGACAGTATTGAATAGCAACCAAAACACGACCCGACTGAAGGAACTTCGTGCCGAACAGTTTCGACGCGAGGAGGAGACGCTACGTCTATTCCGCGCGTTGCCACATGCGCTGCCGTTTCATTTGTCGACGGCTCCGGAACGTCTGCTTCGCGGTGGCAATCAGTCATCGAAGACGACGTCGGCCGCATTCGAGGTCGCCAGTGCCGCGACGGGTATCCCGCTCAATGGCCCCGACGGCAAGCCGATGCCCTTCCAGTACCCAAAGCGTCCCTTGTTGATCTGGATTACCGGGTACGATTTGAATCATATCGGGTCGACGATCCACCACAAGCTTTTTGAGCCCGGCGCGATCGACGTGATTCGAGACAGCGAGACGGGACGCTTGCGTGCGTATCGCCCATGGGACCCAGACGACCTCGCCCGCGAGAGTGAGATCGAGCCGGCGGCGCCACTGATCCCTCCAAGAATGATCGATCAGAAGGGATGGGCGTGGGAGAATAAAGGAGAGCGTGCCTTTTCGGTCTGCCGCCTAAAGAACGGGACGGAGATTCGAGCGTTTCCAAGCGGTGGTCATTGTCCGATGGGCCGGGCGGTTGACATCGTTTGGATCGATGAAGACATCCAAGACGGCCTGGAGCGCGTGCAGGAGCTTCGTATCCGGCAGGGGAAGGTGAGTGGCCGGTTTATCTGGAGTGCGTGGCCCCTGTCGCGTAATGAGGCTTTGGTGAGCATGTCGCGTCGTGCCGACTCACAGAAGCACCTGGACGAGCCAGATATCGAGGAATGGGTACTCAAGTATTCCGACAACCCGTACATCCCCGAAAAGCAACGCAAGCGGATTCTGGCTGGGATGACGAGCGACGAGCGGCGCAGCCGTGACTTGGGCGAATACTTGACCGACTTGCAGTTGGTGTTCCCGACGTTCGACCTGGACGTCCATGGGCTTCCAGGTCGCGGGGAAGAGGACGCGCTGGGTCACTATCTGTCCGAGTTGGATTATCGCATTCCCGACGAGTGGTCGCATTACTTAGTGATCGACCCCGGTTCTCGCCACCAGGGTGTGCTCTTTCTGGCGGTGCCACCTCCGGAGATAGGCGATTACGCCGTGCAGTATGATGAGGTATACCTGCAAAACGCTGACGCGGAGGACCTGGCTCGGGCGATTCGCAGCAAGGCTGGAGAAAGGCGATTCGAGGCGTTTGTGATTGACAATCGCGCGGGTCGTCAGACGCCCATGGGGCTAGGGAAGCGTGTGATCGAAGTCTATACGGAAGCATTTAAGAAGATGGGGCTTTCCAGTTACGCGACGGATTCGGGGTTCTTCTGGGGCTCGGACGATGTGAACGCCCGCAACATGCAGGTGCGCCAATGGTTAGCCCGTCGCGACGACGGGAGTACGAAGTTTCGTATCATTCCGGAGACGACCCCCGAGACGCAGCGAGAGTTTTTAATGTACCGCCGTCAGATCACGCGACACGAGATCAAGGAAAAGGTGAACGACCGCCACAACCACTTAATGGACTGCCTGGGTTACATCGCCGCCTTCGAGCCGACCTACGTGCGGCGTTCTCCCAAGGCAATGGGCAGTGCGATCTGGTTGGCGTACCAGAGGTACAAACGAAGTCGCGACAAATTCAAGGGCACGGTCTATCTGGGTCCTGGCAAGGCCGAGGACGCCCGCATAGCCTCGTCATCGTAAGAAGGAGGTGAATCATTGTACTTTAGCAAGACGTTTCCCACTCACATTGGAAAGTTTCACTGCGAGTACGGAAACGGAACAGACTGCGCGGGTTGCCAATACCCTATAGTTCCACGCATACGGAAGCCGGGTGAGGATACTGCGTTCTGTCGAGCGTTTCAGCAGTACCGTCAAGAACAGAGTAAGCGTAATAATCCTAAACCCGACAAAGGAGTGAGTGATGCCCGACAGCAAAACACCGACCGTCCCGCCGAGTAAATGGGACGAAGTAGCGACCTTACCGGAACAGGTCACCCCAGTCAGCAAGGTTGCTTGCCCAGTCTATATCGGCATGTTGGTTCGGTACTTTCCCGGCGCGTCGCGTCAAATCGACCCGGTCGCCGGGATAGTTATCACGATTCTCGACGGCAAGGCGAGCACCCGAGTCGATGTCTTGACATTCCCATCGGATCGTAACACGCCCATCCGGCGTCCAAGCGTGCGTCATGTCGACGATCCCTATTACGAGGATGAGCCCGAGAAGTGTGCGACGTTTGGCGCGTGGGACTACATACTGGCTACCGACTCGGCGATCGGAACGTCTGCGTTATGGAAGCAAGCACTCTCGGACGCCATCGAACGAACGAAGGTCGAGCTTCGTGCGGAGTTTGTGGAACAGCGAGGCAGTCAAGGCAATCGGAAGCAGATCGGAAAAAAGAGGTAGACTATGCCCCCGATCGATACCACTGGAGAGTTTCTTCTTCCACTAGTGACTGGCTGGCTGGAGAAGATCCAACTTGCCAAGGTCCACCGAGAGCAATTCGACGCCGTCGGGGATCAGTGCATGACATTCTTTGGCAAGAAGGGCTCGCAATTTTGGGGGAAGAAGTTCCAGCAGGAGTTCATGGGTACCGATCTGAATCCACGATTTCAGTTGTCTATTCAGAAAGCGTTTGAGGTTGTAGCGATTTACGGTCCGAGTCTTTTCCACCGCAATCCAGTCCGCGCGGTCCGCCCGCACAAGCGAATCGAATTCGGACCGGAAATGTTTGGCGACCCCAATGACCCCAACGTCCAGCAGATGCACCAGCAGTTGGTTTCTCAAGACCGAATGGAGGCAGCTCGCAACAAGACAGCGTGCGAGTTAATGGAGCAGTATCTCTCGTACACGCCCAGAGAGCAGCCTGGGGGTGGCCTAGAGCAGGCTGGCGAGGACGCAATCACCGAGTGCTTAATTACGGGACTGGCAGTGCTTTGGCCGGAACCATACACGTTGCCTGGTAGCAACCGAATCCTGACCGGCTGTTTCTACGACACGCATCGGAACATGGGGATCGATCCGGACGCGACGTCGATGACGTTCGGCGACGCGCGTTGGGTCTTCCGGGAATACACGCGACCCCACTGGGAGGTTGAGCGGGAGTATGAGCTACCCAAGGATTCGCTTCGGGAGGTGTCTCGGCACGAGTCAGCCGAAGCGCAGGGTGGTCGCCGGGCCGACCCAAACGGGATGGGTGAGCGGGCGAAAGGCAAGACGTTTGATCTCGTGACCTACTACAAGGTATGGTCGATCGGCGGGGTCGGTACTCGACTGACGGGGACGCCTAGTGATTTGTCTCGTCAATTGGACCAAGCGGTTGGCGACATGGCTCACATTGTTGTCTGTCCGGGCGTCCCGTACCCACTCAACTGCCCGAGCGAGAAGCTTCGGCGTGGCGCGACGACCGATGAGGTGAAACGTAAGTTTCGGTGGCCGGTTCCATACTGGCTGGATCGGCGATGGCCGTTTGTGCCGCTCTACTTCTATAAGGAACCGAACCGAATCTACCCGACGTCGGTATTGGAGCCTGGGCTTGGCGAACTAGCGTTGATGAACATTCTCATTAGTGCGGTCGCTAACCGGGCGTGGGAATCGTGTCGCGACATATTAGGCGTGTTCGACGCGGTAGGCGACGAGGTGGAAAAAGTACTGAAGGAGCCTACTCACCAGGCCGTTATCCGGCTTAAAAACGCGACGGGCGCCAAGTCGGTGTCGGACCTTGTCAGTTTCCTGGACCGTCCATCCCTGAACTACGAAGTCTTCCAGATGATACAGATCCTCAGCTCCAACTTCGATAAGCGAGTGGGACTGACCGATCTGGCGTACGGACTGAACCCAGGCGGCGTGGCATCTCGCTCGGCGACCGACGCGAAGGCGAAGGACGAGAAGCTATCTCAGCGCCCTCGCCACATGCTGGCGAAGGTGACGCGGTGGATGAGCCAGGCGGCCATCCTGGAAAAGCAGTGCGCGTTTTTCCAGGGCGTCAGTGGTAGCGACGTACGTCCGTTGCTTGGAAGCGTTGGTGCTGCGTTGTGGGACCAGCTCATTACCCAGGCCGATCCGGAGACGGTGCTTCGGGAGATGGACTGCACGGTCGAGGCGGAATCGACCCGCGCGCCGAATCGGGAGCGAGACGCGGCCAATCTGGCGCAGATCACGCCGCAGCTATTGCCCGAGCTGAGCAAGCATGCCGACATCACGGGCGACACGGGGCCGCTGAACCGGCTCCTGGACGCCTACGGCAAGGCGATTCAGCAGGACCTCAAGCCGATCGCCATGGGGCAGCGCGTGCCAGCCCCGCCGCCACCGGAAGTCCAGCAGCAACAGCAGCAAGAACAGCAACAGGCGATGCAAGCACAACAGATGGAGCAACAGCAAGAGATGCAGGTAGAGCAGGTCAAGCAACAGATGGAGCAACAGTCGCACCAGCAAGGGCTTGTGCAGGACCAACAGTCACACCAGCAGGATCTCGTGCAGGACCAGCAGTCGCACGATCAAGAGATGCGACAGAGCGAGGAAGAGGGGCAGCAAAAGCTGTTCGCAATGGCCGAACAAGCACGAGCCAAGGATAGGCTCGCGCGAGTTCAAGCCGCCCGACAAACGAAAGAGAGTACCTGACATGCCTATGTACGATTACCAATGTTCGCATTGCGACACCACATTCACGGAGCTGCATGGTTCCGACGTCTTCCTGAAGGATTGCCCAGCGTGCGAGCACGCGACGCTAGAGCGACAGTTCCCTCGTGGAATCAAGGCGGTGACGGACCGTGAGTATTTTCGCGGGAAGGGTACGCTGGCCGATCAGTTCGCCGGTCAAGAGAGGGAACTGGAGTTTTGCGTCGCCAACGCGCAACGGCAAGGCTATCGTCCGTCGATACATGACATCTATGATCCAGGACTGGCGTTGTGCAAGGGCGATAAGGATGGTTTCATATCGCCGACCGGCGGTCGCGCGCAGGTCAAGCGGCGAGTCGCGGAATTGACGGCCGAGGGTCCAATTCCCAAGGCGGTAAAGCTAGCCCCTGATATCATTGAGAGTATTCGCCGTGATCGTATCGCGGAGAACCCAGACTTGGCACACGTGAATCAAAGGGAATTGCGTGAATCGATTGTAGATAAACACGGAAACCCTGATATAGAGGAGTAGAGACATGGCAGACGTTGCAGATGTAGTAAAGCTAGGAATTCGTGGTTCGATCGCCAACGTGACGGCGCAGAATTCACTTCTTACCGTCATGAACAACGCCGAGGACGCAAAGGGCGGCGTGGCAGGCGCGACGTTTACGGTCGGTGCCCCGCACACCAGCCTGGTTAATGTCGCGATTCAGTTGACAGACGAGGCGGGCAACGATGTGGCGGTCGTGGCGACCGTGTCGATTTTGTTGTTTGCCGATGTGGTAGGCGTGGCAATAAATGCCATTGCCCTCGACACAGTTGCCATCGGTACGGACGGTGTGTTGGTGACGGTTGTAGCGAACGAGATGTACCAAGCGGTGAGTGAAGCGGATGGCGACATCGACATTAACTTTACGGAGGCAACTGCAACAGGCGACTTGTACTTGGGTGTGGTCTTGCCCAACGGCAAGATTGCCATTGCTACCGACGTGATTACATTCAGTTAAGTAGTAATCACCCTGGATGACGCTTGTCGCGAGAAAGCCGCATTGCTCTCTCGCGGCAGTCGTACCTTGGATGTCCCTTTGTGTCAGAAAGGCAATACCATGTTAATCGACAGAGTTCGGCAGGTTAAGTTCGCAGAGATTTCAGGCCCCGGCAACACCACGTTCGATGTGGTCACGGCGGTTACCGGCAAGCGCATTCTCGTGTTGTCGTACGTCCTGTCCTCCGTCGGGGTGCAGGCATTGCAGTTTCAGAGCAAGGGTTCAGGTGCAGCGGTGGAGTTATCTGGCAATGGCATCCAATCCATTGCGGCTGTTAACAATACAGTTGCCGCCCCGCACAATTCGGCCGGTTGGTTTCAGACGGTTGCGGGCGAGAAGCTTCAGATAAAGTCCAGCGCGTCCGGTGCCATCGGCGGACATCTCTCGTACGTGGAGTATTGACGGTCACCGTGAATGGGGATATCATTCGCTTTCCGACACCCTCTATCCCCATTTAAGGAGACGGCAAACATGGACATTAACCACTTCAAGGCGACGTTACTGGAAATGCATGATGCCCTCCTCGCGTCGTGCCAGAAGAATGGCTCGGACCTGAATGTTCGCCAGGACATGGTGACAAGGCTGGATAACATATCGAGCGCCATGGGTAGAATCAGGTCCGAGATACCTACCGGCCATCATCCGTTTCACGTGGATGCGAGGGCTTGCATCTGCATGTTGAAGGACATCATGGATGGGATAGCCGCCTGCGAGGCGGTGGCGTCAAAGGCATTGGAGGACATACGTGGCGCGGACGGCGACGAAAGCTATTCGGTTGAACCACTCACGAACATACTGGCGATCATTCGTGGCGACTCTGGCCGGGATCATTTGGCGACGTTAGTGAACACCGATAACGCGATACTACAGGCGATAAACGCGATTGACGGGTGGTACTTTGTGTCGCCTACCTCCCCTTCCTCCGACGATCCAAAACCCGGCTGATCGCCATCAGCTTCTCCACTTCGCGTCGTTGTTGGGGTGTCATTCGCTTCCAGGAACCCTCTATCCCCCCTGAAGGAGACGACAAACATGAACACGAAACGTTTCAAGGCGATGTTGCTGGAAATGCATGAGGCCATCCAGCGCGGGTGCGATGCCAGTGTCGCGGATCTGAGGAAACAGCCAGTTACAACGTCAAGATTGATCGCGTGTTACAGGTCCGACACTTGCGATATTATTGAGCAATTGGAAGCCATTATTGGGGATCTGTCTTGCCATGAATATTTAAGGAACTATGCCGAGATGGTCACAGTCATCTGCAACAGCTTGATCGCCGGAGAGCCCGTGGTGCTGAAAGAGGACAAGCAACCGAGTGCGCTTACCGCCCCTTCCTTCGCTGGTCAAGCACCCGCCCAATTGCCATGAGCTTCTCGACTTCGCGGCGTTGCTGCGGGCTCATGGCTTCTCGGTCGGCTTTCGACACGTAGCGTCGGGTGAATTTCCTTGCCCCTTCGACTCGCATCGCCTCGTCGACCAGCTTCCGTATAATTTCGTCCTGTCGCTGGGGTGATACGTCGGTCAACCGTGCTCCAGTCAAGAGGTTCAGTGCCTCCTTGCCGGCGCGAAAAGAAGCGGAACCAGGTCGTCCGGCTCGGGGTAGCAGGCCGGTCAGTTTCCTTGTCGCATGCGCGATCGGCGCGATAGGTGAGTTCGCCAGTAGTTGCTCCATGATCTGATTTGTCGGATACGCCGCTTGGTCGCCGCTGATGTTCGATATGATCCGGCCGACTTGGGGATCGAGGTCTTCGATGTCCCGAGGACCGCTTGGCCCTCGCATAAAGAAACTCTTCCCGCTGGCCATCTCTATCGGGGCCTTTATCAGCGGGTTGGCTTTCGATAGGAGTTCTGAGAGTGTATCTTGTACGTTACCTCCCAGGAAGTCGAAGGCGTTTTCGTGCATCAAGCCCAGCCCTGCTAGGTACCGGGGATCACCACCGGGCTGCGGGCCAATCACCGGCGTCCCTTCAGGTATCGGAATCGCCAAGCCCTGTGCGATGTACTCGGGCATAATCCCTTCACCACGAAACTTCTCGCCGGCCCTGAGTAGTTGCGCCAAGCCCCCGCCCGGTCGGTCTAGCAGTTCCTTGGCTGTGTGAACGGCCGTGCCCTTGGCGAACTTGTAGAACGGGATGGCGACGCTAAGGAGTTGTTCCGCTTGGGTGTAGTTCTTGTTCGAGTAGGCGATCTGTGCTGCGTCGACCAGTCGCTTCGCGACGAGTGGGTCGGTTCCTTCGCCGGTCAGCTTTAAGAATGGTGGCAGGCGGTTCATGCCTTCAACCTTCCGGTTGATCTGCTCACCGGCTTTGAAAGGTGCGAAGGTCGTGTCCTGCGCTACGTCACCGAATAGCTGGCTGATTGGTCCGGTCGCTGCCTCATCGCGGGCCGCAGTTCCGAAGTGCTTCCCACGTCTTTGTAGCTGATGCACGCCACGAAAGGTTGCAGCCAAAGGATTAAACGTCGTCCCGTCGTCGGCCATGCCGAATAGATTCTTGAGCACCCGCGGCAAGGGAATGGCGGTTTTTAGGCCTTTAAGGACGCCTTCCGGATCACCATGGCCCAGGAGCCCTCCCGGAAAGGGACGGAAGAAAGCATCGCCGGTCGTCGACTCGTCAATGAGTCCACCGGCCGCATCAGCTACGTGCTGCCCTTGTCCTCGTTCAAGGAGGTTGACTCGCCTCGTCATTTCCCTAACTAGGTCGGTAGACTGCGCGTTGGTCATTGTCGCTGGGTCAAGGCCCCGTGAACGTGCCAAATCCTGGATGAGGGCGTGATTACGAAAGTCATCAGTCTGGCCGGTCAGTATCCGGTGTCCCTGGCGATTCGAGCCCAGTGAGAACATGCGATCAAGTGCGTTACGCACGCCGCCGCCGAATCGATTCCGTACCGGGAATGCAGGACGGTAGACCGGACCGGTAACGCTCGCCTTCCAGAAATTGGTCAGTGACCGGGCACCCTCCAGCGTCTCCCCGGCCAACAACGGCTTACCCCGCTCCAGCAATAGGTCCTTGGCAATGTCGGGCTGGACTATCGCTTTCTTCAGTACTTCCAGGTCAGTTACTCCGAGTCCCTGGGCAACCTGAGGAAGCGCGCCTTCGTGCTTCAGTCCCAATTGTGTCAGCAATTTACCTAGCGTGACAGTTTCCCGGGTGGTCTTCCTCGGCCCGAATTGCAACACGTCCTTGGCTGAGAGAATTCCCGTAAGGAACTCGCCAGTCGCGGCCGACCGCTTTATGTTCTTCGTTGACGAATGAATATCGTTGAAGATATGGACATCGTAAATCCCTGCCTTGCGTTGCTCGGGTGTGAAGTCTCTAAGCCACCCGGCGAGATCCTCGTGTCGGTTTGTGGATTCCTCGATTGCCCTGGTTCTCGTGTTCGTCTTGGGGTAGGTGTCTGGTATCTCCGGAAACCGCTTTCTGATCTGCTTGCCGATCTCCTTATTGGTGGCGACGCTACCAGCTAGCAACCGCTCGATTTCCGGGTCACGAGCAAGTCGCATTATCAGCGTCGTGAATAGACCATGCGTAGACTCTTCACGGGCAATCTCCTCGGGCGCCTGTGATCCGAACCGGCCTGGCTGCGCTTTCCGACTAATGTCGTCGAGGCTGCTACCTCCCTTACGCAGCAGGGCGTTGGACATTGACCGTCTTACGTAGCCTATCCCAGTAAGCTCGGCTGGATTCGCACCGAAGACGGCCGACTTGTCGAAGTTCGTTTTGAGATTCTGCCTGTAGACGGTATACGCCTCGCGAAGCATCGCTTCGCTTGCCGTTTTCCCGAGCTTCGGATCGGTAGTAATCGCCCGAACCCCAGCGCTGACTTCCTCTGGGGTAGTCGACTCGAATAGGTCTCTGAGTAGGTTGCTTCCGCGAGCGGTATTGAAGCCCTTGGTGTCGAAGATTGGACGAAGGAGATCACCGACCTCACCCTCCGCCGCGAATTCTGCCGCTTCCTTCTCCAAACCAAGGAATGGAGCCTCCTTCTGCATGAAGGTGGACTTGGCGCCCTCTATCGACTGGTCAAACACCCGAGCGATTCCCGGGGCCGGGGAAAATCGTCCGAAGCGAGCCGCCTCGCCAGCCTTATCCAACACGCCGCCGATCCTCTGGGCGAT
>SDBT01009585.1_pt1 | contig 15692 bp, 11 predicted proteins | sample 2277101 | NCBI WGS metagenome assembly SDBT01 (sample SAMN10404973, study PRJNA504765) | marine sediment metagenome | isolation source: marine sediment core GS10_PC15, 103 cmbsf | place: Arctic Ocean: Southern Knipovich Ridge | collected 2010 | reverse complement strand
CACAATCGCTGCCCCGTCACCGTCCCCGTGCTGCTCACCCCCAGAATTCCCAGGTCACCAGCCGCCTGCGAATCGTTTAGCGCTTCCACCGTCACAGCGCCCGAACCCCAGCTCGTGTCCTCCAGCACCAATCGGGCACCGTCCGACGAAAGGCTGGCTTCCAACGCACCGGTGTTATCGCTGTCAAGGTTGATCGCTCGAACCACGTCGCCCATCGTAGCCACGCGATAGATGTCGCTGCCGGTTATCGCCGATCCCTCGATCTGCCCGGCAATGCCCAGGTCCCGCGCCGCATAACCATCGACGTCTTCTACCTTAAACTCCCCTTCCTCGTTGCCCGTCCCGTCGGTCAGCAATAGATGCGAACCGACCAGGCTCACCGTCACGTTCGCCCCCGAGGCGCTGATGGCGTCCGTAACGTCACGAATGGTCTGGGCACCACTCAAATCCACCTCCGTCGACGTCCCGTCACGGTCCGTAATGCGTATCGTTCCCAGCCTGATCCCCGCTCCGCTATTCAGCGCCGCCAGGGACGTCTCGAACCGCAGCCGGTCCGACAGGCCCACATCGATCTGAGTCCCGTCTCGCAACGTGATCCGAAAATCGTCCACCCCCTCTGCCCGCCCTACCCCATTGCCATCATTCAGCAACGACAAGGCCGTCTCGTCCGTGATGTAGTGAACATCCTGTCCGACCAGCGCCTCGGACGCTACGCTGCCGGCAATGCCCAAATCAGCGGCCGTGTAGCCACCACCGATGTCCTGTACCGTCAGGTTCCCCGTCGTCTGGCCCGTCAGGTCGGTCAACACCAAGCGGTCGCCCGCCACCGACGCTCTTACTCCAACGGCTGTTTGCGAATTGATCGCCCGCAACACATCGTCGATCGTCAGCGCCGCGCTCAAATCCACGTCGCCCGACGCTCCGCTGCGGTCCGTTATCCTGATCGTACCGATCCGCACCCCACGCTGCCCGTTGAGCGTCTCCAGCGACGTGCTGCGGGCCAGGTCGCCCCCGCCGATCTCCACCGTCAAAACCCCGGCCCCCACCGGCGTGCGATCCTGGTCCGCATAACCACGCGAAATCAACTGGTGCGTGGTAACCAGCGACCGCACCTGGAACGTATACGTGCCCGGCGCCGCCCCCGCCTCGACCGTCGCCAGCATCACGTTCTCGTTGCTGCTGTTGACCCTGGCTTGACGAAAAAAGTCCCGCTCATCCAGCCTCGAAGTCGCCGTCTTCAACGCCAGCAGACGCGCCGACAGCTCCATGAACACCGTCCGTATCGAGTCGATTTCGCCCTGGCGCCGCTGCAACTGAACCAGCGGACGAGCTTCGATCGCCATCAACTGATCGACGATGTCCCCAATCGGCATCCCCGATATCAGTCCCACTCCAGAGCTGATCGTGCCCATGATATCTCTCCTAGCGCCGCGTCAGCCCCCGCCCCGTCGGCGCACACCAACCTTGCCCTCTCTATCCGCCTCCATATCATCTATCGGCTCGCGAATCAGACCGTCTTCATTAAGACGGTCCTATAAACAGAAAAAGAGAGCCCGCCCGGGACCATACTGGTCACATTCCGGGCGGGCCCGCTATACTAAATCCCCCTACCGAGGGACGGATGGCGCGTTAAAAGCCCATCTCTAGCCGAGCAACGCCAGCACTGTTTGCGGCAACTGGTTCGCAATGGACAACACCGTCGTCGTACTCTGAACCAGTACCTGTGCCCGCGTCAGCTTGGCTACCTCCTCCGCATAGTCCGCATCTCGGATGGCCGACTCAGACGCCTTCACATTCTCGTAGGCCACCTGCTGGCTGTTGATGTTCGTCTCCAACTGGTTGGCCTGCAAACCACCCAGCCGGCCTCGAAGCACCGAAACCTGCTCAATAGCCGCCTTGACAATGTTCTCAGCAGCCGAGTAGTTGCCTCCTACTATCGAATAACTACCCCCGGCGCCGATCTGGCTTAGGAACCCCGACATCGAGTTACCCAGGTTCGCCGTGGTTATCGACGGAATACCCACGCTGAGCATCCCTTGGCTGTTGACGTCCGGACCGATCTGGAACCGTGCGCCCCCGCCGGTTATGTAGTAGGTAGAGCTCAGCAACCGCGTGCCAAACGCGGCCGTCAGCTCCAGCGACAGGTCCAACCCGCCGCTGCGCACCTGGGCTGTCAACCCGTCTACATTGGCCGTCTGGCCATTGATCAATACCCCGGCGTCCAGGCCCATGTCCTGTGTACCGGTAGCACCGCCAGCCTTATACAGCGTAAAGTCGCCGCCGGCCTGGATGGTAGAAACTCGCACGAAGGCCTCAGACCCGTAGCGGACGCTGTCCATCGACATCGCCGACTGGTTGGCATTAACCGTCGCTGAGACTCCCGTAAGCTCCGAGAAACTATTGATGGCAGCGGCCATGGCGCTGACGTGAGTGCTGGCGCCAAAGCTGATCTGCTCCGTGCCCTGCACGCCCGTAACCTCGATGGTCAGGTTGTTGCTGGCCGAAAGCCCATCGCCAACGTACGTCAACTGGCCCGTTTCGGCCGAATCCACTACCTGCACCGTCACCGTCAGCGTTGACCCCTCCGGCACACGTGCCCCGTAAATGGTCGCGTCGGTGATCTGCGAGGCCGTCACGCCCGACAACGTATACTCCAACTTGCCGTTCAACAGTTTGTCGGCGTTAAACTGTGTGGTGTTCGCGATCCGGTCGATGCTCTCCAGCAGCGAATCAATCTGAAGCTGGTTGGCCGCTATCTCACTGCTCGACATAGGCCCTTCGTTGGCAGAGGCATTGACCAGTCCACGAATCTCCAGCAGCAGCGCCGAAACCTCACCAAGAGCCGCATCCGCCACGCTCAGAACGTTGATCGCTCGCGTGGAGTTCTCGATCGCCTGGCTAATCCCCACCAACTCACTGCGCAAAGACTCCGAGGCAATCAGTCCCGCAGGATCGTCCTTGCCACGGTTAATCCTCAGACCAGTACTGAGGCGCTCTAGTCGAAGGGCTAAGTCTTTCTGATTTGCGGTGAGGCGGTGGATCGACTGAATCGAACTAATATTCGTGTTAATTCGACTCATGGCATCCTCCGTGATAGCCCGCTGGCGTCACCAGCGGGTCCCGCACACCACCTTGTGTGCGGGCCGCCGCGCTTGGCGGCGATTGGCCGACATCGGTTCCACCGCAATTCACATCGGCCAGTGCGGATCGTACGGCTCAGGCCCTCTTGGCCTTAGGGCTGTCTGACTGCCAGCCCTCTTGTACTCGTCGGCAATCCGCGTGGGTTCTCTCGAGTCGGACTTCCTGTCCAAACTCCCGCCATCCTTGCATCCCCTCGGTTGGGGTGGTTAGCCCATTTGCTATCTAAACCTTTGAACCAACACCTCCTCGACCAACTATTCAAAGAACACTAGCTTGGCAACGCCTAGTTCGTCACTTACCTGGGGGGCTCTTTAGTTATTTCTGATCCGATAAACATCTTAAAAAATTATCGGACCTGCCCGGGGTGTTTCGACTTGCCTGGCTGCCATTCGCCAGGGCCCAAGTCACCCCGAGCAGGTCCGTTGCCATCTGTCAAAGCCTCCCTGCCGTCTCTATTTCTTCGCCGGGGCAAATTCTCATTAATGCCCCAGCCTACCGGACTTACAGCTAACGGAGCAACGCCAGCACGTTCTGCGGAGCTGCGTTGGCCAACTGCAAGGCCGACGACGACGACTGCACCAGGATCTGTGCCCGCGTCAGCGCCGCCGTCTCCGTGGCGAAGTCGGTATCACGGATCGCCGACTCTGCCGCCGTGGTGTTCTCGTACGTCACCTGCAACGCACGGATCGTCGACTGTAGCGTGTACTTCACGAACGAACCCAGGCGGCCACGCAGGCTCGAAACCTCTTTAACCGCCGCCCGAATAATCCTTTGGCCCGTCGCGAAGGTCTTGCTGCTCAACGAGTTAGCTTGCCCGCTGCCCAGCGACGAGAGGAAGCCCTGAGTGTTGTTGCCCAGAGAACCGGTCGACATCGAACCGATACCCAGGCTCTCCTTGCCGGCCAGGTTAACCTCCGGCGACAAAGAGAAGTCCGCACCGCCGCCGGTGACATAGAACGTCTTGGACGCCGTCGTCTGCTGCGCGAACGCCGCTGTCAGCGTCAGATCCAGGCTCAACGTGGCCGAACGCACCGACGCTTCAAGGCCGCTGGTCGTGGCGGACTGGCCGCTGACCAGCAGCTCAGCGTTCTGGCCCGAGTCGCTGGTGGACGCGTTCATGGTGTCGCCTTCAACCAGCACAAAGTCGTCAGTGCCGCTGTTGACGGTGGTGACCGTCACGAACGCCTCACTGCCGTAGCCAACGCTGTTGAAGTACATGGCGCTGTTACTGCCGTTGGTCGTGGCCGAGACGCCGGTCATCTCCGAGGCCTGGTTGATGGCCACCGCCATGGCGCTCACGTGGGTACTGGCGGCGAACGTAAACAGCTCCACGCCGTAGTTGCCGGCCACCTGGATGGTCAGGTCGTTACTGGCCGACAGCCCGTCGCCAATATAACGCAACTGACCAAACTGCGCCGACGTGGTCACCTCCACCACCACCGTCCGGTAGCCACCTTCCGGCAGACGTGCCCCGGCAACCGCAATGTCCGCTATGGCGCTGGTCGCCACGCCCGATAACGTGTAGTCCAAAGTACCGTTCAACAGCTTCTGGCCTTTGAACTGCGTTGAGTTGGATATCCGGTTGATCGTCGACAGGATCGAGTCAATCTGAAGCTGATTGGCCTCGACCTCCTCATTGCTCAGCCCGGCCTCATTGGCCGAGCGATCTACCAGGTCTTCCAGCTCCAACAACTGCGCTGCTACCTCCTCCAGACCACTTTCTGCTACCGAAACGAGATTGTCGGCCTCCCGGGCGTTACTGATGGCCGCGGAAATGGCCCTCTTCTCGCTACGAAGCATCTCCGACGCAATCAGCCCCGCCGGGTCGTCCTTGCCTCGATTGATCCGCAGGCCGGTGCTCAACCGCACCAGCGACTGGTTCACCGCCTCGTTCTGACGACCCAGAATACGAGCAGCAATGAGCGACGGAATGTTGGTGTTTATTCTGCTCATCGGTTCGTGCCTCCCACGCTGATCGGTTCACTCCACCTGCCGTGTCGACCGGTCACCTTAACCGATCCAATCTCACACGACAGTGACGATCCCGACCGCTGGCTGTCCCGGCTGCTTTTGTCAGACCGAGACTCTGTTATCTCGATTTTCCCGTTCGGGGCTCCTTCGACCTGGCCCGACTCACTGCCGTCAGGCTCGGCCGCCGAGGCCCCATCCAACAACCACCCTGCCAAGGAATTTGGCGCGCCTAAGCGGATGGACATCTGCACCAGACTCGCTGCGTCAGACCAAACGCTTACTTTCGTGCTCCCACCATCGTCACCGCCAAGCACCCCCTTTAGAAAAATCAACTCACCCCAAACGCCCGCAAAACCCGAACAGAACATAACTTCCGTAAACTCGCTGTCCCATAAGTCTGACCCCTCCAACCACCCGAGAAACGACACCGCTTTTACCGGACAAAACCGATAACTCCGCGGGAAATATTTTTCTAAAACTCGCAATTCTCGCCGTTACCACCCCCCCAGACGCGCGCAAAAAAAGCGGGACGCCGTCATAAACGACGTCCCGTCAATAACTCCCGCCGACTTCTCGCCCCACTTGCCGCCGGCGTACTCGGACTAGCCGCCCAGCAGCGCTAAAACGCTTTGCGGCGTGGTGTTCGCTATCGCCAGCACGCTGGTACCCGCGTTGACCAGGATCTGGGCCCGGGTCAGATTAGATGTCTCCACCGCAAAGTCCGTATCCCTGATCGACGACTCGCTCGAGGTCAGGTTCTCCAGCGTAATCTGAAGCTGATTCATGTTGGTCTCCACCGTGTTACGCTCGAACGCCCCCAATCGTCCGCGTAGGATCGATACCTTTTGCAGAGCGCGGTCGATGATATCGGCCGCTCCACGCGGATCGGACATCAAGTCATGGTCGCCACCACTGACGATCTGCGTAAGGAACCCCACGGTGTTGTCCCCCAGCCGCGACGCCCCGACCGAAGGAATGCCCATATTCACCTGTAGGCTGGTGCTCACCTCCGGTCCAAGTTGGAACAAAGACCCCCCGCCGGTTATCGCAAAGCTCTGTGTGCCGATCCCAAAATCGTCCGATAGTGTTACCCGCACATCCAGCGTCGTGGTGTTTACTTCCAAGGTCTGACCGTAGAGAGTGGCGTCCCCCCCATTGATGGTGCCCCTTGCATCCCGCCCTTCGGCCCGATCCTTGCTGTTGCCGTCCACGTCAGTGGTCGAGAACGCCCCGCCCAGCATCGGTTGAACCGCCACGAACGAATCGCTCCCCCATCCGCGGCTGACGAACCGAATCCCGCTGTTGGGATCCGCCAGATTGCGCAGAACCGCCGAGACGCCCGTTGAATCGGTAATCACGTTGACCGCAGCCACGATTGACGAGACCGACGTCCCCGAGCCCAGCTCGACCGTCGCCACGCCGGCCGTGCCCTGGAGCTCGATGATCGCCCCACCGGCCGGCACGGCGCTGGCCCGGAACTGGAGCTCCGCGTGCTGCGCAGAGGTCGTCACCTCCACTTCCACCGGTATGTAGTCGCGGCTGCCAAAGTTCGCCTGGAACACGTCGACCATCGGCAACGCGGAAACCGCAATGCCGCTGGTTATGTAGTCCAGCGAACCGTTCAGCAGCTTCCGCCCGGCGAAGGTGGTCGTGTTGGCAATCCGGGTGATCGAATCGACGGCCGAATCAACCTGCAACTGATTGGCACGAATCTCATCGTTCGACATACCGCCCCGGTTGGCCGCTTCCACCACCAGGTCTTGAATGTCCACCAGCAGGTTCGCCACTTCTGACAGGGCCCCTTCAGCCGTAGAAACTACGTTGCTGGCACGCTGGCTGTTGGAGATCGCCTGCCGCACCCCGGCTATCTCAGACCTCAGGTTCTCCGAGACGATCAGACCGGCAGGGTCGTCCGCCCCTCGATTGATCCGCAGACCGCTGCTAAGTCGCTCCAGCGATCCCTGCAAGTCGCTGTACGACCGCCGCAATCTCGCCTGGGCCGCCAGGGCTGGTACGTTGGTGTTGATTGTGGCCATCACAAACCTCCTTGGCTAACTCTTCAAAACACGCCGGATCATCCAGAACCGGCCAACTCAGTGGCGTCCGCCTGCCGTCGCCGGCAACAACCGCGAACCTCACCGATGCTTCCTCAGCTTCTGCGGCGGCATCTTCTCATCCGGCCGCGCAGCCTCCGCTATATCTTCCGGCCTGATACGTGCCGCCTCCCTGTTCTCCCGCTGTATGGCATCATAAACTTCCTTGCGGTGTACCGGGATCTCAATCGGAGCCGTTATCCCCAAACGAACCTTGTCACCACGAATATCCACCACCGTGATCTCAATGTTGTCTCCGATTATGATCGTCTCGTCGCGTTGTCGTGAGAGCACTAACATCCTCGGCTCCTTCCTCGGTTGCCCGATTGCTCGGCATTTGTGTGCTCGCGACTCCCGACAGCCCCGCCCCTTCAACACCCCTTCCGCGCCGACGCTCGCACCATTAAACGCCGACCGCTACAGGGAGCGGATTGGTCTTCCACTGACCGAATAGCTGGAGACGAAACACAACATATCACCAGCCGGCCGCCATCAATTCCTACGCCGTCCTGCTAACCGCAACCGACCGCTCAGGAAGCTCCATCAGCGGGTGCCTCGTCGTATGCCGCCGATCCGACAACACCAACTGAACCCCCTGGCGCGTCTGCACGTTGACCACCAACGGACCCTGCAAATTGCCCGTCAGCATCTTGTCAACCTTGTTGACAATCACGAAAATCTGGGCCTCACTTACCTCCGCCAGACCGAGCTGTGCCAGCTCCTCAGCTTTTACCGGTATCCGGTAGTCAGCCACAAACAGCCGCGGATCACACACCACGAATGCCAGGTCCGCACGGGCCGCCGCCTGTAACCAGTAAAACCCGCTGTCACGACCCGTCTGGATCAGGGCGTACCGGTGCTGCTCCGGAAAACCCAATATCCCCTTCGAAAACTGAAGCAACCGACTCTCGTCAACTTCCAACTCACCAAATCGCGACGTCTTGATCTGCATCGTGCTAGCTCCTGACTCTTTGCGACCGTACACAATACCCGCGCTCCATGCGTTATCGCCCCGACGCGCTAACGCAGGAAGTTCAGCAACGATAAATTCATCATGCGAGAACTCGTCATCAGGTTCGCCTGTAACGTCGTCTGCGCCTGCTGAAAACGAATTACCGCCTCCGTAAAATCCACGTCCTTCACACCGCTTAGCATGATCCGCGTGGCGTCCACCGCGTCTTCCGTTCGCAGCAACCGCTCGCTCATGGCCCGCGACTGCGCACCCACCACGCCCTGCCAACTGTTCACGTCTACGATCAGCTCGCCGATTCTCTCTCCCGCCGCCGTCACCGCCTGGCGATCGCCACCGCTCAAACCTCGCCACAACTGACACAACGCTCCGAATATACCCTCGCACTCGATCGGATTGGCATCGTCTGAAACCAGCGTCACCGGCCCGCCGCCCGAGCCCGTCTTGTCGAGCAGACCCAGACCGTCCATCGCCGGTGAAAGGTTCAATTTCTCAATGCTGAACTGTCCACCCCCACCCAAATCATCCGTCAGCCTGATCCCGTTGCCGCTGTCGGTCAGATCCGCAAAAAAGTCGTTGCCAGGAACCGGTCCGACCGACAGGCCGGGCACCGCCGCAGCCGCAGCGTTGATGGCATCGATTACGTCCTGCACCGTCACCGCCGAGGAAACGTCAACGTCGAACGATTGCCCATCGGTCAGGTGCACGCGAAAGTCCGACTCCCCCTCCATCGTCGCCACACCAAGCCCGCTGTTCAGATCGCTTACCAGCGTGCCGCCGTACAGCGACCGAATCCCCAACTGCTCCGCGTCCGTGCCGCCGTTCTCGCCGATCCGCATCAGCCCGCCGGACAGACGATTGACCACGTCAATTCCCGTCCCCGCCTCGTTGATCCGCGCCAGCACCGCCACGCCGGCTTCGTTCAAGGCATTCAAAATATCCTGAATCGTCGTGGCAGCGCTCAGGTCGACCGTTGCCGAAAGGTTCTCACCATTGCGAATCAAAACGCCGCTGGTCAGGCTCACGCCCGCCCCGTCGTTCAGCGCCGCCAACGGGGTCATCAGCGTCAACCGAGCATCCAGATCATCCCCGCTGAACGAGGCGGCATACGTCCCCACAATCCCCATGTCCACCGCCGTCTGCCCACCGCCGATCTCGCTGAAGGTAACCGTCTCCCCACCCGCTATGGTCACGTCGATGCCGTTGCTGCCCACCGCAACGGTGGTCGTTCCGGCGCTCAGCGCATCATTAATAAGATCAATAACATCCTGAATATTGTCCGCCCCGCTCAAATCCACCGTCACCGGCCCGGGCATCGACGAATCGCTAATCTCGATCGAGCCCAGGCTAATCCCCTCGCCACCCGCACCATTCATATCCACCAGCCGAGTATCGCCCGTAAGGGCCGGAGAAAGATCCTGCCAGCCCATCACCTCCGAAGACAGAGCCCCGAAAACCTCCGCACCGGTCAGGTTAAACGACGCCTCAGCCAACAGGTCCACACGCGAGCGCAGTTCACCCGTGTCACCCCGATAAGCCACCCCGCCCAGATCCTGCACGAACGGAGCCGTCGTCGTCCGCTGCCCGCCGAACAGGTAAATCCCCTGGGACTGCATGTTGCCCACCGTCACCATCTGATCCAGAATCCCCCCAATCAGACCGGCAAACGCGTTCCACTCCGCCTGCTGTGCCGGGCCCGCCTGATCGCTGGCCATATTCAAGCTCTCGCTGGCAATGTCACGGGCCTCTATCAGCAGGTCGCCCAGGTTCCCCACCGTTTGATCGGTGGCGCTCAGGAACCCGTCCGCGTACCGGATGTTGTCCAAAATCTGCGCCTGCTGCTCGAGCAACCCGCTCAGCTTGATGGCCCGCGACGCCGCAGCCGGGTCATCGCTCAATGACACAAACTTGTTGCCCGTTACCAGCCGTTGCTGCTGGCGATACAGATCCAACGTGTTCTGCTGCAAACGGTCCAGCAGCATCATGGTCTGCATGTTGTGGCTGATCCGCGTTACGTTGATTGGTGAAACCGCCATTGCCGTTACCGTACCAGACCTAGTAACTCGTCAATTAACCCGTCCACCACCATTATGTAGCGGGCGGCGCTCTGAAAGGCCCGCTCGTACTGCATCAACCGAATCGCCTCTTCATCCAGGTTCACACCGCTTATCGATTCGCGTTGCGCCTTCAATGAGCCCACGATGACGTCCGCCGCCGACACCGCGTTGACCGCCGCCTGAGCAGCAACCGCCGCCGCACCAACCACCATGCCGTAGTGATCCAGCAACGAGACGTTTCCCAGCGTCGCGCTGATCTCGGTGGCTAGACTGGCCAGCCGGCCCGCGTTGCTCCCGTCGCCCTGCGAGTGTTCCGTAGCCGCCGCCACCAGTTCGGGCGATCCGGACAGCAGCGCGTTGACCGATATGTCCGAGGCACCGCGACCGCCGAAAAACGTGTTGACACCCAGCGCCGCCAGAACGTTCGAGCTGTCCTGGCTAAACGAAAACGTCGTGTCCGCTCCGCTCGCATCTATCTTCAACCGCCCGTCGGCGGTCACCGACGCGCTTACACCGTCAATGGCGTCCAGCAGCGACGACAAATCGTTCAGCGTCGTATCCGCACCGATCCCGTCCAGGTCCACATGTACCCCAGTCACCTCGGATCTTGCCGAATCGCCCGTCCCCGTGGTCACCGTCACCAGGAAGCTCCCATTGACCACTGACAGGTCCAGACCGTTATCCGCCGTGTTCAGCGCCACACCCGCATCAAGAACTCCGTAAGTGCCCGTCGAACTGGTCCACCCCGCCAGCCCCTGCCCCTCCGAATGCAGCAGGTTCACGTCCTGTATCAACGCCAACGCCAGCACATCCAGGTTCTCCATCTGCTGTAGCACGTGTTGGCGGCGCGAGTTGACTATCCCCTCCAGCTCCCCGCCGCGAACATCCACCATTATGTTGTTGTCCGCAAAGCGTACTCGTGAAGTCGGCAACCCGTCCACCATCTCGCTGCGAATCGTCAGCTCGCGCCACTGACCGGCCTGCACCAACGGATCATTGCCCGCCAGAACGTTCACCGATCCGTCCACCTGCGCGTAGATACGAATCTCCACCAGCTTCGCCAGATCCTGCAAAACGGCGTCACGCTGATCACGAAGGGCCGCCGCCGGCGACCTGCCCCCCGCCTCATACTGCACTATCTGCACGTTCAAGTTCGCAATCTGCTGCGAAAACTGATTCACCTGGCTCACCAGCGGACCGATCCGCTCATTAAGCTCGTCATAAGACGCCACCAGGTCTCGTCGCATACGCTGGAAAGTTTCCGCCAATGCCGACCCCGTCGTCAGCACCACACCTCTGGCCGACATGTCCTGCGGCGTATTCTGTACGTCGCTCCACGAATTGAAAAACTGGTTCAGCAGACTCGACAGGTCATAATCGCTCAGCTCGTTGAACAGCGCCTCTATCCGCCCCAACACCTGCTGTTCCACCAGCGCCGACTCTTCATCCGAAATCCCTCGCCGCAGCCGGTTCTCCAACGCTTCATCTACGTTCCGACGAAGCGCCGACATCTGCACCCCGCCGCCCGATACGAAACCCTCCGGCAAACGCACCCCGGGAATCCCCGTCAGCACCGGCGTCTGCCTGGCATAATTCGGACTGCCAGCGTTGGTAATGTTCTGACCCGCTACCTGCAACGCGCTCTGATACGTCAGCAACGCGCCCTTGCCTATATATAATGCAGACGTAACCAAACCCATCGGATCACCCTACCGCATCAATTAACCGCTCTGCCCCGACCGCCTCACGCCCGCCGTGCGGACCGTACAGCCCGCCGCCCGCCTGCGGCATCCGCATCGCCTCGTAAACCCGACGAAAGTGAACCAGCAGCTCCTTGGTCACCAACGCCCCCACCTGATTCAGCCGATCCGCCTCCGTCACCAGATGCCGCAAACCCTCCGCCAGAACCAGCAACTGGCTCCGCGCCGGCTCGACCAACCGCTCAGCCACCTGGCCAATGGTCACACCCCGTTTCACATCAAACCCCAACTGCCCCTGCAACTGCCCCAGCAGACGCTTCCTGCCAACCTCCACCTCGGCGATCTGACCGGTCAGGAAACGCTCCCGAGCGCCGCACGAGCCCAAAGCATCGCTATCCGCACGCTTCATCGCATCCAGCTTGCGACGCAACACTGCTACCAGCTCCTCGTACAGCCGACGCAGCCCCGCCAGAGACTCGGCCAGTTGGTCGACCAATTGCTCGCTCACTCTTCCGTGCCTCCTCGCATCTGCTTGACTATCTGATTCGTTATCGCCTGACCAAGATGGAACCGCTCCGACAAGCTCACGTGACGCGCCAGCTCCAGGTGCAACTGCCGTTTGAAAAACCGCCCCACGCCCGTGTCGTTGAAATATCCCTTCTTCTGTCGCGAACCCTCAGCCTGCTCCAGCAACGTCGCAAAGAAGGTCGTGCCCACCAGCTCATCCGCCGCCTTGCCGACTCGCTCGGCATCCCCCGCCTGCTTCACAAACTTCCGCTCCGCCCGCGTCGCCGAGTCCTGCCCGAAACGCGCCAGCGCCTCAGCAGTTACCGTCGCATGTGAAGTCTCTATCTTCATTGCCTTAACCGCTCGCCCTGCCCCGACTACTCATCAACTGTCAACCTCGCGTGCAGCTTGCCCGTCTTGTGAAGCTCTTCGATGATCGCTATGCGGTCGCTGATCGGCACTTTCATTTGGTTCAACGCCTGTACCAGATCCGACAGCATCTGTTTCTGCGCAGTGGTGCCCAAATCGAGCGGATTCAACGACACCCATTCGTGCTGCTGCTGAACCGCTCCCCCCGGCACCCCCGCTTGTGCTTGCCCCTGCCCCTGCCCCTGCCCCTGCCCCCGCCCGCCGGTGACCGTGATGGTCATCCCCTTGTGCGTTATCACCGCCGGCGAAACCTCTACATCCCCCGTTATTACGATTGTCCCCGTCTTGCGATTTATCCTCACCCGCGCCTCGGTCGCCTCCGTAACGTCGTCATGCAGCAGGTCCGTCGACTCCACCGCCCCCACAAACAACGCCACATTGCTCATCTCGTAACGCGGTATCCGAACGATTACGTTCTTGGGGTCGGCCGCTATCGCCAAATCAGACCCGGGCCGACCATGCTTCTCGTTAATCCGCATAGCAATATTGGCGGCCATGGCAAAGTTCGCGTGGGCGTCGTCCAGCACCAGCGTCACATAATGCTCGTCGTCCGGCAGCCCCAGATGCCTGTGTACCAGCTCCGTACCCCGCACCACGTACGTATGCAGAATGTTCCGCTCCATCGTCGCCCCATGCCGCACCAGCCCCACCGTCGGCACCTCGGTGTCAGGTATCACCACCGCCCCGCCCGCCAACGCCAGGATATCCTGCATCCGCGGACTGGGACCCTGAAGCGGTGTCACCAACAACCGCCCGCCCCGCAAGCTCTTGGCCGCACCGAACGAGCTGATCTGAACGTCTACCTGGTCGCCCTCCCGAACTCCATGCTCCGGCAGAGTCGCCTCCACCAGCACCACCGCAACGTTCTTGGCGTCCTTCAGCTCTTCCAGGCTGAACACCGGGTTGTTGAACCGCTTCAACAGCGACGCCAGCGGCCGAATCGACGGCATGAACTTGCCGCCGTCACCTGTCCCCTTCAAGCCCACCACCAACCCAAAACCCACCAGCTTGTTGACCCGCCGACCTTTCAGGCGCGAAATGTCCCCTATCCGTATCGCCTCAGCCGAACCGACCGCCGCCATCAGCACCAACAGCACCGCAATGACCACCCGCCGCTTCCTCACGTCTTGCACCTCTTCGTCAACTTGCTGCCCTCACGCTGCCCGTTCAGAACGGACGCAAAAAGTCAAAAAACCGGGGAATCCATCCCCGTCGGGTCGCGTCTCGCACCGCCCCGCTATGGCTTACGTCTATCTCCAGGTCCGCCAGTTGCGTACTAAGCACCGTGTTGTCCGCGCTTACATCCATGCTCCGACAGATACCCGTCAACGTTACAACCTGCCGCTCCTCGTCATTCTTGATGTACTTGCGCGCTTGCAGCACCAGGTTTCCGTTCGGCTTGACGTCTATCACCTCCGCCGTTATTCGCGTGGTAAATTCGTCCTCCCGCTCCACCTTCCCGTCGCCCTCCCACTTGCTCCCCAGCGAGAAGTCCACCTCCGGCGTCCCGCCGCCGAAAACCTGCTGCGCCCACTTCTGGTTGTGTATCCGAAACCACTTGGCCAGCTTCGCCTTCAAGCTGACGTCCTTGCCCTGCTCCGTGTCCGCGTCCGACTCGTATTTCTTCTTCTCTCTAACGATAATCGTGATAAGATCGTGCACCCGAAACTTGCGCGGCTCCGGCAGCTCAACCGAAATCAACGAGTTCGCCGCCAGGGACTGATTCATCAGCACCGTTTCGCCGTAAGAGCCCTCCGAAAAAGTCGACCGAACAGACGACCGCATCTGCTCAGCCTGCTCGGCTCGAACAAACAGCGACGAGCTTTGCCCGCACACTGCCCGCCCTAACCCCAACACCACCAACCCCGCTATGATCGCCCTGCCAAAAGTCACGCCACAGTCTCCCGCTCTTCCTCGCCGCCCGCTACGAACCAGCTACCTCCACCGTCCGCAGCCCGGTAACCCTGGCCCCGAAGCTCTCCTTCGAACCCGGACCCCGCACCTCAATCGTCTGCCCGTAACAACCCGTGCCCAAAGCCTTACCCGCCGCCTCCACCACGATCCCCTTCTTTCGCAAAACCACCATCACCACGTCACCGCGCTTCACCAACGGCAGCGGGCGTATGTCGCGAGAAGAAAGCTGTTCGCCGCGCTTTATGAACCGCGCCGCCTGTTGACCCACCGCCGCCGACAGGTCCGTCAATCCGATCCGGTCCAGCCGCTCGAAACGCCGTGATTCCAACATCACCGCTTCAGCCTCGATCTTGGCCCCGCGATTGACGTAATGCCTCGCCACGACCACCGGAACCTCCGCGCTTACCTCCGCCACCACCGGCACCCGCTCCACCACCTTGCCCCCCTCAATCAAATCAACTTCCAAACTCACCAGCCCCAGCCCCTCGCCACCACGCTGGTAAATCCGAAATTCGTACCGCGCCTCCGACAGCCCCAACGCCTCACGACCCGCCTGACCGAACCGAATCTCCACCGGCCCGCCCACCGAGCCCACACGTTTCAGAAGGTGCTCACGAATAACATCAACCAGCTTCTTATCCGCCCTCGCCGACTGCCGAACCGATACACCCGACCCGTCCGTCGGATCCGCAGGACGACAAACCTCACAAACCGTAGCCCCGCCCAGCAATACCTCCGCCAGATTCACCCCAGCCAGCCTCAGCCGACCACTTAAATCATCAATCTTTATCGTCAACTCGCCGCCCGCCTTCGGCGACGCCCCCACTACCACCGCCTCCAGCCTCGCCCGATCGGCCGCCGAGCCGCCCCTAATCTCTGCCCCATCGCCCCATAGCATCTGCCCGGGTTC
>SDBT01009584.1_pt1 | contig 15693 bp, 14 predicted proteins | sample 2277101 | NCBI WGS metagenome assembly SDBT01 (sample SAMN10404973, study PRJNA504765) | marine sediment metagenome | isolation source: marine sediment core GS10_PC15, 103 cmbsf | place: Arctic Ocean: Southern Knipovich Ridge | collected 2010 | reverse complement strand
GCATCTGGGCTGTATATCAAATTGGTCTTTTTGTCCTTCAAGTCATCTATTTCTTTTGCATTCTGAAAAGCGCTTCCTATAATAACGTTTTTTACAAACTTGGAATAATTTTCATTTAAAAATCCCAGAACCTTTGGCGTCAAATATCCGATATCTGCTCCCCCAAATGTTATTATTATACTTTCGAGATTATCACGGATTGATTTTGCAGGTACATCCCAAAACGCTTTTCTAAGAGGTGCATATTGAGTGCCCAAAAGATACCTGACACCATTTCTTTCAGGATACGGCATCCGTTCAGCAAAAATTGTCCCGTTTACCACAAAGCCCTTTGGATACTTAATCCTTATATCATCATCAAAGTAAACACCCGTCTTTGCGATACTCGAAATCTTTTCATATAAGTCATAATCCGCAAGATATGAGTCGACAAAAACAATATCGGCATCTTTTACAAGAGCAAAAAGTGATTCTCGGTCGCTCAACCAATCGAAAATCTTGCAATTCTTGTTTTTCACAAAGTCGTGAACAGTTTCGTCGCCGTTAACTATAAGCTCAGGTCGTATTCCAATTTTTTCAAAGGCTTGATATATGGACGTACAGCGTGTAATATGCCCAAAACCTATATTTTTGCCACCTTCGGTTAGGATAAACACTTTCATTTTCGGACAATTCCAAGCAACACACCATCAACGTAATTTCCATTGGAAAGACATTGTTTTCCCCTTATACCTTCGACTGAAAACCCGGCTTTTTGAAAAGCTTTTATGGAACCAATGTTATAGCTGTAAGCGCCCGCCGTTAACTTGTGTAGGCCCAATTTATTAAACGCATAATCAACGACCAGTACCGAGCCAAATAGGAATCATAGAGGATGTCACCAAAGACGATACCATCCAGCGAAAAACCAAGTATCTCTCCGGTAAGCAGGATCTTCAAAGCAGAATACATAAATTTCCATCCAGCTCGGAGATTTTCAATACACGTCAATACTTTCGGTATAACAGTTCGCAAAGTAGAGTCGTAGGAAACCATACGCTCCTGTATTTCCGGGTCGCCGGTATCAAGCCACGCAATATTCAGGCCTCTGGCTTCTTTAATAATACGGGCAGTAACTGCGTTGGCATGAGATATGAGCAGATGGCGGTTTGGCTCCACAAGTAACAAACCATTAGAACCACCGCTTACGGGAATTTTTGACCAAAACAACTTATTAGCAGGGATAAAGTCGGCGTAACGATTACTCATTATGTTCTCTTGAAATTAAACAACAATTCAAAAATATTGTTGAATTAAGTCATTGTTTAACAAAACTTTGGTTATTCTGTTTTTTTCAAAGAAGGCTGCGAACATCCTCTTGCAACTGGTTGCGTAATACGAAGCCTTCTTCACTGGGCTGCTCAGCTTTTCTAACTTCAGCCCACCTATCTTCAGGAAGGCTGACATATAACGGAAATGTCTTCAACAGGGCCTCTACCTCCGAACGAGACATGTAGGACAATTCAAAACCAGCTGCCTCTGAGGCGGGGATTAACTTACCGCTCTTGTCCCGCAGCTCTATCTGATAGTTTCTATTTATCTCAGTACCCGGATAGGGGTACACTACATACACATTGACAGCGGAGACGCCCAGTTTTTTATTCAGCCTAATTGTCTCGAAGACATTTTCCCTCGTTTCCTCGGGAAGACCTATCATATTAAAAGTCGATACGCGAATATCCGCGTCCTTAAGCAGGTTTATAGCTTTTTCAATCAGCTCGTTGGACATTTTGCGGTTCAGAATTTCCTTACGTAACCTCGGGTTTCCTGACTCTATACCCACAGTTGCGGCAACACAACCCATGGATTTGAGAAGTTCAACCTTGTGCTTAGTTATAGTCTCAGGCCGAACAGAGCAACCAAACATTATTCCCAGCGGTCTAATCAGCTCGGCTAATTCTTCGAGATAACTATCAGGGAAGATCGTAATCGTATCATCGCCAAACTTAAACCAGGTGGCATTGAACGTCTCTTTCAAGGCGGCCAAGTGTCTGGCTGTCGTTGCTGGCGACTGATAACGGAAATAACGCCCACATTCCTTCAGGTTTTTCCTAAGAGCACCATTTGCACAGTAAGTACATTCGAAAGGACAGCCCCTGGACATTACATAGAAGCTGCCGCTGTATACACGGCCCATAAAGGGTCGAAAAAGGTGTCGCTGATCAAACAGTGCCCAATCGGGAGGCGGCAGTTCATCCATGTTTATAAAGGGTCGTGGTTTATTTATTTTGAAGTTTTTGCCCTTTTTGTACCCAAGGTTTCTAATATCCAAGAAATCCTTTCCACGATCGATGCGCTCACAGAGCTCAAGAAGGAATTCTTCTCCCTCGCCCACACATATATAATCTACCACCTCAGGGGCCAAGGAATCCTTTGGAGATATAGTTGGGTGTACCCCTCCAAGCAACACCGGCTGGGACGGCTTGACTTTTTCCAGCAGTCTGATTACGTTATCGAAATTAGCTGTCATGACAGAGATAGCAAGAAGGTCCGGCTGAAAGGACCGAAGTTTGTTTACAAAAGCATCTTCTATAGACTGAACCGGATCCTCGGCAACCAAATCTTCCGGGCTATACGGTGTGGGAAGACACTGGCTCGTTGCGGCAGTTTGTTTCTGCTGTTTGCGGCTTTGAGTTTTAACAAATGCGAAATCGAATACATCAACCGTGTGACGTCGGCGTTTCAGAACTGCTGAAAGTGTAGCTATACCAGTAGGTATCCCTATGCTAAGATAATCATTTGCAAATACAAAAAGAATCTTCATAGTAGGCCTCCAGGATTATATGCTCTCAATCACTTTTTGGTCATCCAAAAGCCTCTGGACATTTTTGTGAAGGTCGTACTCCATGTAATCTTTATCATAATACTTAATACCACGATGGTACGATATTATCCTGCCGCCCAAATAAGCCAGTGCGGCAAATTGTGTGTTCATCGACAATAAAAAAGCATTCTCTCCAGGAAGATGCATGCCCACGAGCCTTGATAACAAACTTGTTAAAAGCACACCATGAACGACTCTCCCATTGAAGTCACGTTTCCTGGCGAACTCTTCGACCATATGCAAACCGTTGTAATCACCCGATAACTCAGCAAATTTGTCCACCATCTTTTCGGTGATAACTTCTTCAAAGGAAAAATTTTTTCCCTCTACAATATCATCTATGTTAAGCTTTGCGATGTTTTTTCCTGCTGGAAACACAATCTAACCTCTATCGTCGAAACTGAAGACCGTATCCACTCCAATTTATCTTTCTTGCATCTTTACGATCCATTCTCTCTGGTGGTCACATCATATCTTTATATGAAATTGTCCTCCGACTAGTCCAGTACTTTCATATCTTTCAATAGATGTGCTACTTTCGCACGGTTACTGAACCATTCCTCGCGAAGTATGCCATATATATAAACATCACAAATCTTACCCGAGGATAAAACCGAATATTTCCTTAATACCCCTTCTCTTTTAAAACCTAAGGACTCAAACACATTGCATGAGTTATAATTATCGGCGACAGCCCCGCCTTGTATCCTTCGGATATCGGGATTGCGAAAGAGATACTCAATTATAAGGACACTTGCTTCTCCTCCCAGACCTAACATCCGGGCACGAGGATCCCCAATCATAAGACCATATATGGCATAGCCCTGATTGTCCGGATTATAATGTGTTATAGCTACATTGCCAATATGAATATGTTCCTTCTTTGTAAATATGGCGAATAATTCGCAGCCTGCTTTTGACCGCAAGCCATTAATATAATTAATAACGTCTCCGATTGACTGCTTTTTGTGTCGAACTCCAAGAAATTCATTAACTTCAGGATTATTTAGCCAAGAAATGTAGCGATCGTTTATTTCTTTTCGAGAAATTGGTTTTATTATAACCATCCGACCTTTGATAATCACATTGACATTAACTCGACGCATTTCAATTTTCCGCATGACTCTTTTTAGAAACTATATTAAAATCTTATTAGAATGGGGACTTTCCACCAGTAACCATAATTTTTTGGCCCGTTGTAAAAGACGCCAAAGAAGAAAATAAGAAAATAACTGCTTTAGCTACATCTATTGGTGTTGCATTCCTTTTCATAGGCGTATCACTTCTCATTCTTTCAAGAAACATTTTAGGAACATATTTTGTCAAATCGGTTTCTACAATACTTGGCTCAACCATATTGACTTGAATATTGTATGCCGCAAATTCAACAGCTAAACTTTTAGTTAAACCAACAAGACCGCTTTTGGAAACGACATATTTTGCTTGATTAGGCAGGGGATTATCAACAACAATAGTGGAGATGTTTATTATTTTTCCTGCTTTATTTTCCAACATCAAAGGCAACACTTCTTGACAACAATTAAATGTACCTTTGACAGTAACATCGATATCTTTTTGAAACTCATCCCATGTAAGTTCCATAAAAGGCAAAGGATAAAATTCTCTAACAGCATTATTTACTAAAATATGAAGACTACTATATTTTTTACAAATGGTGGATACCATTTGTTTTACCTGTTGCCTATCAGCGATATCTGCTCTAATTGCAATTGCATTACCCCCATTGCTAACAATCTCATCAACAATTCTATTGGCGTCTTCTTCTCCTCGAAAATAATTAACGACGACCTTAGTGCCATATAATGAAAATAATTTTGCGGTCGTTTCTCCGATTCCACAGCTTGCACCCGTTATCAAAACAACCTTATCCCTCAACTGCAAATCCAACCCGTTAGCTTTGAGAAATTTGATTGATGGCATTCTGGTCGGAGGTTCATTGACTTTAGCATTTATTTTTCCCGTAGCGTAAACTTCTCGTTTACTTTCTGGATCATAAATTGAAATATTTTCTACAAGGGTAAATGTTGATTGCGATTTAAATCCAACTTTTCCTGCAAACAGATACTTCTTATGCCAACGAATTGGCCTATGATATGTTGCACTAAAATCCATAAAAGTTACATGCTTACCGGGGATACACATACCAACAAATGTAGTAAATAATAAAGTTGATAACAAATTTGAGGTGTTGCAATTAGCAAGCCAGTTCGACAAATCAAATTGGCAATCTGATAAAAGCCCTTCCCTTAAAATTTCATAAAGCAGATGAGCATGATTTTCTGAAATAAGAAATTGGAAGCTCTTTTCATCGCCTTTGGAAATTTGCTCAAATTGTAAATCTTGCTCTACAAGGGGTTCTGTAACCATGTGCTGATCGAAATCAGGCAGTCCGGATTGACGCATTTCGTCTTTATCTGTTGCGAGATCACTATATCTAAGAGTGAAATTACCTGTTGTTAAGACTGCCTGCGTTTCTATTGTTTTTTAAAACATATTCTGATTCAATTAGATTGTTTTCTTCATCTATTGCTGATATTTTAGAGCTAAGCAATAACCTATCATTCACAAAAGTTGGCTTGGGGAATCTTGCCGAAATCCCGCAAAAAGAACACATATATTCCTTATTATAGCAGGGTTTTAATGCAGAAATAAATATAATGGGAAGTATCCCATGAACAACATTTTCCCTATACATTGACCTTCGGGCAAATGTTTTATTTGTGTGCAGCGAACTGGTATCACCGGTCAAATCAATAAGCCGTCTGATCATAGCTTCTGATATGTGAAATTCAACGCTATAAAGCCCACCTTTAAATATGTCCTTTGGTAGTTTGTTTTTAGCTCTCATTCCGGGCAATCCTCAATCTGTACACATTCTGGGATAGGATAAGCTTTATTTGTTTTCCATTTTACTTTTGTTTCAGATAGTTTTCAAAACATCAAGGAACCATTCGGATGGAATCTCCTGAAAAATATCATTATTCCAGTAGACATCATATGCATATTCACTCTGAAGCAACCGGGTCTGTTTAAACTTTTGCGAAGTCGCTATATTATCAAAAATGCTCTGAATAAGATCGTAAAATCTTTTTCCTGTTTTTTCCTTGGCAGCAAAAAGATATTTTCTCAGCGGCGAATTTATAACTCTGAATAAAACCGCACTTAGTTTTGATGCATACTTCATCTCTGCTTCTTGAAAGCTCTGTGTCGAAAATACTATATGAGGCGCCTCCAAGGAATACCTTATCCCGTAGGTCTTGCATTTGTTTTCTAAATCAGAACCGGGAAGAACTTGCAAGTAGTGAATATTTAAAATATGATCAGTATCCTTAAAAAAGGGGAGAAAAAATTCCAATCCCTCAAAGTAAGTGTCAAAAGTCTCAAAAGGCAGTCCTAAGATTAAATCTATTTTCAGTACAATATTATATTCTTTTGCCATATTCATAAAATCCTTTAATGCCTTAATATCAATGCTAGCTCTGCCGACAGCCCTTAAAGACTCCTTGTGAAATGATTGTATTCCGAAGCAGTTTATCGCAGTGTAACCTTTAAGCATCTCAGAGTAGAGTTGCGGACGGTTCAAAGGAGGAATTTCGTTTGCATTTAATATTTTTTTACGGCTCTTTAAGCTACTCACGAGCCTTATGAATTCTTCATCAACATCATAATAATTAAATTCCCAATAAATGCACGAGAGCAGGATACGATTGTTCTCCTTTATCTTAATAAGGTGTTCCACAATCTTTTTAGCTCTTGTGAGGTTGGATGCAAAAACAGCGTCAAAGATCCTTAAGGCAAATATTCGCTTTTTAATAATAAGGTAATCTAACTCCTCAAACACTCTTTGCAGTGAATAATAGTATATCGTTGATAAATGTTTATGATAAATGCAGTAGTTGCATTTATATTTGCAACCCCGCTGTGTTTCAAGAAAAGCCTGCCCTCCCGTATATAAACAATTATCAAGTATTCCATTAAGATATATCGATGGAATTTTATCCAAATTAGTTATTTTATCCGTATCTTTTTTATAACAAACCTCATCCTTGTTCCAATAAGCCACTCCTTGGGGAACCTCGGCTTCAAAATCGGCATTTTTGTTTTTGAGATAGGTTAGTAGATTTGCCAGTTTCTTCTCTCCTTCACCAATCACATAATAATTTGTCCGATTTGAATCCGGCAGTCTTTGCATCGTATGTAAAGAGATTTCAGGGCCTCCAAAAATATGTATGCAGTTTAACCTATTTTTAAGTGTTTTGACAATGTCAAGTATTTTTTCAATATTCCAGATATAGCAGCTATAGCCGACGCAGTCCGAATTGTGTTTAATGATTTTTTCACATATTTCCGACGTTTCAGTTTCTGCATTAAAATTTAATACTTGTATCGATATGTTTTTATCACGCTCAAAGGACTTATCTACATAGGCCTTCAGCACATACGAAGACAGAAGATAGCGAGCAATCGTTTCTTTAGGATAAAGGTTTATAAGTATTAGCTTCATGACCCCTCAATTTTCCACAATTGCTTTTTTAGGTAAATATTGTGAGAACTTAGACATTATACCAAATTCAAAATACTTCAAGCCGGCGCTTAATTATATCTTTTGGTAGTCTGTTTTTAGCTCTCATTCCGGGCAACCCTCAATCTGTATACATTCTGGGATAGGATAAGCTTTATTTGTTTTCCATTTAAAAAAACTGTCTTTTTTATTATGCATAAATCCCGATTTTTTCCAAAATTCTAAACATGGTTTATTCTTAGGTGTTGGAACATATTTTGCATAGACTTCATTTAAGCCCACAGATCGTGCGTATTTAACAACTGTGTAGAGCATGCTTTCTTCTACTTTTCGGCCCATAACTCTACAACTTAGAACAAAATCTACGATTCTCCCTGTTTTGTTTTTTACTTTAACACCTACTATACCTGTTAGCCCTGAGTCTCCAAATTTATCCGAAGCACAAAAAGTCCAAAGGTTATGATTATCTCGCCTCGCCCAATTTAGAAGTTCTGATTCTGTCATTCGTCTTGTGCTAAGATTCATCTGATTGGTTTTATTTAACAACTGCGTTGTCCTTTGCAGATTAGTATCATTTAATCCTTCTACTTTTACTTTTATCTTTAAACTTTTTAACCATTCATCAAATGAACCAACTTTTATTTTTAAATCTTTGCGTTTCCTCTCTGATGCATACATTTTACCCCTTTTAAGGTCTTCTTCGGTAATTGAGGGTATATCAAAACAACGCTGACCAAGTAATGCACTTTTATATAACATTTTGTCTTCTGGCCATTCAGGAACAAAAACTTCAGGTAATGCTTCCTTAACTCGCGCGCGTTCAACAGGATTGTCATCGATATAAACTACAGATTGAAGACCAAGGTTTAAATCTGATACCAAATCTACTATATTTTGGGCTTTATCCTGCCAATTAATTCTCCAACCAAGAAAATCATCCAGCTGAAGAACCATTTCAGGATTTTTATTTATTGTTTCTAAAGCAATTGCCTCCTCGTTTTTGCTAACTATACCTAGTAAGATGCCACGATTTGTCAGGGATTTTAATGCCCGCTGAAAATCAGCATATGCTTCGCCAATATGGTCGTGCCCGCCTAATTTAATATTTTCCCAACCAACATCTCCGACTATTCCACCCCATAAAGTATCATCCAAATCAAGAATAATTAGTTTTCTAAAATTGCCGCTTATTCCCCTCAAGGCAGACTTTATATCCTGCACTGCTTCTATAAAAACTTGGTTTGCAAAAGCAATCTTTCCCATATACCATAACTTTGGATTAAATGCGTTTTTACCTGCAACCTCAACCCATTTTTGAGTATTTAATAAATAAATATTTGATGCCTTGCCTAAATTTTCAGAAAGCTTTAAGTTCATACGCATTAAGATATTTGATATCCCAACATCAGTTTTCATATCGAGCATACCAAAACCTCTATGGTAAGAAGGAAAAACCCATGTCGGAACGAATATAGATTTCACTCTATCACGAATATTCAATATTAACGAAGAATATCTATCCACCTCTTCAAGAATTTCTTCTATCGATACATTTTTATAATTAAGCGTATGATTAAAAGACTCAATGACTCTTTCGGGTTGAGCCCAAACCACAGCGAAATCAAACTTGCCTCGCCAGCATTCTAAATGACTTTGCATTAACACCGGCATGACCTGACCAAATGGCGCAACAGTTGTTTCTACTGAAGGAAAGCCACGATCATTATTTAGAAAGCCGGAAAAGATATTTATGTTAAAATCCGAAATGAGTATAGATGTATATTTTTGCATCTTCATTTGCTTTTTCATTTAAAAGTAAACAGAACAGATATAATCACAAATGGTACCAATCGTCTTACAAGGGTTATTTTTCTGAGACATAGCTTTTTCGTCAGCTAAAGCTATCGAAACGCCAAGTTCTTCTTCAATTTTCTGCTCTGTCGCCGCTATAAAACTCACTAACCCCAGTGAGTCCAATTTACTCGAATCCCCAAACAAATGAGTTTCGGTAGATTTTGTCAATTGCCTATTATTTGGCAGTAACAAGTTGGTCTCGTCAACAGCACTAAAAATTATTTTCACTATTTTTTCCTGATTTGTCACTTATATCCCCTTTTATTCTCAGTCTAAATATCAAGTTAACCTTTTGAATCCGCTATGGCAAACGAGACCTTTTAAGTATTTCTCAGGCTCACCTTCTTCAATCGCCTTTGATATGAAAGCAAATGCCTCATCGGCAGCTGCCAAGTATCTGTCTATATGCTCTCGCTTATGAGCATAAGATGCGTAAAATGCGGTTGTAGCCAGGTACCCTTTTTCAAGCATCAATTGGGTAAAAAGCGTTTTTAAAACCAGCGGATTTTCATACTCAAACGAAAAATGCCCCAAAGGGTAAATACCGGATATCGCTATATTCAAATGATGCTTTTTTGCTAATCTTTCCCACCCGTTCTGGATTTTCTTGCCGGCATCTGTGAGGTGCTCGGAAACATTCTTTTCCTTCAGCCTACTTATAGTAGCCAACGCTGCAGCGGGACCGATTCTTTCAGTCCAGTAGGTACTACTGATAAAAGTATCCTGGGCGATTTGCATTATTTCTCGTTTGCCAATCACGGCCGCCATCGGATAGCCGTTACTGATGGCCTTTGCAAACACCGCAATATCCGGTTCAACTCCCAGGCTTAAGTGTGCTCCGCCTAAATTAAGTCTCCAACCTGATGAAACCTCATCGAATATCAGTGCTATTCCCTGTTTCTGTGTTGTTTCTCTAATGACCTTTAAGAAATCATCTTTAGGATAATAGTTCCGTATCGGCTCCACAACCACCGCCGAAATCTCACTTTTATATTTGTCTATCAGTGATAAAAATCCTCGGGTATCGTTATACTTAAATGGAATGGTTGTTCCTTTTAAGACCCTCGGCACGCCTTTAGGCTCCAAACCAGGCAGAAGATGTCCATCCAAGGCCTTATCATCTGCCAAATTTGCCGCCAGATACCAGTCATGCCAACCATGGTAACCACAGAATAAAACTAAATCCTTTCCCGTTTTAGCTCTCGCAATTCTTACCGCGATAGCCATTGCTTCTCCCCCGGTTCGGGCATATCTTACCATCTCTGCCCAAGGATGAATTTCACACAGAACCTCGGCAAGCTGTATTTCTTCTGGACAATTCAAAGTGGCCATAGAACCTTCATCTATGGCCATTTTTACAGCATTATCAACGTCTTCATCGGCATACCCTAATATACACGCACCAAGCCCCATATAACTCATATCAACATAGCCGTTACCATCCAAATCCCATATCTCGCACCCTCTTGCCTTTTCGTAATAAGCAGGCCATAACTCTGGTAAAAACATTTCCGGCCTTTTTGAAAGCAACTGGGTGCCGCCCGGAATGAGTTTTCTTGCCTTTTGCAAATATAAATCCTGCGACTTACCCATCGCATTCCCCTTCATGGACCAACTTTATTATTTCATCCTGTTGAAGGGATTTGGCATACCCCTCATTTCGTCCTATGTGACTATTAAGCTGCTCAACTGCAGGGTTTTCATGCAAATACTGCAGTACCTGTTGCATCGAGAAAAGCTTTCCCCCGTCGTAAAGATGGCCAAACACATCTTTGAGGAATTGTAAGTCTTCTTCGTTATCTAATGTCCATCTTTTATCGGAAAAGTCTTCTTCATTTTTTACATTACCTTTCTTGAAAATCGCAGGATTCTTTTGGATATATGGTGTTACGTGCTCGCGCTCAGATTTTAAAGCAGCATTTAACCATGCGTTTTCCAAAGCAACAAAAGAAAATACCTCGCAATCCAAGCCATCTGGATAAGTTGGCGGGTCTGTATTACAAACATAGTCAAAATCCGAATCTAAAAAGAACCTGACGACTTTGTGAATAACAGCCGGGTCGTGCAAAGGACAATCACCCGTTAATCTTACTATGACATCGGGCTTACCGAAAGAATTCGCAGCCTGGTAGTAACGGTCAAGGACATCGTCTTTGCTCCCACGAAAAACTTCAAAGCCCAGGTTTTTACAAAGCTCAACAAGTCTGTCATCGCTTGGTGATGTTGTTGTTGCTACAACTATTTTTTGCAATTGTCTGGCGCGACGAACTCGTTCCAGCATCAACTCAAGGGCTCCCTTGTTATCGACTATAGGCAATAACATTTTACCAGGCAGACGTGTTGACCCTATACGAGCCTGTATAATCGCTAAAACCTGCCTGGTTCTTAGTTTTGCCATAAAGAAGGGTCTACGATTTCACTATTCAATAATGGTGACAGCCCAGACCAAATCCCATCGCTTACATCTGCTGATAGTGGAGCTTGTTGAAACAGCCGAGCATTTTCGTTTAACTGCTGCATGCTTTCTACCCCAATCACCAATGGAACATTTAAAGACAAACCGAAACTTATAGACAGCTGTCTCGCAGACATACCAGATTGGGCAGCCAATTCGTACCACCTTTGCGATGCCAGCTTTGCAACAGGCAACTTTTTCGACACGTCCTCAGGTGACAACAGTAATAAACCCTGCAGGTAAATACTTCTTACAAAGCACAGTTTGCTTTTCTCTTTGGCTAGGTCAAATACGCCCTCACGCAACATTCTCTGGTCCCATAAGTTGCATGGCACTTGAATAACCTGTATGTCAGCGTGTTCCAAAGCTCTCTTCGCATCATCGGGCGTATATACTGAGACACCAAGATATTTTACATCCCCAGCTTCCTTGCTGCAGCACAATGTCTGCCCCAGACCTTTGTGCCACGAATCAAGCCAGTTGGCTCTATGGAGCATCAAACACCATAATTGGTCAACACCAAGATTTTGACATGAGGTTTCGACCGATTGTTCAACAGATGCACCATCTGTCGGCTGCAACTCAGGTGAAAGCTTAGATACAATTTTTATATCTGGCTCAGTCCCCCAATATTTTAACGCCCTCCCTAAAACAACTTCACTGTTTCCATATGCCTGAGCAGTATCAAAGCAGTTAACGCCATGCCCTAATGCTGTCTTAACAATTTCACAAGCCAGTTTTTCGCTCGGCTGTCCACGAACATTAGCGATGCCGTAATCCATGCCTAACTGGGCAGTGCCCAAAACAAATCTGGAAACCCTCTCGTCCTTCCAAACTATATCTTTCATAGCTGGACGTTACGATACAGCCTTTCCTACAGCTGATACAACCGTATCTACATCTTCATCAGTTAATGCCGGGAACATAGGCAATGACATAATTTGTCTGTATGCAGCTTCTGCAACAGGACATAATCCCTCCTTAGCCCCGAACTTTCCGCGATAAAAAGGATGCAGGTGTACAGGAATGTAATGTACATTAACTCCAATGTCTGCGTTTCGTAAAGAACCAAAAACCTCTTTACGGTCTGCTTCCTGAAGCTTTACTACATACAAATGATAAACATGACACACTTCCGGAGCCGCTGTCAAAGGGCTAACTTCTGCAAGGTCAGCAAAGGCTTTATTATATTGTGATGCTATTTCTTGGCGCCGACTGATCCATACGGGCAACTTCTTCAATTGACTCATCCCCAAAGCACACTGGAAGTCCGTAATTCTGTAGTTGTAGCCCAAATCGACTATCTCATAAAACCATGACCCTTTTTCAGCACGTTGTCTGTGGTCTGCGTTAATACAGTGATTGCGAAACATTTTCACCCGCTCAAAACAGGCGGGATTGTCGGTTACAACCATCCCGCCTTCACCTGTGGTAATATGCTTTACTGGGTGAAAGCTAAAGACAGTAATATCCGCTAATGTTCCAACCTTCCGCCCCTTGTATGTGGCTCCAATTGAATGACACCCATCGGCAAGCAACACCAAGTCGTTTTTGTCTGCGATTTCATGCAACCTATCATAATCACACGGTTGTCCAGCGTAATCAACAGCGACTATTGCCTTGGTTCTTGGGCTAATCTTCGCCTCAACAAGGTCAGGGTCAATCAATAGTGTATCAGCATCAACATCGCAAAATACAGGAGTTGCTCCTTGAAATACGACTGCGTTGGCTGTCGCAGCAAATGTCATTGGGGGCACAATAACCTCATCACCAGGACCAATCCCAATTGCATACATGGCGGCGTGCAATGCCGCAGTACCACTGGAAACCGCCACCGCATATTCAGCACCCACAAATTCAGCCACAACTTTTTCGAAGGCATCTACTGAAGGGCCGGTTGTAAGCCAGTCAGACCGCAACACTTTAACAACCGCCTGGATATCATCCTCCTCAATGCATTGATGCCCATAAGGTATGAGTTTATTCAATTTCTATCGTCCCTAACATCTGCCTCAGCTGGTCCTGACCGAGCCACGTATCATTTACATTGCTCTGAAAAACAAAGCCTTCCGGAACTGAAGGACACTTATCATACTTCTTGCAGACCTTATGACTTTCAAAAAACTGAGGCATAATCACATATATACCATCGAATATCCTCACGTTCCGAGCTTCGTCATACGAAACAAGGCTCTCATGCAGTTTTTCACCCGGTCTTATTCCGGTAAATCTAAATACGCAGTTCGGCTCAATCGCCCTCGCCAAATCCACAATCTTCATCGAAGGAATTTTTGGGACGAATATCTCCCCTCCCTCCGCTTCTTGCAGCGATTTCATAACTAAATCATCGCTTTGCCTCAACGTGATCCAGAAACGTGTCATTCTCTCATCGGTTATCGTAAATTCCTTGACACCCTCTTTTTTCAATCTCATAAATAACGGAATCACACTCCCGCGCGAACCTATAACATTGCCGTATCTGACAGCTGAGAATTTGACTTTGCCCCCACCATAAGCATTCGCGGCAATGAATATTTTCTCCGCGACTAACTTTGTTGCCCCGTACAGATTTATGGGATTCACCGCCTTGTCTGTAGAAAGGGCCACAACTTTTTTTACGCCTCTATCTATGGCAGCGTCAACTATATTGTCCGCCCCCATCACATTGGTATTGACTGCTTCAGTCGGATTATATTCTAAAGCCGGCACCTGCTTCAAAGCCGCAGCGTGAACAACATAATCTACCCCCTCAAACGCCCTGTATAGTCTGGCCCGGTCCCTTATATCACCGAGAAAGAACCTCAACTGCTCCTCATAAGCTTCAAACTTCTTGCGCATCATATATTGCTTATATTCGTCTCTCGAATATATAATGACTTTGCGCGGCTTGTATTCGGTAAGTATCTTCTTCGTAAATTCCTGCCCGAATGAACCTGTCCCACCTGTAATCAAAACTATCTTACCGTTTAACACGAATAACTCCCCGTTTTGAATTAATACACTATAAACAATCTAAAATTCTCAACCAAATATTCAGCACACCACCACCGGCTATTGTTCTATCTTCAATGAATACTTAATCCTCTTCTATCTACAGGCCGCATCGTCCATTTTAGTTGAGGCCGGATAAAAACGTCTCCGCTCGCTCCGTAAAAATCATTATATCCTTGAAAATCAACCTTAAACTCAAGGATCTTATTGACGATAAGATGTTCAGTCTTTAAGTTTATCAAATGAACTGTCAGGAAGAATCTTCTTCCTCCAAACGTATTTCTGAGAAGAACACACGCCGCATTATACATGCCCGGTTCCAGTTGGTGGAAGTTCGCAGTTATATCCGGATCGTCCACATTCTGAGTTGACAGAACCAAAACATTGTTTTCATCGACCACGTTTACCATAATAAATAGATTCCGCACCGGCTGCAGGCATTCAAAAGCGATTGATACAATAATATCTTCATCTGAATGAAATGATTTGCGACAAACACCAGACTGGTCGAGCAGAGAAATTTCCTTAAAGCGTATGAAAGGATTCCTCCGTCGAATTAACCCTTCCATCCTTTCTTGTATCTCTGCTTCCGAAGCAGTTGCACTTTCAAGCAGATTCTGGTTCAGATAATGCGCCACCGCCTGGTCCGTAGCTGAGTCTACTAAAAGCTTACCTTTATCAATGAATATAGTCCGCCAGCATAGATTGCGAATGGCTGCCATATTATGACTTACAAACAGTATGGTTCGCCCTCCTTTTGCAACAGCATCCATCTTTCCTAAACATTTACTCTGAAATTCCACGTCCCCAACTGCCAATACCTCATCCACAAGCATAATCTCTGAATCCAGGTGAGCCGCAACTGCAAAAGCAAGCCGGACGTACATCCCGGACGAGTAACGCTTTACCGGTGTATCGATAAACTTCTCCAGACCGGAAAAGTCAACTATCTCATCGAACTTACTCCTAATCTCAGCCTTCGTCATG
>SDBT01009583.1_pt1 | contig 15694 bp, 22 predicted proteins | sample 2277101 | NCBI WGS metagenome assembly SDBT01 (sample SAMN10404973, study PRJNA504765) | marine sediment metagenome | isolation source: marine sediment core GS10_PC15, 103 cmbsf | place: Arctic Ocean: Southern Knipovich Ridge | collected 2010 | reverse complement strand
CTGAAACGGCATGGAAAGTACTGGAATCAAACTTTAATCCTGCTACAAGATTAGAATTTTCAAAGAAACTTGAAAGCACAGCATCGATAGTTCAAGGTAGGGAAGGAGTCCACTTTAAGGGTATTGCCCAAGCAGGGTTATCTACCAGAGATGTGACTATATTCCCTGCTGATATGGATAAATTAATGAGACAGGTTTCGGAAAATATGGGGATGCTCTCCAAGTCAAAGAGTATAGTTGATGGTATTACTGAACTAGAGAGTGCTATGCGAAGAGGATTATTTGAGGGTGTCTATCCTGCTGCAATCACAACGGATATTGAGAATAATATTGCACCTATGATTGTTCGTCAATTCCCAAATTCAACAGATGAGCAGATAAATGGAATGATAGCTCGTCTTGCAAATATCAAGTACTCCGTAATTCCTCCGTCTCAGAGCGTCTTTCAGAATCCTGCTCTCAGGGAAATATTGAGACGAATGTTCTTCTCTGTTGGTGAAAGTGAAGGACTATTAAGACAGGCTACTGGTGCGTTCAAAGGCCCACAATCAAGTTTCTGGAGAAAGCATTGGATTGGTGTATATTTGTTTTTAATATCTACTGCTGGAGTTATTCACTTTGCTTCCACTGGTGAACCTTTACCAGCCGATAGATATTCTCCTATATCTAAAGATAAGTGGGGGCCACTTCCATTCGGGTATAATACTAAATTCGCCTCACCTACTTTACCTTGGCAGGGTCGAGGGGACACAGAATTAACTCTTGATTTGGCAGGGCAAATGGATACTGCTTTCAGGGTGTTAAACCCTTCCTTCTTCCTGTCTTCAAGAACAAGTGTACCGATAAGAGCTATCGTAAACCAAGTTTCTGGTACGGATTTTTACGGTGCTCCGATTGACGATATTGGCCCAGGTGGTATTTATTCTCGGACATTACAACTGGCATTAGATTTATTTGCTCCTATAGGGATTGGTGGTATTGCAACCGAACTATTAAGGAAGAATATCCCTGGTGCTGAAGAGGTTATCCCAGAAGGTGAGAGTAGATTAGGGTTAGCAGGGTTAGGGGTGCAAGCAACAGGTATAAATCTCAGAGCAGAATTAACTGGGGATATACTGGATAGATTTGCAAAGGAAAGTGGTCTACTTAAAGCTGATGGAACAGAAGTTCAGAGTTGGAGAGAATTAGAACCAAACCAAAAGAATGAACTTCTGAAAAATGAAGAACTGATGACTGAATTGGCTAGGAGAAATGAAACAAGCACCGAAAGAGGTATCCCTGGTGCTGCTGGTTTCGCTACTCTTGAAGCATTAGATAAGCAAAGAATTGCCAGAGGGGAATCTTTGGTAACTGAATTCAATGAGGGGATACACGATGCAAAAACTTTCAGGGATGAGTTCTCTAGATTAAAACTTGAAATACTGTCAAGAAAATCTCAAGTTGATGATGACTTTCAGTTATTCCAAGAGGAACAAGAGCTACCTGAAGACCCTAATAAAAGGGCATTAGTAGAGTATTACACCATGTTTGATAATGCCAAAAGACAGTCTCAGGTTATTGATTGGGATAAAGTTGAACAATTAGAAAATCAACTCAGAGCTAGTTGGACACCAAGCCAAGAGGCTTTTGTTGATAGGAATACAGGGATTACTGAATGGGGTGTTTTAGTCCAAGAGTATGTAGACGCTCAGAAAATCCTGAAGGAATCAGGCTACTGGGATTTAGAAGACCCTAATCAGAGAGAGAAGAGATTGACACTTAGACGAAGTTCGCCTGAAGTAGAAGCCGTTTTGCAACGGTGGTATGGATACGAAAGTGTTGAAAGGACTTCACGTACTAGAATCCCAGATAATGCGTTTAGTGAGTTTTTTGGTGGTGGACAAAGGCAACCACAATCTAAATTTCAGGAAATATTTGGTAATTAAAAGGAGGAAATAAATGTCAATCACAGAGGAACAAGTTGTATCTACAGAGGAGGAGACACCGACTGATGAGTTGGTAGAAACTTCTTCAGATGACAGCGAAGTTTCAGGCGAACCAGCCGAGAAGGAAACAGAACCAGAGGAAGATTTTGAGTCCAAGGTAAATCGTGTTGCTCAGTCAAAAGCAGATAAAATCAGCGTTAAATTGACCAAGCAGCGTGATGACATCCAGACCAAGCTAGACGAAGCACTGTCTTCGCTTAATGAGAAAACTTGGGATAGAGGGACAGCAGAACTTTTCTCTGAGAATGTGGAGAAGCTTGGTGAAGATGTAGCCAAGGTAAAAGATGCAGACTTAAAAAAGATGAAGGCTCAGGTCATGGAGTTCAATCAAAAAAGTGTCAAGGTAGAACAAGGCATTAAAGAAATGGAGACGTGGCAGAAGGAAAGAGGGCCGATTGAACGTGACCAGAAAGCCCAAATTGATTTATGGACGTTAGTATTCCCAGAGGATAAGAAAAAGATTGACCAGGTAAATGCTTTTATCAAGAAATTTGAGAAGGCAGAAAACATGGACGATTATGAGATTATTCTTGAAGGGATAAAGGCATCTATAAAAGGAAACAAAAAGCCATTCACCCCTGACTCTTCAAAGACTGTTGCAGGTGGGGGTACAGACTTGAGTAAACTTTCCGCCAGAGAACTATTGGAATTGGGCGAAAAGAAAAAGAAATAACAGGAGGAAACAGATATGACGACTCTCGCAGAGTATAAGTTTCTGGGTACTGACCAAGAAACTCGGATGGGGGTAAGCAAGGTTCTTATTAAAGTCTCACCTTGGCTAAGAGATATGCCCTTTACAGAGTTGACCAGTAATGACGTATCCAGATATAAAATGGAAACATCAGATGGTGGAGCTAGTGTCCACAGTGTCGGTGATACTTGGTCTACTCTGAACCCAACGTGGGAATTCAGGGAAGTATCGTTGTCAATTCTAGGTGACAACATCGATACAGACAACTTCGGTGAACTGGCTTCTGGCCCTGAGAACGCAATGGCAGTTTCTATCGAACTTAAAACTAAAGGGGTAGGACAGACTTTCGATAAACTAGCAGTCTATGGGCGTACCACTTCGGTTGGTTCGCTTTCAGACAGCAAAAACTTCAAAGGATTACTAAGGTTGATTGCCGAGACAGAATCCGATACCACGACTGACCTTGATGGTTGGTTGTTCTCTGGTGACGACACAGCAGCTAATAACAAGCAGGTTCTGATGGCAGCTAGTGGGGCATCGGCTACCTTAACCCTGGCAATGATTGATGCCTTAGTGGATTCAGTTAGACCAAATCCAAGTCACATAATCTCAAGCAGACTGGTTAGGCAGAGACTTAACCAATTAGCTAGAGCTGCTGGTCAAAACCTTGTTCACGACAAAGACCAACTCGGCTTCCCAGTAACACGATATGGTGACCAGATTGTTTTCATCGATGACCAGATTAAAAACAACATGGACGATTCTAGTGGACTGGTGACCGCAATCGCATCCTACGACTATGACCAGGCTATAAGCGCAAGCGCTAAAGATACCACGCCTATCTTCGCTGTGAATTTTGGAGAAGACGCTTTAACGGGTATCAACGGTGCTGGAATGATTCAGGTTGAAGAACTTGGAATTCTGGAAGGCAAGGATGCCAAGGGTAAGAGGCTGAAGTTCTACTGTGGTATGCGATTGACAAACAAGAGAGCAGCTTCAGTTTTAATGAACGCCAACTAGGATTAAATAAAAAGGAGGAAAATATAATGCCAGATGGAACAAGAGAGTATAGCCATCACGTGTTCAATGATAGCGGGTTCATCCTTAATTACCCCGCAATAGGGGATGAGGTTGAATTACTACAGTCATCTCCGCCTAACCCGTTGGCCGAATCTTCAACACAGCAATTCCCCTTGGCTACTAAATTGACACAGGGGGAAAGAGTGTGGAGGTACTGCAAAAACTCGTCTAGTGCTTTAACGGTTGTAGGGTCTGCGATAAGCTCTGCAATTACCGTTCATGCTGACGCAACGGAGGATGCTGTAGTTGCAGCGTCTACAGGACAGACGTATGCAATCGGGTCTTACGATATAACTATAGTCAGTACCTCAAATATCGCTGCTGCCCCTTGGTCAACCGCAAATGGAGGTAAAGACGGATATATCTACGTCAACGGTGGAACGGGTATCGGGATGTGTCGCAAGATTAAATCCCATGAAGCCTTTTCTTCGACCGATGGCACCCTTGTTACCGTATACGAACCTTGGAATGTTGCCCCCATAGCTGCCGACACCGAGTGTGGTTTGTCAGAGAACCCGTACTCAAATGTCGTAGTTTGCGCTGCTCTATCCGATTACCCAATCGGAGTAAACCCGCTAGCTATTACAGCTAGTTACTATTTCTGGGCGCAATCAGGTGGCCCTGCTGCGGTAGCTTCTAACGAAGCAATCCCCGTTGGGACAATGGCAATCGTTGGTACAACTGCTGGTAAGGCAGACGCAAATTCTGCTTTCACGACAGAAATAATCCTTGGTTACCCAATAACCCCAGGTATCAAGAATACCGACCATTTCTTGATATTCCTGACACTCGACAGATAGATTGGAATATGGTGGGGAGGGGTTTTCCTTCCCCACCAGAAAGAGAAGAAAATGGTATCAGGATGGCTTACACCAAAGAAGAAGGTAGTCTTCCCGAATAATGACCCCATGATGCAAGCTATGAGAGATGGCGCAGGTTCTATTGATATGAATGAATACTTAGAACCAAAGGAAAGACCTTTACCTCTTACCCATATTATGTTAGGTGGATTGATGAGAAATTATATGGTATCTAAAGTTAAGAAACCATTGATGGATAGCCTGATAAAAGGGTCTAAACTATTCCCTGAAGCTACAAGAGAGAATACTTACAATCATAATACTCATGTGCTTATGGATATATTCGATGAGTTCTTTAAGCACTATTACAACCCTAATCGTAAGCCTATGATGGAAGCTGCGGAGAGGGTAACTTTAGCTGAAATAGAACATGATATTCACTATGCTTGGATACTTAACTACTTCGCAGAGAGAATACATGACAAGATAAATTCGGGAGACTGGCTACTTAATGAGCCTGGTTTTCCCATGAAAGGTTGCTGGAAAGAAGATGGTGAAGAAGAATATCACGGGGAGAAAGATGGACACTAACTTACTGGAATATACTGTAATATGTTCACCTCTGAGAGATTTCTTTATAAAGAGGGTTAATCTACCGTTGATGAAAGTTCTTCTATTGATAGGTAAAAGGATACCTGAAGTAACTAAGGAGAATACAAGGTATGAGGGAACTCATGTCTTAATAGATATATTTGACAGGGTAATGGGATATACCGATGTAAGAAGGACTATGTTAAAATCAGCTTTCAAGGTGTTTCTTATGAAAATAGAAATAGATAATTTTTACAGAGATGCTTTCCTGTTATTCATAGAAGAAACTATAAAGGAAATACTGGCAGGTAATTTCCCTGCACGAAGAGATGAAGCACCAAACCACTTCTGGAATAACAAAACACCCAAGGGTGGTAAGTATAGTATCATCAGTATTCTCCAAGATAAGAAAGCAATGGAGAACTTACTGGGTGATGGATGGAAATTAAAGGAGAAAGATAATGGCATCACTAATTGAAGAGGTATCGATTACAGATTTCAAGAAGCTGAAAGCAACTCAAATCAAAGAATTAAAGTCCTGTGAGATTTATGCAGACGGAGAATATCTGGGTACATTTGTAAATGCAAACACAGATTACATCAGAGCACAGACAGAATACAAAGCACAATTATCCAATACTATTGGTGGTAAGACTTTGGAAGAAATACTGGAGGATTCAAATGTCTCTGTACCAGCATAAGTGCAAAGATTGTGATTTAGAGTTTGAAGTACTGAAACCTATGTCGGAATGTAATACTCCTAGTTTATGCCCAGATTGTGGACAGGAGGCACAGAGAGTATTCACGCCAGTACCTGATATATGGGGATGGGAACTAACGGAATCCAGTCACCATAAAGGTGCAAAGGATGAAATACTTTCCGATAGACCAAGTAATGAGCCCAAACTATTCAGAGAGAAAGCGGAGATTTCTAAGACGGTGTGGTAATGACCTATAACGAGAAAACAGAAGACCAGTTTGGAAGACAGGTAAGACCTGTTTTGCACAATACCAAGCCAGATGGGTCAGGCACGTGGTATTTTGCTGTAGTTGATACCAGTGGTTCTCAGGGTATTTTCTTTGGTGATAGTTCAGCCCTTGACTCCTTTAAGAGAGTGAGGGTGTCTAATCCAGTTAATGAGTTCACATCAGAGTTTCAATATAACTTACACCCTTTATTTTATGAGGAGATAACAGCCACTAACGGGACAGTGGCTCATAAACCCGATTTTTCAGCAGCACAATTTGATGTAACTACCGAGTCTGGTTCTCAGGCGGGAGTGCAGACTTACGAGTACTTTCGTTATCAGCCTGGAAAATCATTAATGATAGCCATAACATTTATAATGCCCGAAAAGCAAGCGGGGACAACGATGCAAGCGGGTTACTTTGATGACGATAACGGTTTATTCTTTGAAATCAAGGGAACTACCGTGCAGCTTGTCAGACGAACTAAAACCTCTGGGAGCGTAGTTGATAATGCAGTTGCTCAAGCTGATTGGAATTTCGACAAGATGGATGGGACTGGACCTTCTGGAGAAACTTTAGACTTCACTAAATCACAGCAGTTGAGAATAGATTTACAATGGTTATCAAATGGACGCATCAGGATGTGTTGGGATATAAACGGGGCGGTTGTTTTAGCGCATGAGTTCTTGATAGCCAATGTCCTTGCCACACCCTCTACCACCACAGCCAACCTACCTATAAGATGGTTGATGACCAATACGGCAATAGTATCTTCAGCTAAAACAATGTACGGAATTTGTACGGCAGTGGCTACTGAAGGTGGTGACCAGACAGAATTAGGGCATCCATTCACGGGTGGGAATGGAGTTACAACAAGAACTGTCAGCACAGTACCTTACCCTATCTGCTCAATACGTCCTAACACAACTCTAAACAGTATCACAAACAGGGTGAGAATAAGATTAGAAAGTATTGAGATACTTACCAGCAAAGATGTATTCTGGCAACTGATTTATAAGCCTACGAGCATTACCAACGCTTCATTCTCTGCCCCTGTTGCTCATTCGGGCACTCAAGTAGATGTCGCAGGGACGGCGATAGTTGGAGGGATTGCCATAGATGGAGGGTATATAGCTGGAGCTTCAGGGAACGCAAGGGGAGCAGGGGCGCAACCTGTAACCTCCAAACTTCCTATCTCCTTAGACAAAGCAGGTACGGACCAGCTTAGGGGATTATCTATTGTACTCACCAGGGTAGGAGCGCAGGATGCTGTAGCTGCTGCTCAGTTTAACTGGACGGAGATAAGATGACTGATATTTTACTAACGGGAATCCTAATAATGATGATAATTAATTTCCACTACAACTGTGACGGAGGTGGGAGATATGCAAAATTGTTTGATTTCTTTATTCATAGACCAACTAAATATTTAGAACGTGGGGCGTGTAAATGTGCCTCGAAATTAAGGAGGATAAAATGACATACAATGAAGCAACAGAAGACCAATTTGGAAGACAAGTAACGCCCGCATTATTTAACACTTCAAAAGACGGGAGTGGGACTTGGTACTATGCCCTAGTTGATTCCAGTGGGCGTTTAGTTCTGGGGACAAGTACGGCATCCCTTGGTACAGTAGGGCTAAATGCTGGCACTAATCGTGTGGGTATCACACTGGATGATCCGCACGAGATTAGAGTAGTGAAATCTATTGATGCTTCCATTGGGGCTTATGCGGCTGGGGACACAGTAAGCGACACTGATTGTTGCACCACAGCAACGGCGTGGGAGTTTACTGGGATGGCAAGTGCTAATGGTGGTTACGGAGAGATTGTTTCATCTACTATCTTCAGTAAAACAAGGAACATAGAACCACGATTAACAGCACTGTTATTTAACGCCACACCAACTAGAGGAATGACGGACAACTCCCCATGCACAGTCCCCGCAGCAGGAGACGTAGCAAAGTATTTAGACGAGATAGCTTACCCAGCATTAAAGAAAGTATCGACTGCTGTAGCTTCAGCTAGGACAGTTACTCCGTCAACAGTAGGAAACCTACCTTTACGATACAAGTGTGCCGCAGGTTCAACTTCTATTTTCGTTGTACTAAAAACCCTTGATATATTCACTCAAGTCCCAACCACTGATATTGGGATTAAATTTGAGGTAATACATTTATAATGCTGATTCAACATCAAGTGAATAGCTTTAAGAGAGACTACATTATAAAAAGGGTAAACGCACCGCTTGTTAAAGCTATGGTTCTCCTGGCAAGGCGTTATCCTGAACCTACGCATGATAATGTCTTATACCCGAACTCTCACATATTACTGAACATACAAGAGTCTTTCAAGTATCATTGGTACGGACTCAGGAGGGTAGAATTATACGATGCCCTTTTCAGGGTGCTAATAGTTAAATACGAACATAGTCCAGCGTGGAGAAATATGCTTGATTGGTTTCTTATGATGATAAATAAAAGTGATTGGCAAGAGTTTGAACCTGATAGGCAAATGGTGGGCTGGAGGAAATAATGAGAAGACACAGTAAAAGTCTTTGGTCATATAACCCTATACCTAACGATACTGTGATGTTTCAACCGTTTTGGCATCCAGATTTGAGTGGGGCTGTATTCAATTCAGTTGACTCTTATGAACGCACATCTACTGTTATTGGCGCAGTACAGGGCGCTCAAGGAAGAACATTCGATGCTACTGACGATTCTATTGTAGTCCCAGCGAGCGCAAGCCTTACATTCGGCACAGGTAACTGGAGTTGGCTAACTTGGGTTAGTATGCCACGAGCAAATAATAAGTTTATTCTCGGTAAAGGTGGGGTAGGTGACTATGCCTGGCGTGCTGAGGTCGAGGCTGGTGCAACAAGACTATACTTTAAGGGAGAAGCCAGTTTTGTCTCGGCTAATGCTTTGTTTGACGCTAGTGCTTTCACATTTATAGCGGCTGTTCGTGTTGGTAATGATTGTCTATTCTACAGGAGCGGAGCACTCTTTAGCACAAGTGTTGGAGCACTTACTACAGGTAATGACGATACTAATACTGACCTCTTTATTGGGAGCCGTACAGGGACTTCCAATGCTTTGGATGGCACAATGGGAGAACTTTTAATGTATAACAGAGCTTTAATCGCAGACGAAATACTTTATATCTACAATCAGACTAAGGGGAGATATATCTAATGATAGGAGTAAGTTATGGCTAACCCAAAGCAATCCCGAAATAGGTTAGAAATGCGCCAGTCAATCGGTAGGAATCTAGGCATAGTTCTGATAGGTGCTATTACATCTGGTGGAGCAGATACAACTTCTGTAATCGACACTACCAATCTCAGGGGTGGTGATGATGAGCATAATGATAAACAAATCCTAATCTTTGACCCTGCTGGTTCAATAGTAGCTGGTGAAATAAGAAGGGTTACTGATTATGCTTCAGCTACCCAAGACCTTACCACAACTGCTTTTTCAGCAACCACAACTGCTAATGATGACTATGAATTATGGGAAACTCCCTGGTTAATTTCCGATGTTAATGACTCAATCAATCAGGCGATTATGGCTGCTACTGATGACTCCCTTCAAGTAAAGGAAACCGAGGCTAATTATACAGACACGGATATATATGAGTATGATTGGTTGTCCAGTTATGTTGGTATTCACACAGTAGAATATGTCAGGTCCATAGGTGTTGAAAAGCTTATTCATAAGTGCGATGCAGCGTGGGATGAATTAGTAGATGGTGATGTAACAGCATCTCTTGAAACAGGGATTAAAAAGGAAGGGTCAGGGTCACTTAAACTGGTGTGCGCTGCGGGTCTAGGTGCTGGGGATATAGCTGCAACCGATGATATATCGTCAGTTGATTTATCTACTACGGATAAGTTAGAAATCTGGGTATACCCTACAGTCGCTTTAGACGCAGGGGATTGGCAGGTTCTATTAGATGACACCGCACAATGCGCCTCTCCATTAGAGTCCTTGAATATACCCGCTTCTTCAGCTTCTACTTGGACGAAACATATCATATCACTAGCTAATCCAGAGACAGATACCGCTATTATATCTGTAGGATTAAAACAGGTCACCGATAAAGGGGCAATGACTTTGTATGCTGATGATATCAAAGCGGTTAAATCAACGTCAAGGATATACGAAGAGTTAAATACTGCGTATTGGTCGATAGTGAAAGGAACTACCAATTACGTGAAAATCACACCTACTGGACTAGGGGTAACGGGACGACCTACACAGGTCAGGCTTACAGGTTATAAGCTCCCCGCTTTATTGACTGATGATTCAACTGACTCAGAGATTGACCCTGATTATATCATAGCTCAAGCCACTGGGCAGTTATTAATAGGTAACGCCAAACCTACCAGGTTGTCGGTAAAAGACAGAAAGACTCAAGCTGAATATTGGCTAGGTATAGCAGAGAGGAAAAAGACAAGTATCAGGACTCACATTTTGGAAGATACTGTCTGGATATAGGAGAGATAAATGGTTTCCAATCCCACTGAAGGTATAATAACCATCAACTCTAAGAAATACACATTGAAGTCTCATTTGATTTCAAGGTTTCTATCACCGTTACCCGGGAAGATTAATACTGGGCCAGATGAATTTGATAATCAGACCAATATAAATACGTGGACTATTTCTGACCAGAGAGGCGGTCTTGGTGTATCCGAGATGGATGAGTCTGTTCATTCAGATAGATACTGGTGGGGGAATTGTATAACAGACCATGACAAACATTTATTCTTACCGAGATTAGCTACAGCGATAACATTTCCCACCTTTGATGTTCCGTCTATTACCAATGCCGACATGGAATCAAACTCCGATTGGACTGGTGGTACTCAAAGCGGTTTGCAAGCACATGGAGGAACTAAGAGTTGGACTGTAAGTGCTGGTAACGATTTTTCTTACCAAGATATATCATTTGATTCTGACTGGAAGAACGGAAGATTCACCTTTTCTTGCTGGGTATGGACGGATAATGCTGCTACAGGGAGATTGCAACTTAATGACGGGGTTGGCACTACAAGCGGGTCTAAACATTCAGGTGGGTCGAGTTGGGAACAACTCTCAGTAACAAGACAATTAGACTCTAGTGCAACTAAGGTTAGGTTATTACTGGATAATGATGGTGGGTCAGACTTTTTATATTTCGATGATGCTACGATTGATGTAGCTCCTACTACCAGTACCGATGTGGCTGTGACGGCTAACTTTAATGGGGAATTATATATCGCATCAGCCAAGAACTTATTGAAATTAGATAGTGGAAGAACAACTGCATCCCTTGTAAATAATTTTGAAAGCAATATAACTGATTTAATCCCAACTGTTAATTCTTCCCTGCTTATTTATTTGGGTGATACAGATAATTACTGGTTTATGTCAACAGCCGAAGTCTTTACAGATACAGATGTTAATGATGCAAATATCGGAATATCATGGGACGCTAAAGCTTGGAAGATGACCACTACGGGAGGGTGGTCTTACGCTGCTACACCCAACTCAGCTACGCCTACGTGGACTGCGCAGACAGGGGTTACAGATATAGCCTCACAGATAGAGAGATTGTTTATAGGTAAAGATGCTAACGGAGATGATGTTATCTACTGTGCTACTAATTCTATATTAAAGGTCTTTGATTTTACCAATAATAAGTGGTTGGATACTGCACTTAAATTACCCAATCATCCAACAGGTGGGAAAGGTGCTACCTATTGGCACGATGGACATTATCTTTCTTATGGGTTGGGGGTCAAGAAATATGTTACAGGGACGACAGCTACTATATCCGAGACTGGGTTAAATAGGGATGACGGATTGCCCGTAGAATACAATGGTGAGATAGTCAAGTTCCTCGGGGAGGGAGCTTCTGATAATCTGTTTGCTTTGGTGGATTCGTCAGTAACTTCAGGCAATTCCAAGTCCGGTCTTTATGCTTATGATGGTAGGTCTTGGAAATGTTGGTGGATTGATACCTCAAATAATGGAGCTATGAATGATGTTATAATTTCATCTGCTCAGTCGGGGTATGCAGTTTATTGGGATTCTGGGGATACTTTATATTACATCGACCTTCACAGAGGACTTCAGAATGTAGACCAACTCTTAGGGACTCAAAAGTTCGCTTCATCGGGTCTTCATATCTCACCCTGGTTTGATGCGGGGACTCAGGCTTTTTCAAAACTTCTGGCTAGGGTAATTTCATTTGCTAGAAAAATAACAACCTCTGAGTCAGTTGTTATTAAATATAGAACAGATAAAATAAATACTGACATAGACACAGGGTGGACAACATTAGCGACTCTCAAAAGGGTGCTTTCGTCAGGGCTTGCAAACTACCTTATCTTTGACGACACTGCCAATAGTTATATTGATGCAGGAGTTATCAATAATTCCCAAGGTAAACTGTGGGTAAGTTTATGGTTTAAACTCGATAGCCCCTTCTCTGCGGGAACTGACGTTCAGAGAATATATGGTAAATTTAATAGCGTAGCTGATAATATAGACCTTAGCCTTAATATAGACGGCAAACTTCACTTCACTAAGAACGGGTCTTTATTTGATTTGACATCCACTGCAACAAGCTGGAACGCTAATCAATGGTATCATGTTATTGCAAGTATATCATCTGCTGCTGGAGCGAGGATGATAATCGATGGAGGGACTGCTGTTACCGATGCAGATGCAAGTGCTGCCCCTGCTGGTGGAAAGATTATATTTGGGAACACTCTTGGTTCAGGGTCATTCGCTGATAATAGATTCGAAGGTGAGATAGCAGAAATCGTATTAGGTATTGACGACTTATCGGGTGGAGAAGAAGCAGGTTTATTAGCGGGAACATTACCTGGTGATGAAACAGAATACTGGTCTGTTAATGAAGGGACGGGAACAAGCATATCGTCTTCTGGTTCGGTCGGTACAACTGCTACCGCAGGTTCAGCTACAGTATGGTCTGGCGATAAAAATACATCAGCACTTCTCTCTGGGGCAGGAGTTAAATTTAATTCATATCAATTAAAACTAGAACTTGCCAGAGGGTCAACGAACACATTAACTCCTGATCTTCAAGCCATAGTATCAGCTTATGAACTCTTAACAGGTGGAGAGGGTGACTGGACATGGGTGTTTACTGTCAGGTTGGACAAAGAACACGGTACTACCCCCAAACAGAAGCAGGAAAACATTGAAACTGCATTACAGCTTAATACATTAGTACCCTTACTATTCAGATCGACAACCACTGCCAGGTATGTTCGATTAACACTCTTAAGTCAGACATCCCAAACAGGTTACGGTTATGAAGGGGAAGCTACAATTCAGGCGGTAGAAATATAATGGTTACTGAAACATTAACAACACCAGAGTTGGCAGTTTACGGTGCTCTTAGAAAGCTAGGGATAGACTTTGAGATTCAGGTTAATCTATTAGGAGGTAGGCAAGCAAAAGGGGGAGCAGTAGCAGACTTTTTTATACCTGATTTATCTTTAATTATCTCTGTTATTGGTGAATACTTCCATTCATTCCGAGAGGCAAAGGCAAGGGATATGATACAGCGAATTTCATTAGAAACTACGGGGCGCAGGGTTGTTTACATCACAGCATTAAACGCTCTTAAAGACGCTCGATTCTATGTGGAGGAAGCCTTGAGGGGGATTCAGCACGAAGGACTAGAAAGTATTTAGGAGTGTGTTATGTCCAACGGAGAAGACTTCATTGATGCCCTTGAATTAGAGAAACAATTGCAAGCTATGAATGACCGTGAGTTATCGGAGTTTACTGCTCGGCAAATTTACGACCTTAGTGGGATAGCTCATCTCAACCAACACAGAATAGTGTCTCTGGAAAAGAGGGTTACCAAGGCGATAGGGTTAGTCGGAACATTTGGTACTTTCGTAGGCGCAGTTATAGTCAGTCTTATTAATTACTTTCGAGGGGGTTAGCATGGATTTGAAAGAGGAAATCATTAAAGCATATGAAGATGAGAATTGGGATTTGGCTTATTATCTGTCTCTTGACATTCACATCATGTGGAACTGGGAACAGCGATAGTGTAACGGAGGAAAGATGGGGATTTACAAATGGTTCTGGTCACGGATTGGAGGGAGACCTTGGACGTATATTACCAGGGATTTGTGGCATAAATTTGAGTTCGTCTGGATAGTCGGGCTTGTTTCAGTCGGTGTGTGGTTGGGTCATCAATTTGACTGGCTTACTATAATTAAGATACTGGGTATTTTTACTATTGGTTATATCTTTGGTCATTTCTTTTGGGGTCGCAAGTATATCCCCGACCAACAAGGGAAATAAAAAGAGCCAATCTGCGTCTAGTCAAACTGGCTCTAATTAGGGTGGGGAGTATCCGCTCTATAATCCCCATTACCGTTATTTAATCAATTCACACACTTGCTTCTCTGAACAGTTAAATTGACTACCACAAGTAAGGCATTGGTAGAATTCTGTATATAAGCAAGCACCTGACAAGGATACTTTTTTATGTTCTTTAGCTAATACCTCATGTTTGCATTTAGGGCAGTCTTTAATGGATAAGATGTTAGGTAAATCAGAATATCTCCTTACACTGTCCTCGATACTATCCAGGCGTGTGTATATATCCTTTATATCTTTCTGTGCTTCCTTGTCTTTCATAACTCCTCCTTAATATTTGACCAGTCGAACTCGATACCTAGGTCGTGCCACAAGAACTCGGCGAAAGCAAATGCCAGTTTACTTATAAGGGCGTGCTCCATCTCTAGCGCATAGGATAGATTGATTTGTTCTAGTTTTTCATGTACAAAGGTTTCGTCAACAAAAGGACTTAGGGGGTCTATTTCGATACGTTTTAACCGATGATTGCAACAACCCTGCAAACCTTCATCCCAATGCAATGTAAGATTCATGACTACATCGTAAACTGTTCTCCCACTCCTAGTTTGTTGAGGTATCTTTACCTTCACTATTCCTCCAATAACTTCAAGAGAGATTTGATGGCATTATCCAATTTGGAAGCAACATTTTCAGGGCCGTAAGTACCTCTGATGTTAGTTAGCAGTTCCACAAAATCCTTCAAGTCCTGCTGGTGTTGGGCTTTAAGTGCATACTTCTTATCCTGCATGTATTCAGTTGGTACGCTTAATAAAACCCCATCTCTGCCATCACGCTTATTCTTTTTGCGTCCTTCATTTATGGCTTTAAGTAGCTCCTCTTCATTAAGAACTCTCATCTCTCTCCTTTTCTCGGCAATACCTATATTTTCTACCTTTATATTCCTTTACTGTTCCTATTGGGTATTGCTTATAATTGGTCACAGCCCACGGGTCTATCTCCTTTTGATGAACAAAAAACCTCTTAAAGCTATTCAGTACATTAACTGCGAGATTCCCCATCTCTTTCCTTCTTAGCTATCATTCTGGCTTCTTCTAAAGAGTCTTGGATATATTCATCCCCTCTCATATAAGAACACTTACCGTCTCCTTTCAAATCAGGGACATAGCATACTTCACAATCGAAAGGCTTACCTGTTATCGGGCAATCTTCTTTCTTCATA
>SDBT01009582.1_pt1 | contig 15695 bp, 15 predicted proteins | sample 2277101 | NCBI WGS metagenome assembly SDBT01 (sample SAMN10404973, study PRJNA504765) | marine sediment metagenome | isolation source: marine sediment core GS10_PC15, 103 cmbsf | place: Arctic Ocean: Southern Knipovich Ridge | collected 2010 | reverse complement strand
GTATGATAATGAAAAAAGGACAATAAGTCAAGCAATGAAATTTGGATTCTCAGCATTTAAATTAATTAAAGAAGATTTTGATATTATTGATTGCTGTGGTTTTCCCTATTTCTCATTGTTTCCAGCTAAACTCTCCTGCCTGATTAAAAGAAAACCTCTTTATTCAACTTGGCATGAAGTTTGGGGTAAAGAATATTGGAAGGAATATTTAGGATGGAAAGGAATATTTGGATATTGGATTGAAAAAAGAGCATCTAAACTCCCCAATAAAATAATTACAATATCAGAACACACAAAAGACAAACTCATAAATAAACTTAAAGTAAATCCTAATAAAATAATTGTTATCCCAAATGCAATTAATATAAAAGAAATAGAAAAAGTAAAACCCTCAAAAGAACATTCAGATATTATATTTGCAGGAAGACTTCTCTCTCACAAAAATGTAGACACATTAATCAAATCTATATCAATAATGCAAAAACAAACTAAAAATAAAGATATAAAATGCATTATCATAGGGGATGGACCAGAGATGCAAAACTTAAAATTTTTAACAAAACAACTTAATCTGCAAAAGAATATTCTCTTTAAAGGATTTGTAAAAGAAAACAAAGAAGTAATCGCTTTAATAAAATCATCTAAGGTTTTTGTTCTTCCAAGCACAAGAGAAGGATTTGGGATTTCAGTAATAGAAGCAAATGCATGTGGAATTCCAGTTATAACAATTTCTCACAAAGACAATGCATCTAAAGATTTAATCACACAAGACAAAAATGGATATGTTTGCAAGTTAAATGAAAAAGACATTGCAGAAGCAATATCTCAAGCTCTAAAAAAGAAAGATTGGAGCACAAAGAAATATATTCAAAAATATGATTGGTCAAATATAATAACCCAATTTAAGGAGGTGTATGAAAAATGAAAAAGTATGTAACAATTTTCTTTGATTTTGAAGGAAAATGGGGGATGCCTTTTGAAGCAGAATATGATTTGGAAAAGACTACATTGAATATTCTAAAGATATTAAAAAAATACAAGATAAAAGCAGTATTCAATACTTGTGGGAAAATTATAGAAGTTTTTCCAAATGTTATAAAGCAGATAAATAAAGATGGTCACGAAATCTCATTACATGGTTACGAGCATGAAAAATTTAACAAAATAAAGTTAAAAGAATTAGATAAGTTATTAAGTAAATCAGAAAGAAATCTTATAAATCTTATAGGTAAAAGACCAATTGGTTTTAGAGCACCCTATCTTTTAGGACCAAATTTTTACAATAAAGAAATTTATCAATTATTCAAACAAAGAGGATATGAATGGTGCAGTAATCGTGAAATTCGTTTTGTAGAAGAGCTTTTTGTACAACACAGATTAAAAGGATCATTCTATAACTTAAAAAACATCTTTTCAAAAATTGTATACTTATCAAAACTTACAAAGACTAAAAGAGGTTCTCGTTTTTTATTTATCTTATTAAATGCAAAATTAATCCTAACAGAAAATATAAAAAATGTATTAAATGAAAAGCTTATTTTTGAAGAAATCAAATATAATTTAAGATTTTTAAGAAATTTTTATTGGTTATCTGATTATAAGTCTCCAATATTAAAATCAAATATTTTAGACTTTCCAGTATGTTCTCCACTTGATTGTGATTTACTCGGATTACCAATTCCCTCACAGAACTCGAATAAAATAACAATAGATTATGCTTATAATTGTTTAATTAACAATTTTAAAGATTCTAAATATTTTTTTAATCTCAATTTTCATGATTGGATAATTGGTACTTCGAATAGAATTGAATTATTTGACAGAATTCTAAATTATTTATCACATCAAAAATCAGTTAAAATAGTCTTATCAAAGGAATTATTAGATATTTCAAAGAAAAGAAGAAATAAAAAATTAAGGGGGGCATATAAATGAAAAAAATAAAACTAATGATTGTAACTCCTTATTTTTATCCGAAGATTGGGGGAATGGAAAACTATGCTTATAATATTACAAAAGGTTTGAAAAAACAATTTGGTTACGAAGTTGTTGTTATTACTTCAAATCATGAGAATAAAAAATATAAAGAAGAAAATTTAAATGGAATGAAAATTTATCGTCTTCCAAGACAATTCAAAGTTTCAAATACTCCTATAAGTTTTAAATGGAAAAGACAAATAAAAGAAATTATTCAAAAAGAAAAACCAGATGTAATTAATGCTCATAGTCCTGTTCCCTTTATTTCAGATGTTACTTGTAGAATTGCTCATGAATTAAAGATTCCTTTTGTGCTCACTTATCATGCTAGTTCTTTATATAAAAAAGGATTTTCTGTCTTTAATGGTCCAATTTATTTATATAAATTATTTTTTGAAAAAAGAATGTTTAATAAATCTTCAAATATAATTGCTGTTTCAGATTTTTCTAAGCTTCAATTTCCTAAAAGAGTTCAGAGAAAGATAAAAATTATTTATAATGCAATAGAAGATAGTAAGATAAAAAAGGTTGATACTAAAACTATTCTTGAAGACAATCTTATATTCTTAGGTAGTTTAAATAAATCCCATGATTTAAAAGGATTGAGTAAAATTATATTTGCGATTAGAGAGTATATTAATAAATTTAATAAAGAGATAAAATTAATTGTGGTTGGAAATGGAGATTATAAGCATTACTATGAAAAATTAGTTGAGAAATTAAATTTGCAAAGAAAAGTTATTTTCCTTGGTGCTAAATTTGGAGAAAAAAAGAAAAATATTTTAAATTGGTCTAAAATATTAATAACTTATCCAGATGGACCTTATGATGCCTTTCCAACAGTATTCTTAGAAGCATGGGCAAATAATATTCCAATTATTGCATCAAATATAGGAACAATCCCATATTTAATAAAAGATAAAGTGGATGGTTTCTTGGTAGAATCAAATAATCCTAAAGAATTAGCGAAAGGAATTCATGAACTTCTAAAGAATAAGGGGTTGCAAGATAAGATAATAAAAAACGGCAATAAAAAAGTTAAAGAAAATTTCACATGGGATATTTCAACAAAGAAAATGAATAAAGTAATTCAGGAAGTTTTAAGATGAAAAATAAATTAAAGATTATGGCCCTTCATAATATAATTTCTCCTTATAGAAGCCCTTTATTTGAGGAACTCTCAAAAAAGTATGATTTAACTGTTTATTTTTGTAAAGAGAATGATAAAGAAAGAAAATGGTCTACAAAGTTGGAGGGTTATTCATTTAAATATAAAGTTTTATCACATAAAAATTTTGGACCATTTGTATTAAATAAAACATTAAAAAAAGAATTCAAAAAAGAAGATTTTGATATTTATATTGTGTTTGAAAATCCAGAAAATGCCATCTCTATCTCAAAAATTATTAAAATAGAAAAAAAGAAAAATAAAACAATTATTTTAGTAAATGGAAGAAAGAATGATGAGATTAATTCTTTAATTGAATTAAAAAAATCCAATTTATTCTTAAAAAGATTGATATATTCTATAATAAAAAATATTTATGATAAGCATAGAAAGAAAATATACTCAAAATCCAATTCTTTTATATCTTATTGTAATTCTTCTACTAATTATTTAATATCTAAGAATATTGAGAAAAATAAAATATTTACAGATATTCAAAATTATCCAGAATCTCTTTTATCAAAACCAACTTGGAAAAAGAAACCAAAAGAATTCAAGAACAAAAAAATAATCTTCCACTTAGGATACTTAAGAGAAGGAAAAGGAATAAATTATCTCATTGAAGCATTTAATAAATTAAAAATGGAAGATGTGGTTTTATTAATTGCAGGAACAGGAAATCAAGAAGATAAATTAAAAGATTTAGCAAAAGATAATAAAAATATTATTTTTTTAGGATATAAAGATGGAGTAGATAAAGCAAATTATTATTCAATTGCAGATTTATTTGTTTTACCAACTTTGTATGATTCATGGGGACATGTTATTACTGAATCTCTTTATTATGGTTCTCCTGTAATTTGCACAGATAAAGCAGAAGCCAAAGAATTAATTGATGAAGGAAAAACTGGTTTTATTGTTAAAGATAAAAATGTTGAACAATTAAAAGAAGCTATGGAAAAATTATTAGATAATCCAAAACTATTAAAGCAAATGAAAGAGAATGTTAAGAAAATACCAAAATCAAAGATTGTTGATATAAACACAACAGTAAAAACTTTTGAAAAAGCAATAAATTATTTTATAAAAAATAAAAAATGATTTCTAAAACTCCAACCCCAAAAAAACAAACCCTTAAATCAAGAATAAAAAACTTCTTCAATGTAGACATAGAAAAAGACCTGCAAGAAGAAGAACCTACTAAAAAGTTTGAAAGAGTTAAACTTTTTAAATTAACAAGAAAAAATCTCTTTATTGGTTTATCCTTATTTCTGTTAATTGTAAACCTTTTTGTAGGATTTGATTTAAACTTCCTTTATCTTAGGCAAATATTGGGCTTCTTGTTTTTGATTGCTGTGCCTGGATTGCTTATTATGTTATCCTTTAAAGTAAGAGTAAAATTCTGGGAATATTTAGTTTACACAATAGGCCTCTCAGTTGCCTTCATAATGTTCGCAGGATTGGCTGTAAATTGGACCTTACCTTTGCTTAATATAACAGACAAACCATTATCACTTTATCCAATTTTAATATGCTTTGATATATTTTTAATTGCTCTTGGAATTGTTGCTTGGAAAAGAAACAAAGGCCTAGTGCACGAATTCACAACACCCAAACTTGACACTCTTAATCGTATTTTTTTCATAATTCCAATGCTTTTTCCTGTCCTAAGCATCTTAGGGGCTTTTATTCTCAATAATCATGGCCCTAACTTCTTCACGATGATTATGCTTGGAGGAATAGCTGTTTATGTTCTAATGTTAGTTATTTTTCGAAAGAAATTAAATGAGAATGTTTGGCCTTGGAGTTTATATCTTATGGGATTAGCACTTTTGTTAATGTTTAGTATGAGAAGTTGGTATATTAGTGGAACGGATATAAATATGGAATTTTATGTATTTAATCTATCTCAAACAAAAGGACTTTGGAATATGTCTTTTTTAAGACATGCATATAATTCTTGTCTTAGTCTTACAATACTTCCTACCATCTTAAATAATTTTATTAATATAGACTCTGGATATATTTATAAATTAATTTACCAATTTATTGGAGCTTTAACCCCTCTGGGTGTTTATTTAATCACAAAAAAATATTTATATAAATATGCTTTTGTTTCTGCATTCTTTTTTATTTCTTATCCTTCCTTTTTATCTATAATGCCAATGCATCTTAGAACAGAAATTGCTTTATTATTTTTCACTTTGACTTTGCTTATTTTGTTCAACAAAGAAATTAATCCTTCATTAAAAAAAGTTTTATTTGTAATATTTGGAGCATCTATGATTATTAGTCATTATTCAACTGCTTATATTGCTTTAGCAATATTTACATTAGCATACATTTTTACATTAATTTACAAGATATATGAAAATAAAAAAATAAAAAAAAGGGGACTTCACCCATCTCAAAAACCAAAATTTTATTTAACAGGATTAATGATTTTATTTCTTCTAATTTTTGCTTTTTTGTGGTATGCACAAATTACTCCCACTGGAAATGGTTTAACTAATTTTGCAAAGGATAGTCTTCAAAACATGGGGAAAATTTTTACAGATGAAGCAACAACTGTAGGTCAATCTCCATTAAATCAACTTAATCCATTTTATCATCCGCCAAACAATGCAGAGATAATCCACGAATTTGTTACAGATTCCCAAGAGAGATATAATTTTACATTAAATTCAATCCCAGAAGGAGCTTATCCTCAAGCAAGCATAGAGAAAATAAGCAAATATAATTTATCCATACCTGCTATTCAAATAATATACTTTTTAATAAATTTTCTTAATAAATTAATAAAAATATTCATCTTTCTTGGGGTAATCTATATTTTATACTTTTCTATAAATAAAAAGAAATTCAATTTAGAATATTCTTTGTGTTCGCTTGTTTCATTTGTATTATTATTAATGATAATAATGATTCCATATGCTTCTTTAGAATATAGCTTAGAAAGATTATATCAACAAACCCTTGTTCTACTTTCATTGTCTGCTGTAATTGGTGGATTATTAATTCTTGGGAAATTAACAAAAAAAAGAAAAGAAATATTCTTAGCTATTTTATTCATACTCTTTTTTTTATTTAGCATTAATTTTATACCTCAGATTATAGGTGGAGTTTATTCAACAATGAGTTTAAATAATGGGGGTCCAGATTATAACCGCCTTTTTTCTTTTAAAGAAGAAGTAACTTCAGCAAAATGGTTATCCAATAATAATTTTATTAATTTGATGATAGCTTCGGATAGGTCTGGGACAGATAAGCTTATTGGATTTGGAGATAATTTAATTAGTTATAATAATGATTTATTATTTCCTTGGATTGTAAAAGATAAATATTTTTATTTAACAACTATTAACTCTAAATATGAAGCAGGTTATCTTTGGACAAATGGTGTTGTTATTAAATTTAAAGTACCTCTAAATTTTTTAAAGAGTAATACAAATAAAATATATAATAATGGAGGTTCTGAAATATTTAAATGAAAAAGAAAATTGCTTATTTATTAGCTAAATTTCCAGAATCCTCACAGACATTTGTTCTAAATGAAGTTTGTAAGATAAACGAGTATTCTGATACAAATTTATTTGTTTATTCTTTTCGTAAACCTAATTTTGAGTGGTATGATAAGGAAACAATTGCCAAAGTAAAAAAAGTTAATTTAATTTATTTACCAATTTATAAATTATTCATTAATAATCTTAAATTTCTATTTTTAAATCCAATAATCTATTTTAAAAATTTATTTAAAAGTACAAGATTTGTTTTTGATATAAAATCATTCTTTTCTTTTTTTGTAAGTGTCGGATGGCATTATGATTTAAAGGAGAGAAAAATTCAACATTTGCATTCTCATTTTTCAAACTATGCAACATTAATTAATTATCATTCATCTAATCTTCTTAATGTCCCATATTCATTTACTTCTCATGCTAATGATCTTTTTGAGGAGAATACTAAGTATAATTTGAAAGAATTAACCAATCAATCTAAATTTCATGTTACTATATCTCAATTTAATAAGAAATTTTTATCAAAAATAAGTGAATTAGATTTATCAAAAATAAGAGTGATTCATTGTGGAATAGACGTAAATAAATTCAAACCAATATTAAATAACAATTCAACCAAATGTTTAGAAATTATCTCAGTAGGGAGACTTGTAGAAAAAAAGGGATTTAGTTATCTAATGGGAGCATTGTCTATGCTTAATAAACGGGGGGTCTTATTTAATTGTAATATAATTGGAGAGGGTCCTGAAAGAGAGATTCTTCAAGAAAGTATACTAAAGAATAATCTTTCTAAAAAAGTCTTTTTACTTGGTTTAAGAAATAATAGATTTGTAAAAGAGAAGGTATCAAAATCTTCTTTATTTGTATTGTCTTGTATAGAAGATTCTAAAGGAGATAAAGATGGAATCCCAGTTGCTTTAATGGAATCAATGGCATTAGGTATTCCAGTAATCTCTACAAAAGTTAGTGGGATACCAGAATTAATTACTGATGGAAAAGAAGGCTTTTTGGTTTCACAAAAAAACTCAAGGGAATTAGCTAATGCTATAAATAAATTCATTAAATCAGACATTAAAATATTAAGAAAGAATTCTAGATTTAAAATTTTAAAAGAGTTTAATGAATCTATTGAGGTAGAAAAGTTGCATAACCTTTTTATAGACAATTTTTCAAGGAGCAATAAATGAAAATAATAAAGGTAGGAATTCTTTGTGAATTAGATGGTTTTGCTAACTCAATAAGACCTATGAAAATAAAAAAATTATTAGAAAGAGAAGGATATAAGGTTGAATTAATTGAAACTGGGAGAACACTTGATCTTTTACGATATAAATCTATTTCAGATAATCCAACAAGAATAAAGAGAATAAATGTTAAAAGAACTTCTAAAAGTATTATTAAAAAAAGATTTTCTGAATTTAAGAAGGAATTATATCCCAAGGTGTTGGGTATTGAATTAAAGTTAAGGGCAAAGTTAATAAAGAGAATAATAAAATACAAAGATTTAGATATTTTGATTTGCGAAAATGGAAGAGACTACTTTATTATAAATGAAAAATTATCTTGTTTAAAGATTTTGGATTTGCCTGCTCCTTTTATAGATGAACTTTTTTATGCAGGTAATATGTCAAAAAAAAGATTATTTAGATTAAGAGAAATAGAGAAGAGGATATATTCAAATGCAGATCTTTTCTCGCTCCATTGGCATACTTATGCAGATTATGTTAAAAAGAATATTTATAATGGGAATAATTTTATTGAACTAAATTGGGGTTGTGACTTAAAACCTAAAGATAAGCTAGCAAAGTTTTCTAATAAGCCAAAGATTATCTGTCTTGGAGGTTTGGGAGGATACTGGGTAAGTCTTCAATTATTATCAAAATTATCAAAAATTTATGACATTGATGTTTATGGAGGACCAAAGCCAGATAAAAAATGGGGATTAAATTACAAAGGATACGCTCCAAATTTAGACATCCTTTCTAATTATCAATTTGGATTAATAACTATAACTAAAGATAAATTAAGAAAGAGCAGTTTTTCATCAAAACACTTAGAATATTTATCTTATGGACTTCCAGTTTTAACACCTGAATGGAGAAAAGACAGTATATTAGATGATGTTTCAATTCATTATAATGAAGATAATTTCTTAAAAAAAGTAAAAGAATTTTCTAAAAAAGATAAATGGGAGAAGATGAGCAAAAAATGTTATGAAAAGGCTAAAGAATTAAATTGGGAAGATAATCTTAAACCATTAGTTAATATAATAAACAATTATAGAAAATCAAAAATATAACTTCCTAATTATTTTATTTATTTTAAATTTTTCTTCGCATTCTCCAATTAAATCCCAAATAAGCCAGATTCATTGCAACTTGCCCTGCAATCCAGGCAATTCCTATTCCCACCAAAGAATGCCCTTGTGTTATAAAAAAGTAGCTCAATCCAAGTATAATTATTGCCCCAATTATATTTACTGCAATTATTTGTTTTACCTTCTTCTTTACCATAAACACTCCACTAAATACAGAGTTTATGCTTACAAAGATTCCACTCAGCGCCATTATTCTAAGGAATGTGAAACCTTGAGTTGAATATTCTTTTCCAAATGCAAGAAGAACATATTGCCCAAGAAATATAATGATCAATATAGCAGGAATTAGCAAGAATGCAATTATCTTTATTGATTTTTTAATTTGTTTCCCTAGTCCTTTTTCATCATTGCTCCCTTCTGCAAACAAAGATTTTGTAGTTGCTCCTGGTATTATAAACAAAAGATTTGCAATTTGTAGTGCCATGAAATAATAAGCAGTTGTTGTAGGACTAATTATATTGGTTATCATCAAAGGCAATAAAAGAAGAGATAATCCCCCTATAAATCCTGCAACATATATTCCAAAAGAATATCTTCCTATTTTTTTAATTACATCATCATAAAATACAAACTTTGGCCTGTAATCAAATTTAAACATAAGAATAATAAATACTACAACAAATCCTGCTAACAAGGCAATCATATATGAGCTAAATATACCATAAGCCCCTAAACCAACAAATGCAAAAGGCAAGGCAATTCTAAGAACTCCAAATATAGAGCTTTTAGTTAGTACAAGGTAAGTCTTTCTAAACGAAATAAATACACTGTCTATTATAGAACTCAAAGAGAAAATAACCATGAAGAATATAAAACTAAAACCTAGTATAAGATTTTCTTTTAGGAATAAAAGGCTAGGGGAGAACTTCTCTAACCCCATAAGAAATATAGAAGAGACAATTATAGTTACTAATAAAACTATTGTAAGACAGGTATTTATCTTATTATTTCTCTTTGGAGAATTAGGCAAATATCTTATCAATCCTGTATTTAATCCCAACAATGAAAATGAAACTATTAACCCTGCAACAGATATAAGAGTGGTAGCCAATCCCACATCATTGGCACTGAATAGTCTCGCAACAATCAACCAAGAAGCAAATCCAAATCCAGCCATTATTACTGAACTCATCATTAAATAAATTGAATTACTATACAAGCTATCTTTCATAATCTTGCTAATTCCTTTTTTCATAGTCTTTTTTTCACTCATTTTTTCACTTGCATCCATTTATAACTCAATCCCCAGAATAATCCAAAGTAAATTAGGAAGAATATCATCCCCACATAACTATGATACATACCAAGAGCAATATCCTCTGAAATATAACCCCCAATTACAAATAATAAGAACACTCTCAATATATTCACAAGGAAAGCTCCTAAAACAGCAGGAATGAAAACTGCTGCTGCTTTTAATTTATTGAATTTTTTCCAATCTAAAAAAACTGCGAAGATGTAAAGTGCAGAAAATATAAATATAGAATAAATTCCAGAACAAGCCTCTGCAATCTGTGCTCCAAATCCCTCAAATATTATTGTTCTCTCACCTAGTATTTGCACATTTGAACTTATCAACTCTAATAGAAATTGAGTAACCTTTAATACAACCAAGCTCAAGTATGGCCATAAACTCCATACAACATTCATTAAAGAATAAACAATTATTCCAAATATTAAGAAATAAATCAACTCTTTCTTAAATTTCTTTATAAAATTCTTTATAAAACCCCATCCATAAATTCCAAGTATGAGAAAAATAAATATAGATATTCCCAATGTATGAACTAAGATAATATTTATTGTGTTTAACTGAATTCTACCTGCATTAATTTCCACAATATAAAATCCAGCTAATAGTATAAAGGAAATAAAAATGAAAACAAAATCTATTGCCTTTTTCTTAAATTTCTCAAATTTCATTAATCTTTTTCTGTAAAGCAATATAAATCCTGCAATAGAAAAGAGAAGTATATATCCTATTCTTCCATAAATCTCTATCTTCCAACCTTCCAATAAATTATTTGCATATAGTTTTGTTCCTATCAGGGCAGAGAAAGCTATAAACAAAGCCACAAATATTCCTGTCTTTATTAAAAATTGTTTGAATTCTTTTTCCATTTTATATCCAATAACTTGCTTCAATTATAAGCATATCTAATACAAGATGTATAGTAATTCCTATTAAGAAGAAAATAAGTATAACAAACAATGTTTTATATGTTTTCTTTGATATCTTCTTAAGATTATACAAAACTAATATTATAACAAAAACAACTAGCCCAAATATAATCCAATGCAAGAATGTATGCCCAATAAATACCATAGAACCAAATAATTTATTGGTCATTATAATAGAAGGATTCAAAGATTTTTCAAATGTTCCTGTAATTCCAAAACTAATCAAATCAGGAATAAATTGCCCAAATACAAAAGCCAATCCATATTTATAATTTTTAAAAATAAATGTACCTACTAAAAACCCTACAAACGCTATACTCAAATGAGTTAATAATCCCGCCATTAATTAAATAGAAAAAATCATTATTTAAACCTTACAAATCACTTTCTTCTTACAACAAAGAATACACCAAGAGCACCTAAAACAGTTAATACTCCAACAACAGCTCCAAACTCAGGAACAATTGGAACTTGATCAACCCTATAATTATCATATTTATTATTAACACTAGCTTTGTATTCTCCACAATCATCAGCTTGAACAGTATATGCTTCAAAACAAAATGCCCCAGAACTATCAACAACTACATTTCCAGTAGCAACACTTGTATCTGGATCACAAGAAGCCTGTCCAGGTTGTCCTGTAATATTCCAAGCATATGTTTCTTCATTGAAACCTGCCCCATTTATATAAACACTTTCACCTAGACCATAATGATTAACATTCTGAGATTCAGTTCCACAATCTTCGTTAGTTGTCCATATTGCACCCCCATTTTCAGGAGCAGGAACAAACCCTATTAACATTATAAATAAACTTATTGCAATTATAGATAATATCGCTTTTTTCATTTTACTTTCTCCTTACAACAAAGAATACACTAAGAGCACCTAAAACAGTTAATACTCCAACAACAGCTCCAAACTCAGGAACTAAAGGAACATTTACTACACCTAAATTTAAGTCTAAAACTGGGTAATCATCATGAATTTCTCCTGAAAGAGTGTTTTCTCCAACACCTTCTTTATAAGCATGAACACTCAATGAACTTCCTTCATGACAAAGGCTTTCATCCGAATAAAAAACAGAATAAGCTCCATCACTTTCACTTCTTGTGTCTCTAATAGTTCCATCACAAGTAACATTTACATCTGCACCTGCAACAGTAGCAGTAAAATCAGCATTGTATATTTTTCCAGCAATAGCAGTCTCTGCACTTACAATTCCAAGTATGAAAATCACTGCTAAGCTAAGAAATACGAAACTAAATGCTTTATTCATAGTTTATTATGACCTAATTCATTTAAAAGCATTATTGTCGTCGAGAATATGCTCTTTGTCACTACTGCTCACCGATGATTAAAAAGAAAGGGGATAAACTATAAAGAATATTGCATGAAATAAAATGTTTATTAAGAAAGACAAATATATGCTTTTTGTAAAGTGGTAAACCAGACATAAAATCAAAGAAGCAAAGAAGCCAAACAATAATATTGAAGAACCATAACTTATGCTAAATATTCCATATAAAAGAGAAGTAAAGAATATAGAATAAAGAGCTCCATAACATCCTTTTGTCAAATTTTGAATTTCTCCTCTAAATAAAATTTCTTCTGAATAAGCTATTAGTATTATTAAGAATATTATTACAGAATTCTCCATGTGAAAAATGAATTTTGCTCCAAGTGCTAATAAAATACCAATCACAACAATTCCAAGAGTATAATTCAAATTTCCTATCTCAGTTTTTCCAGATCTTATCTGAAATTTATTTGCATAGAATACTGCTAAAAATGCTATAATGGAATAAAAAATAAAGATTTTCCATAGAAAATTAAATGTTATAAATAATTCAGAAATTCTTGCTATTGGAATAATCATTAAGAAAATTAAAAGCATCTCGCTTTTATCCAAGTAATTATCTTTTTCCAATGATATTAAAACAACTCCAAGCAAGAAGGCATAAATAACAAATCCATATGTCTGATTCCAATTAAAAATAACTTCTGAGATGAGAAGTCCGAGTATTACAAACAAAAAAGCTATTTTATTCATTTTAACCCCATATAAGTTTGATAGACACTTGTTATAGCAAATATTAGAAATACTACAGTCAGCACTATAACAAAAGGCATGAGTGCCTTTCTCATTTTCTTATTTCCAAGCTCTACAATTATGAGATAGATTATAAGTGTAACAGTCAAGAATATAGGTGATATTTCTCCTGCAATTCCTAAGTTTATCATATCAAAAGGTGAAAATTAGGTTATTTAAATTTTATCTTTGAAGTAATGAAGTTAAGCAATTAATAGCTTTTCCACAAAATTAATTTACCGTCGGGGGATCGTAAGAACAAGGTATCTCCTGTATCTGTCCAAACATAGTCTTGATTCTTCCAAAATAATAAATTTTTACTATCTCTTCCTTCTCCTATTAATATAGTAACCTGTTTATTTTCTTCTAAAATAAATTCTGGAAAAATAAATTTCTTTCTGCCTTCATCTTTAATTTCCCAGTTTGTTAATTCACAATCAAAGTCACAAATATTTTCAAGAATAATAATTTCATTTTCAGTATCAAGTTCTTTTAATTTAATGCAATTTCTGCATTCATCTTTTGAAACTTCACATAAGTTCTTACTACATTCTTCCCAAGCTTGTGTAAATTGATTATAATGTATATCTCTTCCAGAAGGAAAATAAACATTAGCATATCCTTCTTCTATTAATTTTAGATTTACATTTTCCCTATTAATATATGTATATGCTAAAGTTCTTCCATATCTATCTTCTTTATCTTTTCCATATTCAAGCTCTACTGTTTTGTTCAAGACCAAAGTTTCTAGAAATTCTTTTGCTTCTAAATAATAAAGCTCTCCTTTTTCAGGAGTATTAATTCCAAGCAATCTTATAGAAGTTCCATTACTTTTTACAGTATCTCCATCTATAACATAATCAATAAAAGCTGTTTCATGATCTATTAAATATCCTTGCAATTTAGTATCTAAAAAATCATAAACTCCCAAGAAAAGACCTATTGAAAGTAAAATCAATATAGCCAATATACGAATATATTTTTTTGATTTCATATATTGTATATAATAATAATTAATATAAATAAACTTATATGTTTTTTATTATGAAGAAAAAGAATGTGGTTATTCTTGCAGATAAAAAGTCAAAGGCTTGGGGATTTGCAAAGAAAATACAAGAATATATTGAAAAAGAGAAAAAAGATTATTTTAAATTATATGAATTAGAAATGACCAAATTTGGAAACAAAGAATTTCTTCCATATTCTCCTAATAATCTAAGAAAAAAAGAAGTATATCTAATTCAATCTTCAAATAAACACCCTAATGATTGGTGGGTAGAATTGCTTTTAATTAAAGATATGGCTAAAAGTGCTTCTGTTAAGAGTTTGAGTTTTGTTTTGCCAAATATGCCTTATTCAAGACAAGATAGAAAACATAAATCTCGTGTACCCATATCAACAAGAGCAATTGCAAGATCTATTTCTCCAGGACTTGAAAGAATCATAACAATGGATTTACATTCTCCACAAATACAAGCAAATTATCCAGAAGAACTACCTTTTGATAATCTTTATAGTTTTCCAGAAGTAGTCAAATACATAAGAAAGAATCATTTTAAAGATCTTAAGAATTTAGTTATTGTTTCACCAGATACAGGAGGAGTCAAAAGAGTTAAATCTTTTTTTAAGAGAATGAATGCTGCAAATAAAAAAGATTCTAAAAAACATAATTATTCAATGGCAAATATTCTAAAGATAAGAGATGATGAAAATAAAATAGAAGAGATGAAACTAATAGGAAATGTAAAAAATAAAAATGTTTTAGTTGTGGATGATATGTATGATACTTGCGGAACAATCATAGATGCAGGAAAATTATTAAAAGAAAATGGAGCAAAAAAATTATTGGCTTATTCTACTCATGGCATTTTCACTAAAGGAAAGAAGAAACTTTTAGATCTTTTTGATGTTGTAATGACTAGCAATACTCATTATGCAAAAAAAGATGGGATGGAAATTATTGATATGGCTCCTCTATTTGGAGATGTCATTTATAGAGCTCAAAAAGGATCCTCTATTTCTAGATTGTTTGATTAAAAATATTGATTATGCGAGGGACAGGATTCGAACCTGCGTAAGCACTAAGCTACAGCCTTTCTAACAGAGTGTTGGAAACCCAGAAAATCTGGGATTTTCTATGTCTTAAGGGCTGCCTGTTTGACCACTCCAGCACCCTCGCACTTTGAAAAAATCTTCTAATTTTCTGAATAGAATTCTACTTAAAAACTTTGTGAATTACTAATGAACATACATATAGTTTAGATATTTCTTTTTCCCTCTATGTCTTTTAGATCTTTTACTCTGTACAGGTATTTTTAAGAAACTAGAAATAAGCATTTCATTTTTTAATTTTATTCTTTTAGCTTCTTGGTGTTGTGC
>SDBT01009581.1_pt1 | contig 15696 bp, 14 predicted proteins | sample 2277101 | NCBI WGS metagenome assembly SDBT01 (sample SAMN10404973, study PRJNA504765) | marine sediment metagenome | isolation source: marine sediment core GS10_PC15, 103 cmbsf | place: Arctic Ocean: Southern Knipovich Ridge | collected 2010 | reverse complement strand
GTAAAGGTCTTCTTGGAGAGGCGCAGGGCGTCGACTAGATTTGAGAGGTTGCTGCGCATGAGTCCCACGGTGGCGCTCTCCATCGCCACATCGGTGCCGGAGGCGACGGCAAAGCCTACATCAGCGGTGGCGAGGGCTGGCGCATCATTGATCCCATCTCCGACCATGCCGGTCAGCAGTTTTTGCTCTTGAAGCTTCTTCACAAAGCTCGCTTTCTCCTCGGGAAGCACCTCTGCAAAGAAGCCGTCGACACCTAAACTATTTGCCACCTCTTCGACAACGGGTTTGCGATCGCCGCTAAGCAGATAGATCTTTTTTCCCATCTCTTGAAGCGTCTTGATCGCCTCGTGTGTATCTTTTTTGATCTTGTCGGAGAGGACGATATAACCGATGCATTTTTTCTGCTCTGCCAAGGCGACGACAATGCCCTTCTCTCTCTCTATCGCATCAGCGAAAGGGGCTAACTCCACCCCGCTAGATTTTAGAAAGTTCAAGGAGCCTAAAGTGAACTCTTTGCCGTTTTGCACTCCTGAAAGACCGCGTCCGCTATCTGATTTAAACGCCTCTACTTCATCGATCGATAGCTTCTTATCTTTAACGTAGCGAGTGATCGCTTCTGATACGGGGTGGTCGGAGTGGCGCGAAAGGCTTGCGGCTTTTTTTAGAAACTCCTCTTGCCCGATCTCGCTCTCTACGGAGAGGACACTGAGGGAGCCTTCGGTAACCGTCCCTGTTTTATCGACGATAATAGCGCTTAAGAGGCGCATTTTTTCAAGCCCCTCGGCATCTTTAACAAGGACTCCAATCTGGGCGCCGCGCGCGCAGGCGACCATAATCACTGTAGGAACAGCCAGCCCCAGAGCGCAGGGACAAGCGATCACTAGTACAGCGATGGCGCTGATCAGCCCCTCTTTCCAATCACCAGTGAATCCCCAGACAAAGAGGGTGATGAGAGCGATGGCTAAGACGATGGGAATAAAAATTCCCGAGACTTTATCGGCCAACTTCTGAATGGGGGCCTTCGATTTCTGCGCCTCTTCAACGAGTCGAATGATATGACCCAAGCTCGTCTCACTTCCCAATCTTGTCGCCTTAATTTCTAGGAGCCCCTCTCCATTTATCGTCCCGCTATAGGCGCGGTCGCCACTCTCTTTATGTTTAGGGATACTCTCTCCTGTTAACATCGACTCATCGACGTAGGAGGCTCCGCGTGCGACCTCTCCATCGACTGGAATGCTCTCGCCGGGACGCACTAGAACAATCTCACCCTTTTTCACCTGGTCGATCGGTAGATCTTCGATCTGATCTCCTCTCTTTACACGGGCGCTCTTCGCTTGCATTTTGAGAAGCGCCTTCATACCGCTCTGGGCGTTGTTCTTGGTGTAATTTTCAATGAGACGGCCGAGTAAAATCAGTGCAATTAAGACGGCGCTCGTCTCGAAATATAGATAGGCAGAAAAATGGAAAAGCATCGCAAAGAGGCTATAGAAGTAGGCGGCACTTGTGCCGAGAACGACTAAGACATCCATATTCGCGGAGCCTCCCTTAAGTGATCTATACGCCGCAAGGTAGAATGAGTAGCCGGCACCAAACTGAACGAGAGTGGCTAAGACGAGTTGAATGGTTGGGTGAATATCGAAATCCACTCCAAAAAATGAGGCGAACATGGGGAGAGTAAGGGGAAGGGCAAAGAGGAGGGCGAGAATTGTGCGCACTTTCAACCAGAGGTAGCCGCTACTCTGCTTCTCTTCATCTGGCTTAGAGGCGCGGTATCCGAGCTCGGTAATGAGCGCAGCCGCTCTCTCGGGGTCGATGCTCCCTTCAATAGAGGCCCTCCCCGATGCAAAATTCACCGAGCATGCTCTCACCCCCTCTTCTCTCATGAGCCGCTTTTCAATCTTCGCCACACAAGAGGAGCAGTTCATATTTTCGATCTGTAGGTCAAACTGCGCCATGCTCTTCTATATAGCCTCTATTTTTCAATAATTCAAGGATGCGGCGGTGTCCTGAGGAGAGGGCTTTTTTCTCTACCTCTTTATAGGAGACCCAGCTAAAGTTTTTAACTGCGCGGTGCTCTGCTTGAAATAGTTCGGGATAGAGGGTCGCCCTATAACGTGTAAAGCCGTGGGTCACCTCTGGGAATTTTTGCAGGGAGGTGAGTGAGAGGCCGAGAGCTTTTTCTAGATCGACGTTTCTATCGAAGTAGGGGAACTCCCACAGATCGGCCATCACCTTTCCCGCCTCGCCCTTTCTCATAAGGAGCTCTCTCCCAGTGGTGATGAGCGCAACAGCCCGATGGAGGGTTACGATCTCGGGGCGTTTTTTTCTGTTAGGAAGAAGCTCTGCTCTGCCCTCGCGGTAGGCGCTGCACCCCTCTTTGAGGGGACAGCTCGGGCAGGAGGGACGCTTTTGGCAGATCAGTGCTCCAAGTTCGATCAGCGCTTCCATGACAATCCACGGCTCTCTATCTGGAAGGAGGCTAAGGGTCAGCTCTTCTATTTTTTTCTGCGTCCTCCGCTTATCAACCTCCTCTTCAATAGAGAAATAGCGCGCAACGACCCGAAGTACATTGCCATCGATCGCTGGAGCCTTCTGTTTAAAGGCAAAGCTCAAGATCGCCCCTATCGTATAGGGCCCGAGCCCCTTGACCCGACTCAGCTCATCATATGTTGAGGGGAGCTCTCCCCCATGGTTATCGGTCAGATAGCGGGCTCCGCTATGAAGATTGCGGGCGCGGGAGTAGTAGCCCAAACCTTCCCACACTTTTATGACCTTTTCTTCCCTAGCTTCTGAGAGCGCCCGAATTGAGGGAAAGCTCTCCATCCACCTCTGAAAGTAGGGGATAACGACAGAGACCTGCGTCTGCTGAAGCATCACCTCTGAGACCCAGACCTCGTAGGGGGAAGGATTTTCCCTCCATGGCAGAAGGCGACGGTGTAAAAAGAACCACTCTTTGAGTTGTTGGGAAAAATTTTGCTTATTCATACTCTCACACTTAGCCAGAGTAATCTCAACCTGCATTTTACGCCAGATCTCGCGAAAAGCTACGCAGTCTGGTTTTCGAGTCGCCAAGTAAGGTCTCGAAGGCATTGTTTTCTAAACCTTTCCGAGAGAGCTGCTTGGATATATCGGGGATGCATCGGAATCCAGATGGGATAGATTTTCGCGATAGCTGGTGAGACTTGCAGGTCAATGGCACACTTCTTGCAACAGTTACTCATATAGGGAGGAAGTGATGTCAAATTTGGAAGCGTCCCATGAGCAGCTGCAAGAGGTTCTCAGAGAGGAGATCGCTCAACGTCAAGCGATCCTAAGTAACTTAAGCCAACAAGAGTATGTGCTACTCATCGGTGATCTGGCGCTTAAGGAGGAGCTCTGCGATCAGAACACTAAGCTGGTCCATCGTCTAACGATGATTATCAGAGAGCGGGGCGCAATAACGCGTCAGCTGCTTGATCTTCTTCCCCAGGGCAATTCTGGGCCCACTCTAGAGGAGCTCCTCGATCCACTCCAAGAAGTTGAGGCGGAGACGCTCCTTCTCTTTCACACTGTGCGTGCGCTTGTTGAAAAAATTCACAATGAGCACCTGCGCACAAAGACGCTCTACGAGATGATCGAGAGGGAGGGGTCGCTCAGTGTGAATAATCGCGCCATCCGTGCTCAGTTACTCTCTCCTCAAGAGGGCAAGAGACCGCCCTTAATCACTATCGACTATCCTGAAGAGAGTGAGAACGGATAATTTATTTTCTGTTAGACTCTTTCGATATGGATAGAATGAGAGCAGCGGGATTGATCTATGGGAGGCAGGAGCACCACCTCGACCATCTTGCACCCCTCTCTATCCAACTCGGGATTCCCCTTATCGTTACGGAGCCTCGTTTAGCGGAGCTCGCTAAGAGGCACTATCCGAAGCTTACGACGCTCCTCTTCGACTACGCGGAGATGGGCGATGCCCTTGTCCAGGGATATGATCTCATCTTCTCTTCGATGGCTCGAGATCTCTTCGATCAGATCGTCTTTATCGCTGAGAGCTTAAGGCAGAAGAGGGTTCAAACGATCTGGTGCCCTCATGGAAATTCTGACAAGGGGCACGCCTCCTATTTTATGGAGGGACTTAAGCGGGAAGAGGTTGCCCTAGTCTATGGTCAACAGATGGTCGACTTCCTCACTCTGAAAGGGGTCTATTCGTCTCTCAAATCAGCCATTGTTATTGGAAACTACCGCTATAACTACTACCTGAGTGCCGCCCCCTTCTATGACGGCCTCGTTCAGCGCGAGATCTCCTCGAAGTTGAAGAGAGGGAATCGCACTCTCCTCTACGCCCCGACTTGGGATGATGCAGAGAGCTCTTCTTCGTTCTATGAGGCGATCGACACTCTGATCGACCAAGTTCCCGATGAGTGGAATTTGATTGTAAAGCCGCACCCTAACACGCTTGAAACGATGGAGGATCCGGAGCGCTGGAGGAGCAGGGAGAACGTTCTGATCATCAAAGATTTTCCCTCTATCTACCCCCTCTTAAACTTTGTCGACGTCTACCTTGGGGACTTCTCCTCGATCGGATATGATTTCCTCACTTTTAAGAAGCCTATGTTCTTTCTAAAGAGCTCAGGTAGAAAGGCGACAGGTGACAAGGGGCACTATCTTCATCGCTGCGGCAGAGTGATCGAAGCAGAAAATTTTGGTGAGATCTTTTCGACGATTGAATCGAGCAGCAGTGGCAGCTATAAAAAAATCCAAGAGGAGGTGTATGCTCACGTTTTTGGAGAGGGCGAAGATGCTAAGGAAAAAATCAGAGAGGTCTATGGGCACAACCCATTCTAACTCGCTTTGCCTCTGTCTAGCGCCAGGTGACGCCGTCAACCATCTAGACCATCTTGTCGTGGTGAGTTACATCATGAACGTTCCCATCGTCACTGATGAAGCGAGCGTCTATGAATCCCTGAAGAGATACTACCCACAAGTCAAACCGATTTACATTAAGGAGCGTCAGCGCATCTTAGAATATCTCTCGGAGAGGTGCGATACGCTCTTTGTCTCGTGCGCCAACTACCGCCGCGATGTCTCGCCTCTTCTCGAGATGTTTTTTAATAAGGAGATGACCTTCTGCTATTGCCCCCATGGAAACTCTGACAAACCGATGACGCAGTTTGAATTGCAAAATTACTCTCTGATCTATGGCGACCAGATGGAAGATCGGTTAAATGAGATGGGCACGCTTCAAAACTTAGAGGCGTATGTGCGGACAAGCAACATCCGCTTTCCCTTCTATTGGAAGTATGAAGCGTTCTATGATCAAATTGCTGAGGAGGAGGTCTTCTCTAAATTTGATAAGAAGCAGCCCACTATTTTGTACGCTCCAACTTGGCAGGATATGGAATCTTCTTCCTCCCTCTTTGATGTGGGAATCCCGATCATCGATCAACTCCCCGACCAGTACAATTTGATCGTCAAACTCCACCCCTGGTTGCAGCACCACCATGCGGGCCATGTTCATCTCATTAAGGAGAGATATCAGGATAGAGCAAATGTGACAGTCCTCACTCTCTTCCCTCTGGTCTTGCCCCTCTTAAAACGTAGTGATATCTATCTAGGAGACTTCTCTTCGATCGGTTACGACTTCCTCTACTTCAACCGGCCGATGTTCTTCTTCGACCCCTCTGAAAGAGAGCGCTCTCGCGAAGAGTCAGACAGCCTCCACTCATGCGGAGTGGTCATCCCAGAGAGCGCCTATCAAGATATCTATGGCTTCCTTGAGAGCCATCTCGCTCAGCAAGATCGCTACAAACCCGCGCGAGAAAAACTCTATCATTACACTTTTGGGGAAGATCGCGACTTTGAGGAGTTGCAGAGAGAGATCACTGATAAGATCCGTGTTCGGGCACCAAGTAGCGACCCACTCTCATAAGAACGACATCGAAGAAGATAGCGAGCGCTGCAGCAGGTATGGTTCCTTCTAGAATCAGTCTTAGTTGCATCGTGTGAAGCCCCTGAATGATCAGCTCGCCCAACCCCCCAGAGCCGATGAGACTTGTGAGGGTGACCATTCCAATCGTCGTGACAAGGGCGATCCTGATTCCATTGATCAAGATGGGCATCGAGAGGGGGAGCTCCACATAGAAGAGAATCTGAAAGGGCTTCATTCCCATCGCTCGCGCCACATTCTTAACGTTGACACTCACCTGCTTAATGCCCGCGTAGGTGTTACTCATAATCGGCAGAAGAGCATAGAGAACCAGGACGATGACTGCGGGGACCTTTCCCGTTGTCGGAAGGGGGAAAAAAGCTCTTAACGCCGCCAATATCACAACAATCAGGGCGATGAGCGCAAGACCGGGCACCATCTGAATCATCGCAATAGAGCGGAGAATAAGGTGTGAGTGTCTAGCCTTTGAGCGGGCGAGGAAGACTCCTAGAGGAATGGCGATAAACATAGAGATAAAGAGCGTTACGAAGGTGAGCTCAAGGTGCTCCCATGTTTTGAGTAGTAGCGTATTCATAATGGCGCCTTGGGCTGATCCATGAGTAGAACTAGAACGGAGTCGAGAAGCCGCTCTTTTTTTACTTCGCCACACCTGGAAGTTCCCTCAAAGACGGGGAGAGCCTTCACCTTCACCTCTTTAAAGAGATCGAGCGCTTCAATAAAGGTTGTTCCAGGAGAGAGCCTTGGCAAGGAGTGGCTCACTTGATCGACGGTGGGGTCGATCACTTCGCTGATGGTCTTGGTTAAGAGGGAGAGTTGGAAGCGGTGCCTCCCTAAGAATTGATCGGCAAAGGCGCTTGGCGGATTCTCAACGAAGGCTCGAGGCTCTGAGAGCTGCACAAGCCTTCCATGGTCCATCAGCGCGATGCGGTCGCCTAGCTTTACAGCTTCAAAGAGGTCGTGGGTGACGATGACCACTGTCTTCTTAATCTCTGAGACGACATCCAAAAACTCTTTTTGGGTCTCTTCGCGAGTGATGGGATCGAGCGCACCGAAGGGTTCGTCCATAAGAAGAATCGGCGGGTCGGCAGCAAGAGCTCGTGCGACCCCAATCCTCTGCCTCTGCCCGCCACTGAGTTTAAGGGGAAATCTCTTCCGGTAGAGTGCTGGGTCCATTCCCATCATAATGAGGAGCTGGTCGATGCGCTCTTTGATCTTCTTCTCCGGCCACTTAAGCAGTTTGGGGACGATCGCGATGTTCTCTTCTATGGTCATATGAGGGAAGAGGCCGATCTCCTGCACAGCATAACCGATACTCCTTCTCAGGCTGATAGGATCGATCGATAAGATATCCTTCCCATCTACCATGATGGTCCCCTCTGTTGGGTCAAGTAGGCGGTTGATCAATTTTAAGGCTGTCGTCTTTCCACTTCCGCTCTTTCCAAGAATCACTAGGGTCTCTCCCTCTTTAATCTCCATGGTGAGATCTTGAACGGCGGGCGCTCTATCGCTTGTGAACCTCTTCCAGACCCTTGTAAAGCGAATCATAACTCCTCTCCTTCAAACCGCTGGAGTGGAGGGAGCACAATGAGATCTCTCAAGTTATTTAAGTTTCCGGCGCAGAGCATCGCTTCAATTTCAAATGAGAGAGCCCCCTCTTTAAGGGGGGCGAGAGAGGAGACGACAGCTACGGGGAGGTCGGCAGGAAAGACTCCATCCATTCCTGTTGTGACAAGGAGATCTCCTCTCTCTATAAGAGGGAGTCTCGTCTGCTTATTCAAACTGTCAAAGGGCAAGCCGCTGCGCAATTCGCGTGCGGGCCCCTCTTCATCGGAAAAGTCGTAGTTAAAGCCTACCCCTTTGAGGAGAGAGGAGCAGCCACGCCAGATTGGCAGGCTCGTTCCATAGAGCTCTCCCTTTGCAAGATATCTCTCATCTGACTTCTCTTCGAGTCGCTCTTGTAATCTCCCCAGCGCTATAAAGGTCTCTTGAGGCTCTTCGCGCAGAGAGAGCTGTTGAAGAAGAAGTTTTATGAGATCGAGGAGCTCTCGATTCTCACTCCCCCCTCGCGCCACGCGGACAGAGGTGACAAGGGCTGAGTCTGTTAAGAGGCGGATACGGCTCTTTGATCTTCCAACATATTCGACAACGCCGATGAGATGTGGTCCCTTTAAAACGGGGCTGTTCACAGCAACAATCTTCTCTCCTAGCTCTTCATTCTCTCTCTCTCCCACGTCGATCCAGAGCGCTGAGTTCCAGCTAGTTGGGTCGCGATAGATCACCTCAGAATAGAGTGAGAGCAGCTCCCTATTTAGGAGTCTCTCAGCAGCATCACGTCGGCGCTTAAAGAAGGTCTCTGTTCTCTCCTCGTTGAAGGCTTGAAGCGTCTTTAGTTTTTTTAATTGGTGGTCAATTCTCTCATCTGAAAGGAGGCGTTTGCGGAGGTTGTGGTTCTGTTTTTTCAGGCGAAGGTTATCAAGTGCTAACTCCGACTCTGACGAGGCTCTCTCCCCCCCACCTATCCATAAAACAGAGGCGATAGTGACAGCAGAAGAGCGCAATCCCTGCGACCAAGCGTCAGGCAGATAGAAGATCCCAAATAAAAAGAGGGAGAGAAAGAGATAGGGGCGATATGTTTTCTGTCTCATCGGCTTGTCTTTACAATCGCTTCGATCACATAGGGTAAATTTTCTTCAGAGAGTCCCGTTAAGTTTACGCGAGAGCTATCCGTACAGTAGATGCCATACTCCTCTCTCATCCGCTCCACCTGCTCCCTCTCTAATCCGAGCATCGAGAAGAGGCCCAACCTCATTTTTAAGAAGCTGAATCTCTCTCTTCCAAACTGCGCAGTTAACGCATCGAAGAGTTCAGAGCGCATCTCCATAGCGCGCCTCCGCATCGCGTTGACCTCACCGATCCACATCTCTCTAAGGCCACTATCCTGCAAAATTATCGTAACAATTCCCGAACCATGCCGCGGCGGATTAGAGTAGTTGACGCGCGCTAGCCGTCTTATGACGCTCCCCACATTCTGGCTCACCTGTTCATTTTTCGATAGGATGGAGAGAGATCCAACTCTCTCACCATAGAGACCGAAGCTCTTTGAATAGGAGGCGGCGAGAAAGAGCTCATGGCCCTTCTCGGCAAAGTGGCGCAGTGCCCATGCATCTTCCTCAATCCCCCGTCCAAAACCTTGATAGGCGAAGTCAAAGAAGGGGATCAACTTCCTTTTGAGAAAGAGAGTGGAGAGATCTCTCCATTGAGAGGGATTTAAATCGCAGCCTGTCGGATTGTGGCAGCAGGTGTGGAGCACGACCACGCTTCTTTCAGGGATCTGCGCAAAGAAATTTAGCATACGCTCATGGTCGATCATATGCGTCTCTTTGTTGTAGTAGGGGTAGCGCTCGACCTTCATCCCACACCCTTCAAAGACGCCAATATGGTTGGGCCAGGTTGGATCAGAGACGTAGACTCGCTCTGTCACCTCCCTCTTTAAAAGTTCTCCACCGAGTCGCAGAGCTCCGGTCCCCCCGATACTTTGCGCTCCAAAGAGCCGCCCTCTTGCCTCCTTACAAAAAGCCTCACCAAAGGCGAGATCCTGCGCCACCTTGATAAAAGAGTCGTGCCCTCCTATGGGGAGATAGCCCTTATTCTCTTCAAGCTTCATGAGCACCTTCTCCGCTTCGGAGACGCAGCGCATCGTATGGTTCTTTAGATCTGATCCACGGTAGACGCCGACACCCAGGTCCACTTTATTTGGATTCTTATCCTTCTTATAGCGCGCAGCCAACCCAAAGATGGGGTCGGCTGGAGAGTGCTCTACCTTTTCAAATAAACTCATATTCTTTTAACCTTCATCTCTCACCATCTCCAGAAAAATCTTTTGCATCTCTTTTCCCAGAGCAGATGAGAAATATAGTTTTATTGTAGTCTCTGATTGAAAAAAACTCCCACAGAAATTATCATTATTTTCTCAATTCTTGGGGCGTTAGCTCAGTTGGTAGAGCGCAACGATGGCATTGTTGAGGTCAACGGTTCGACTCCGTTACGCTCCATTCTCTTTAGAACTCTATCGTCGCTTTGAGTGTCGCTCCATAGAACGCGAGGTCGTCTGCTTTCACTCCAATTTGCATGCGAGGCCTTCCCTCTACCTCTATCATCCGGTTCTGTCGCCAGTAGTACTCCGCCTCATAACCCAGAGCCAGCCCAAAGTGGGTGGCGGTTGAATAGATATCCCAGCCGAGCCCAACGAAGAAACTTAAATTCGCAGCGAAGAGGTGAGAAGAGCCCTTTAAATCGCTCTGTTTCACGTGCGTTTCTCCATAGAGAAGAGAGCCGGTCACCTCGGCAAGAAGGCTCGCCCCACTGAGTATATACCACTTAAGCCTCCCTCCTACGCGGGGGCCTATCCCATCAAATGAGGCGCTATCTCTCCCTTTATACTCTTGGTCGAGCCAGACTCTTCTCGCTCCCAGAAGTGTCTCCATACCTAAGAATCGGCTTAGAAAGGAGCTGCTTCGGAGCTCTATATCGACGCTGTCATAATCGATTCTATCTCTTCTATCCTCTGTTCCAAAGTGAGTATAGCTCCCAGCGAGAGTCCCGCCAACTAGAGGAAGGTGAACCCCCGCTCCTACGCGGTATCCCCAATCCCAGTCGAAGAGCGTCCCTTCATCGCCCCCGCTCTCTTGTAAACCCAAAGAGTTCCGAGCTAAAGTGAAGAGCGCTTCACTTCCCCCCACCTTGGCGCTCCAGTAGAGTGCTCTTCCAGAAAAAAAGAGGCCAATCCACCCTCTTTGGAAGGTCTCAGGGGCAAAGCGCGCGCCAAACGTTCCATCAGCTGACTTCATACCGACCTCTCCCATCTTTCTCTCAAGAGCATTGACTCGCTCATCTAATTCCGAAGAGAAGAGAGAGAGTGTGAAAAATAGTAATAAGACGCTCCATCGCATGGGAGGAGGTTAAGGCTCCCTCTTCTAAATGTCTAGCCCAACATTTTACATGAGCTGTTTTGCATAGTAGGTGGCGCCGAGTAGCGCTGTCTTATCATTGAGTACCACCCGAATAGGGATCGCACTTAGCAGCTCTTTGAAGCGACCCTTATCTGTGAAGGAGGAGAGAAAGTCTCCTCTTTTAATTGCTCCCAGAATTTTCGGAGCGATTCCACCTCCTAAGAAGATACCCCCTAAGGCTAGCATCTTCAGGGCAGTATTTCCCACTTCTGCGCCGAAGATCGAGACAAAAATAGAGAGGGTCAATTCACACGCTTTTGACTGCCCACTCTCTCCTCTCTCTGAGATGAGCCGAGGAGAGTCTCCCTCTTCTATCTCTCGAAGGATCTCTGGATCCTCCCTCTCCTTCTTGGTCTCGATTACAAATTGATAGAGGTTGTAAAGCCCAGGTCCCGATAGAACTCTCTCATAGGAGACGTGGCCAAACTTCCCTCTTAAATATCTGAGGAGCTCATCTTCCATTGCATCTCTAGGTGCGAAGTCGACATGGCCCCCCTCACATGCGAAGGGGTGGTGTCCTCTCCCATCGAAGAAGATTCCAGCCTCTCCAAGCCCTGTTCCTGGAGAGACCATCGCTTGATTTCCCACGGCGCTAGGGTCTCCCTCGTTTAAGAGATAGAACTCATCACTATTAAGCATATTGAGGCCATAGGCGTTCGCCTCCAGGTCGTTGATCAGCGCAACCTTCTCAATTTGAAGCTCTCTCTCCAGCTCTTCGCAATCGACATGCCAAGGGAGGTTCGTTGGCTGACTTCTCCGTTTTTTTACCGCTCCTGCAATACCAAAACACGCTTTAGAAATTTCATGGTCACTTCCTTTTAAAAACTCTTCCACAATCGCCTTCAAGTTGGGATACTTTTGGCTAGGAAACTTCTCATCTTTCACGCTCACTATTTTTCCTCTGTCCATAGTAGCAATTGAGAGATGGGTCTTTGTTCCTCCTATGTCCCCCGAAAGATAGGCCATGATCGCTCCTCTATTTGACACTTCTCTTTAGCAGAAAAATAAGCTTTTTGTCATACAATTTTTAACCATTCACTCTAATCGACACCTCCTGTATAGTGAAAAGAAAAACAGAGGTAGTTTTTATGTCAGATTCTAATGATGCCGCAAAGAAAAAAGCGTTAGAGCTCGCACTCTCTCATATCGAAAAGCAGTTTGGAGAGGGGTCGATTATGTCTCTCGGCGACCATAGTATTAATCGTTCGATCCAGACTATTAAGACCGGGGCTCTCTCTCTTGACTTAGCTCTTGGAATTGGTGGCATTCCACGCGGCCGCGTTGTGGAGATCTACGGCCCTGAATCTGCAGGGAAATCAACGCTCGCCACCCATATCGTCGCAAATTGTCAAATGGCGGGCCACGTCGCAGCGTACATCGATGTAGAGCACGCTCTCGACCCCTCATATGCTGGAAAAATTGGCGTTAATATAAACGATCTTCTGATCTCTCAGCCCGATTGCGGAGAAGACGCCTTAAATATTGCAGAGATGCTCGCCCGCTCTAACGCTGTTGGCGTCATTGTGATCGACTCTGTGTCAGCGTTAGTTCCCAGAGTTGAGCTCGAGGGAGAGATAGGAGACTCTCATATCGGGTTGCAAGCGCGGCTGATGTCCCAAGCGTTGCGCAAACTCACATCGACCCTCGCTAAAAGTGGTACCTGCGTTATTTTCATCAATCAGATCCGAGAGAAAATTGGAGTGATGTTCGGAAATCCTGAGACGACCTCAGGAGGACGCGCCTTGAAATTTTACTCTTCCATCCGTTTGGACATCCGTCGCATTGGAAACATCAAAGGTCCTGACAACACCGATATCGGAATCCGGGTAAAAGTGAAAGTTGTGAAAAACAAGCTCGCACCCCCCTTCCGCATTGCTGAATTTGACATCTTATTTAATGAGGGAATCTCCCGTATGGGCTCTCTCATCGATCTCGGTGTTGAGAACGGTGTGGTCGATAAAAAAGGGACTTGGTACAGCTTTGGAGAGAAACGGCTGGGTCAAGGAAAAGAGGCCTCACGCTTAGAGCTGAAGAGTAACCCTGAGCTAGCCAATGAAATTGAGTCGCTCATCATGGAGAAGTTACAACCAGCTCCTCAAGAGCCAGCCTTAACATAAAAGACAAGTAGTTCGATCGTCTGTTGAAACTCGGGTGACATTAGCCCGAGTTTTTTTAGTTTTTGAATAAAGAGATCTACCTCCTCTTCAAAGAGAAGCGTTGCTCTCTCTTTACCGAGAGTATGGGCGATATTTAAAGAGCCGCTACTGTCTTGCTCCATATCACTTAAGTCGTCTGAAATCTGAAAGGCCATTCCGAAGTGGTAGGCACAATCGCGGACTCTATCTACAACATTCAAATCTCCCCCCCCAAAGATCCAACCGAAGACAAAGGATATTTCAAAGAGTGTGACCGTCTTTTTATAGATCACATCGAGAACCTCTTCGATCGTTCCGTCCTCTGGGAAGAGATCTTTAAACTGTCCTCCTGTCGCTCCTGAAATCCCTGCGCAGCGCGTTGCACTATCGAGAGCTATCACACACGTCTCACTTGCACGCTCTCGAAAGGGCTCTCTCTGTTTCGACAGAACTTGCACGCTCTGAAAGATCTTCTCATAGCCAGCAGAGATGAGTGAGTAACTCGCTAAGAGGGCCACAGCCTCCCCAAACTTCTTATGCAGCGTCGGTTTACTTCGCCTAAGATCATCGTTATCCATACAGGGAAGGTCATCTGCAATAAGAGAGGCAGTATGAAAATATTCGACAGAGAGACACGCTTCTAAGACATCGAGGTTATTGGCAAGGGCTCCAGCAGTCATCATCACAATCAGAGGGCGGATCCGCTTCCCTCCACTAAGTAGTGCATATTCACACGCATCGCGCAACTTGTTCTGGTCGCCTAGGGATTGAATCTTACGAGTTAAAAAGAGCTCAAAGGAGGCCTTTAGAGGCTTAAGAAGTGTGGTATTCGGTCTGGTGAGAGTTCTCTCTGTCATCATCTTTCCTTATTCTAAGGTTTGAGTGTTGAATTGAAGTGCACGGCCTAAAGAGTGAATTTCTTCTTAGTAAAACGCCAGGATTGGTCACGCTATTGCACCCTATTTGAGATCGATCTCCAATGATCGCTCCCAACTTATCTCTTCTTGTATTAAAACGCTTCCCCTCAATTTCAACTTTGATTTCACCATGGTCTAGTCGAAAGTTTGCACAGATCACCCCGGCCCCTAAATTGACATGATTTCCTAAGATTGAATCGCCCACATAGTTAAAGTGGGCAGCGCATGCGTTATTCAGGAGAATCGCATGTTTAAATTCAGAGGCGTGTCCCAAAACGCATCCATTTCCAGTTAGGAGATAAGGACGAATATAGGCTCCATGTCTAACCTGGCACTGCTCCCCAATCACGCAAGGCCCTTCAATGTAGGCTCCAGCCTCCACAACCGTTCCTCTGCCAATAGAGATCTCTTCGACATTCACGAGGGTTACAGATGAAGGAATCTTGCACTCAATCTTACCAAGGGGTAACTGGTTGAAGTAGCTCTTTAGATTATTGAGCGTCTCCCAGATGGGCTTCTCATTTAGAAAGAGCTCTTGATGAGGAAACTCTGTTAAGTCGAAAAATAGCTGAGGAAAAAACATAGTGGCTACCTTGCTTCCCTAAGATAAAAAGAATAAAAGATAGTAGTATTATTCTTCATCTTCTTCCGCTGTGGATTTGTAGATAACCTCGCTTTTCCATAGAGAAAAGAAGGTGTTCATAAAATGTTAAAGCAGTGCGATAAGTGGTGATAACTGTTAAAAAACCCCTCCACCAACAATCTATCAACAAACTATCGACACTCTTTTAACGGGGTAAGATTCTAGTCGATTTGAAGGATCTGGGTGAGAGGATTCGAACCTCCGACCCCTTGCACCCCATGCAAGTGCGCTGGCCAAGCTGCGCTACACCCAGGTTAGGGGGGGAAGTGTAGTAAGGAGAGCGGTTTCTGTCAATCTTGTGGGAAACTTTTCTTCATGATACTCTTGTTCTATTGAGGATAAAATTATGACTATAATGATGGAGAAGAGCTGGGTTGAGGCGCTTAGAGATGAGCTTAATAAGCCCTATATTCAAGCGCTCAAAATTTTTCTAAATAAGGAGAGGGAGCGTGGTGCAAGGGTCTTTCCTCCAGAAGAACTTCTCTTCAACGCCTTCCGCCAGACGCCCTATAACAGTGTAAAAGTGGTTATTGTTGGGCAAGACCCCTATCACGGCGTTAATCAAGCGCATGGACTCTGTTTTAGCGTGCAAAAAGGGGTTCCTACCCCCCCATCCTTGCGAAACATCTACAAGGAGATGGAGGAGGACTTAGGGATCGCTCCAGCTGACCATGGCTGCTTGGAGAGCTGGGCGAAGCAGGGCGTTCTCCTCCTCAATGCGACACTCACTGTGAGATCTGGCGCCCCGAAATCCCACTATGGAGTGGGATGGGAGAGGTTTACCGACGCTGTCATCCAAATGTTGTGTGGTAGACAAGAGCCTCTCGTCTTTATTCTTTGGGGAAGGTCGGCAAAAGAGAAATGCGCCAATATTTTAAACCACTCGGACCATCCGCACACTGTCCTAACCGCTGCCCATCCTTCTCCTTTTTCAGCAACGCGCTTTTTTGGCTGCCGCCACTTTTCTAAGGCGAATGAGCAGCTCAAAAAATGGGGAAAAGAGCCGATTAATTGGTCGTTAAATGGATAGAGAGAGAGTCAAACGAAAGAGCTCGCTTCTCTCTAT
>SDBT01009580.1_pt1 | contig 15697 bp, 8 predicted proteins | sample 2277101 | NCBI WGS metagenome assembly SDBT01 (sample SAMN10404973, study PRJNA504765) | marine sediment metagenome | isolation source: marine sediment core GS10_PC15, 103 cmbsf | place: Arctic Ocean: Southern Knipovich Ridge | collected 2010 | reverse complement strand
CCTAGCAAAGTGGTAAGGTGTGAAGGTATGGGTGTGTGTGGCGGTGGGAATTGCAGAGAAAAGTTGGAAGGTTTGAATGTTTTAAGGTGTGAAGGTTACTTTTACACTTTCGCACTTTTCACCTTTAACTGGTTTGTGAAATGTTAATTTTTGCAGGAGAACTATTATGAAGATCAAAAAGTTACTTATTTACCTGGTCCTTCTGTTCGCATTGATCATGCCGTTGCATGCGGAGATGACTTTAGGCGTCGGAGATCTGGAAAGGCCCACAGCACAATGGTGGATGGGCACACGGCCTTACGCCATCGGCGATCAGGGACTGGGCTGGATGAAAGAGGTCGAGACCATTATCGAGGCCTGGACGCTGGAGGGAAGCAGCGGTACGCTGACCTTTCCTAACGGACTGACGATCGATAATGAGACCGATAACGTGCTGACGATCACAGAGCGGTCGGAGGATATGCTATGGACGTTCGGGTCCTCCAACGATATCGCGGTAACGAGCACAACGGGATTAGTGCTGTTCGACTGGCTGGCGGTCGTGCCGGCTGCGAACCAGTTTTTGTTTAACCCCGTATCGGCTTTGGTAGGCTCGGTCGAAGGTTCTATGTACTATGACTCCGATACCAATAAGTTTTTTGGCAGGAACGACAGTACACTCGTTGAGTTCGGGGCGTCAGCAGGCACGCCGGCGGGCAGCGATACGCACATGCAGTATAACAACGCCGGCTCGTTCGGCGGGATATCGACTATCGTATGGGACGATACGAACCTGGAATTTGCGAACGATCAGGCGGCGGCATGGGGTACGGCGGGAGACTGGTTAAGCGATTTCGACGATTCGGTCGATGACCAGATGCTTTGGCGGACCGTGCTTACGACAGCGGTCGCCGATACGGATCCGATGTTCGAGATACTTGTAGATACCGGTAACGCAAACGGTACGGGACTCGATGCGGGTCAAGAAGTATTCGGGGTCGCAAAAGGTTCTCAGGCATCTAATGCCTGGTTATTTACAGTCGATGCCGAAGGCGATGTGCAGGTACTAAACGATATAGCGGTCGGCGGAAGCGCCACTATAACAGGCGCGTTCTATCAGGCTGACATTGCTGCCGCAGCATCGGGAAATACCAACCTGACTATCAATGCGGGGCTTGGCGGAACAGGCACGATCACTTTGGGTAATAGTTCAACTGGTAAAATCACAACTGATAATCTGGTTGAATTACTTGGTGATGTTGAATTAGGCGACACTTTGGCCTCAGATACGTTATCAATTTTAGCCAAACTCGATCAGGACCTGTACCTCGACGATGACACAACGGATTCACCGGCTCTGGTACTGCGAGATGCGGGCGAGGCAACGTGTTCTATCGTCAAGAAGAACGGCGCTACCGGTGACACAACGGTTACTATAGGTGCATCGTCTGATCTGTCGATATTGGTTGGAAATTTGTCGGTTGGCGACGGTTCCGGTGCTGGTACAGCATCTATGGACGGGTTAGATTTCTTCGTTTCAGGTGATTCGGAATTTGACGGCACAGTTCAGTTTGACGGTGCGGTCACGGCAGCTTCAACTATTGCTGTTACAGGGACTACAACCCTGAACGGCGATGTTGCGATCAATGACCAGATAGCTGTCGCACTCGGTTCTAATGACGAGGAGATACTTGTTACCGGAACTGCCACGAACGTAACCGCCGACAACCTTGTCGAAGTCGTTATGGCGGCCCAGGACACAAACACCTATATCCTGGCACTTACCCAGACACCGAACGGTGATGCAGATAATGACTATATTATCTGTGCGGACACAACAGGGACAGGAGTAGTGTTTAAGGTTGAAAATGGCGGTACGACAACGTGGGCGCTTGACCCGGCATCGCAGATCATCATTGGTTCGAGTGCGAATACGACCACCGACGGAGCAATCAATATCGACCATGCAACCCTGACATCCGGCAGTGAGGCGATGAACATTAAAGTAGTCGCTACAAACACCAGTACGAACGCTCAGGCTATCGTTATCGACCTTGATGATGATATTACAACGGGCGGCGATCTGGTAGGTGTTGAGATTCAGGCAAGCGACAATGACAGCGACGGGACAGTTATCGGGCTCCAGACGCTGGGGCTGATCGATGTCGGCTGGAACGCCGAAGTTGGAGCCGGTAAAAAAGCGGCGACCATCGACGCTAAGACCGTACCAAATACCCTGAGTACCGGGATATTCGATATCGATTTCGAGTCCAAGGTGGCTAACGCAGAAGCGGTGCATATCGAAGCTACGTTCACAACGGGTGCTGCAGGTGTTACTGTTGCCGGTATGGAAATTGAGCTGGTAAACAACTCTGGCAACTCCAGCGATATACTGACAGGGCTTATCATCAACGTGACAGACTCGACTGCGACCGGTACCGAAAGAGGTATCTATGTCAAAGGTACGGGTATCGAAGAAGCCTTACAGGCTGATTTTGGATACATCCGGGTCGGCACAGGTGGAACCCCGACAGTAACTCCGGGCGACGATGACATCTATGCCGAAGGCACTATCGAGGCCGATGGTGGGTTTAACACCGGCACATCGACATTGAAGGTTGCTACCGTTAATCTGACAGCTCAAGAGATCAGAGCGTTAGTCGCTACACCTATAGAATTAGTAGCTGCCCCCGGTGCGGGTGAGATTATTGAGTTCATCAGCGCCCTATTGATACTTGACCAGGGAGGTGACGCTTTCACCGAAGCAGGTGCCAACGATAACCTTGCGATCGAGTACGACGGCGGTTCTGCGGTAGCGGTATCTGAGACTATCGAGATGACGGGGTTTATCGACCAAAGCGCCGATATGGTTACACGCGCTATCCCGGTAAAAGACCCGATAGACGCGGCGGGCGATATTGTTAACAAAAACCTGGTAATCGCCGGGCTTGACGATGAGATAGGTGGTAATGCCGGAAACGAAAGCGCATTGAGCATAATCATCACCTATCGAGTTGTAACAGCGTTAGGATTGTAAAAATTAAAAAGCAGTGTGAAGGTACGAAAGCAGTGAAAGGTGGGAAGGTGTGAAGGTTTGAAAGTTACTTTTACACTTTCATACTTTTCACCTGTCACTGTTTTAAAAAAATGTAAATGTATTTAAAACAAGGAGATCTTTATTATGTCAATCGCAACGAAAACATTAGACCTGACGGGTCCCGGCGGTGAGAACAGGGAGGGCATCAATTTCAGCAGCTCCAATGCGTCCGGAGGTGAGATCATCAAGGCCGACCCGGGATCCGGTTCCAACCTTATACTGGAATACCTGGTCATTAACTGCGCTGCCGACGATACGGTTACTATCCGCGAGGACTCGACAACGATACTCGGGCCCTTCACATTCAAGGCGGCAGCACCGGTGCCTATAGTTCTTGACCTTAGAAAAAGAGGTATTCAGCTAACGGCGAATAAGGAACTGGGGGTCATTACCGGCGGTTCCAGTGCAGTCGCAGGTTATGTTGAAGTGAGAACAATATAAGATGAAAAAGCTGGTATACATTCTGGTATTGATGATCGCAGTAAGTGCGTTTGCGCATGACCGGGACATATTTCCGGCGTCAAATCGGAAGTTCTACAAGCCGGCGACCGGGGTCGCACATGCCCTTTTATCGCCGTCACATTCAGATACTACGACCGATGCGCCTACCAGGGGATCCATTATTTACGGAAACTCGACGCCGGCCTGGGATGAGCTGGCCGCGGCTACTGCCCTGGGGACATCGGCGACACACTACCTGGGGACCGATGGGACGGACGTGGGATACAGAACGACCGCACAGGTAGCGGACGATATCGAAGGTGACATCGATCATGGAGGGCTTGCGGGGCTCGGAGATCAACTCGATCACACATGGGCTTTGTACGAGGATGGGACGAATCCATTGACAGGTAATTGGTCGTTAGGCGGATTCAATCTGACATCGGTTGGCAATATCACCGGCTCTGATGTTGATGTAAGTGCGGGGATGGGAAGTTTTACAGGAAGCGGGACAAGTACTTTCGGGCAGATCATAGACAGTGGCCTCACAGCAAGTCTCGGAGTTTATACGGACGGATCGAAACAATTAACCTCAACCGCACCATCGAGTGGAGTATTGGGTTATTGGACAAGGGCGGGGACTACGATAGATACTGCAAATTCGGGCGATAATCTGAATTTGACCGGCACACTCGGCTCAGGTGCTCATACAATAACACCGGGTAATGATGTAACTGCTCTTACTATAGTCCAGCAAGGTAGTTCGATAAGCCCCCAAATCTTCATAGACAACAATGAAGGTGAAACGGCTATGATCTTCTTAGACAGTATCGGGGTTTTAAAATTTACGACCGATACTGGGAATATATCTTTACGCCCTACAGGTGATGTTGAGATAGGCACAGGGGTAAATATATTAGGTCAAACTGATGGCGGGTTTAATATTGGGGCGGCTGGTGCTAATAGACCTGCTAATATATGGGCTAAGACTGATATTACAGCAGGCGGAGTATTTCTTGGTTCAGATGGCGTATTTAATGCAGTTACTTATGGATTTACAAGTGATCCAGATACAGGAATGTGGCTTACAGCAAGTGACCAACTGGCCTTTTCACACGAAGGGTCTATCATTTTTCAGGCATTGACAACTGGTATTTTAATGGGACCTAACTTAGATATAACCCTTGCAGGCACAGGCACAGTAACTACAGGCACCGGTGGACTTGATGCAACTTCTGGCAATATAAGAACCACAGGTACAGTTCAGGGAGAACATCTTTACTCAACTGACGATATAGTAGCAGATGGCAATATTGAATTGCCAACTACTACAGCGAATGAGGGACAAATTCTGATAAATAGTTCTCCTGTTTTTCACACCTATACTCATAATCTTGCTCCCGCTAAAAATATATTTATCGGTGGTGCAGGGAATTTTACACTTCATAAAGATACATTAGACTTTGAAGGGTCAACGAATTTAGGAATAGGTCTTAGTGCATTGGACACATTAACTCACGGATACTATAATTTTGGTTTAGGAACTTCTGCCCTTACAAGTTTAACTACAGGAAACAGCAATGTAGCGGTCGGACAATTTGCTGGTTTTTTAAATATAGTGGGTTGTGGTAATTTGGATATGGGAAGGTCTGCTGGCTTCGCCAATTTAGGTAGTTTTGGTATTCATCTTGGTTATTTTGCCGGTAGATATAATACTCTCGGTAATCGACTGATAATAGATAGTCTCCCAAGAGCAAACGCCCCACAAGAAATAACAAATGCCATTCTTTACGGAATTATGGCTTCCACACCAGCAAGTCAGAGCTTGAGAGTAAACGCTGCTCTGAACGTATGGGGAAGTGCAAGTGTCGGCGATGGCACGAACGAAACACGGTTTTCTGCGGCAGGTAATATAACACAAGCAGGCACGGCTATTACGACTCTGGATCAACTTTATCTAAACGAAATAACAACGCCGACCCCCATTGCAGATGATGGTGCTATTTATACCAAGACAGACAACCACCTTTACTTTCAGGATGGTGATGGGGATGAACATCTTTTGCATGGCGACGGCTTTTCGAATATATGGTTTCATAGCATAAGCAGTGTAGAGGTTGGTATCTCAGCCCAAGACGCTTTTGCCTTGATAAATTCTTTTACAGTAGTGGGCCACGAGGACGATTTATTAAATGTAGTTGGGAACACAGCTACAAACACTCTTACTCTTTCTTCTATCGCAGGCGGGGAATACGAGGTCTCTTACCACGGCTCCATAACTGCCACAGGCGGTTCAGACAAAGAAATGGTTTTTGCATTAGGGATTATACTTGCCACTCCCAAAGACATAACCAACGTAACCGATGATACCATTACCCCTATTGTAATTACAAGTGTCGGGCACGGTCTTGAAAACGGCGACATGGTTCAGATCGTAGATGTTATCGGTAATACTGCCGCAAAAGGTTCTTTTATTGTTGACAGCAAAGCGGACGATACTTTTGTAATAGTTGCATTAGACGGCAACCCCACTACAGGGAATGGCGATTACAATGAGGCCAGTCCGACAGGCGATGTTTCAATAGTGTACCCCGGCAACATGGAAGTTCATCGCATGGTAAGAGGTGCTGATTTTGGTTCTATCTCGGCAACGGGACTCCATGTACTAGCCGATAGTGATACCTTGAGCGTCTATGTTGCAAACCTTAGCGGAGTGACAAATTTAACAGTATCTTCGATTAGCTTTAGTGTTTTCAGGATAGGAGATTAAATAATGAAAAAAGCAATTATTCTATAACGGGAGCTATCATGGCGAAAACTATAACAGCGCTTACTGACGAGGATCTTTGTAACCACGCGATCGCGATGGTCGGAGGCTTGCCCATACAATCGCTTGACGACCCTGACTCCAATGAGGCAAAGATATGCAAGGCGACTTTGCCACTTACAAAATCTATATGCCTTACTCGATGGGAGTGGAACGGGGTAACGAAGTTCGCGGACCTCGGCGGCAAACGTGACGATGCAGACCAGGAACAGGCTGACTGGGAGTTTGTGTTTAATCTGCCTGACGACTGCCTGCACGTTATCGCACAGATCGACGAGGGTAACAGCCGTAAGAAGTTCCGGCATAAGGTCATGGGCCGTCAACTGCTTACCAACGATTACAGCAATACCGACGGTAACTCAGCTTACATAGAATATGAAAGCATGAGCGATGTATCGAAGTTTTCGCCGCAGCTCATAAAATATATCGTTATCGAACAGGCGATAATACTGGCGCCGAGGATCATGGGCGTCAGCGAACAGACATCGGACTATATAATGAGGCTGGAACGTAAGTCAAGACTCTCGGTTTTGCCGGAGGCTATCGGCAGGAACCAGGCGGAGAACGATGTAAACGGCGGTAACGATGAGGGTGAAAGTATATGGATAAAAGGAAGATCGACAGGTGCTGACGGAATATCAAGATGCAGCAGCTGCGGCTGTATTTCGTGCAGGTGTTAGCGGGAAAAGCAGTGAAAAGTATGAAAGTTAAATGTGAAAGGTAAAAAAGAAAATGTTTAAAAATATAAAAGAATATTTCAGATATTTAATTATTGGGATCTTCGGTGAAAAACCATGCTGTAAAACACCAAGTGAGGAACATTGCGAACAGTGCCAAGAGATCGGAAAGGCCAGTCCATTGAATCAATGGTGAGGTTTGAAGGTGGGAAGGTTACTTTTGCACTTTCGCACTTTTTACCTTTAACTTGTTTTTGAGGTTAATATGAGTAAGCACCAAAAATTAATATTCATATTTTTATTCATAATAACGACCACGGCCTACGCGGTACTGACGCCGGGGATAAAGAAGTTTAACGGCGGTGAGTTCAGCCCGCAGATGCTGGCCCGTAATCAGTTTGTTAAGTATGATAACGCGTGTAAAACGCTGCAGAACATGCTGGTACTTAGTCAGGGGCCCGTGCAAAGGCGCCCGGGAACCAAATTCATTGCAACCACCAAAAGTAACGGCATCGCCAGGCTTATACCGTTTGAGTTCTCAAAGACCGATACATATATGCTTTTGTTCGGCGATGAGAATATGCGGGCGTTTAGAAACGGCGGGCTTATACTCGATGGTGACGATCCGTTCGAACTGACGACAGTATACACAGCCGACCAGCTTCGCCAGATACAGTTCGTACAGTCGGCGGATATAATGTGGCTGGTACACCCCGACCACCCGCCGCAGGAGCTGACACGCACCGATCATACCGAATGGACGATAGCGGACTCTGCGATAGTTACCGGGCCGTTCTTGCCGAAGAATACAACCACAACGACTATAACACCGTCAGCAAAGACAGGGACCGTAACACTGACCGCCAGCTCTGCGATATTTACGGCGAACCATGTCGGGGCGCTGTGGCAGCTGACGCATGTGGTGGATAACAGCTCTGTAAACGGGTCGTTTTCAACTACCGGGAACTCATCGACGATCAGTGTGCTGAAAAATCAGGAGTTTATATTCACCACGCACGGGACCTGGACGGGCACTGTCATCCTGCAGAGGTCGTTCGACTCGGGCAGCACGTGGCGGGATGTGCTTACCCGACACTATGAAGGGGATGGGAACCTTGACTTCTCGGAATCGGAGAAAAGGGACGATGCACTCTACCGCGTTAGGATGGATTCACACTCATCGGGGACCCTGGACTTTAACTTCGAGGCATTAACGATCGCACTGGACGGGGTAGTCAAGATCACGGCGTTTGCGAGCTCTACATCAGTAACCGCCTCTGTGCAGAGCACTTTGGGGAACACGGCAGCGACGGAGGAATGGGCCGAGGGTTATTTGTCGGATGAGAACGGATGGCCGGCGACCGTTGAGTTCCATGAGGAACGGCTTGCATACGGCGGCAATACGAACTATCCGCAGACTGTATGGCTGAGCCAGACGCGTGACTTTATTGAATTTACAGCAGGTGCGCTTGCGGCCGATGCACTTATATATACACTGCCCGGCCAGAACCCGATACAATGGATGAGGTCACAGGACTTTTTGTTCGTAGGCACTTTGGGCGGGGTGGGCAGGCTCGGCGGGAACAGCCCGCACGATGCGTTGTCAGCAGAGCCAGGCGAGATACCGACCTATAAACAGCAGTCATACGCCGGGTCGATGAACCTGCAGGCGGCGATAGCCAATGAGAGCATCCTGTTCGCTGAGCGAGGCGGAAGGGAGATAAGCGAATTTGTATTCTCGATCGAGAGTGATAAATATGTGGCTAATGACCTGACGGTATTAGCCGAACATATTACCGAATCGGGGATAGTCGAGATAGCGTTTCAGGAACGGCCGCAGCCGATACTCTGGTGCGTCAGGGACGATGGAGTGCTGTTATCGCTGACATATAAACTCAGTGAGGATGTCGTGGCATGGACGAGGCACGTTACGGACGGCGAGTTCGAGAGTGTCGGGGTTATAGCGGGTACGGAAGAGGATGAGGTTTGGGTAATAGTCAACAGGACGATCGAAGGGTCGACAAAGAGGTATGTCGAGCTGTTTCAGCCACTTGACTGGGGGACCGACGACACGGATATATGGTTCGCTGACAGCGCCCTGCAGTTCGATGGCGGACCGGCGGTAAACATTACAAACATAACGAAGGCGGACCCGGCGGTTGTGAGGGTATCGAGCTACCCGGTCGACGGTGACGGCGACGACCTGGAGGATGGTGACCAGATCAAGATACGATCTGTGTCGGGTATGACCGAGGTGAACGACCGGATCTATACGATATCGAACCCGAACGTATCTGCAAAGACTTTGGAGTTAAGGGACTCGACCGATGTGGTTGATATAGACTCCACGGGGTTTACTGCATACGGCGGCGGAGGTACCGCACAGAGGTTCGAGAAAACTTTCGGCGGGCTCAGTCATCTCGAGGGGGAAGTGGTAGTCGTGTTAGTCGACGGGATGACACATACAGATGAGACCGTATCGAACGCATCGATCACAACGGACATATGGGCGAATAAGGTGCTGGCCGGCAAGGAGTATACCTCGATACTCGAGACGATGCCGATAGTGTTCGCCAGCTCTACCGGTAGCACCATGGCCCAGATAAAAAGGATCAGCAAGGTGACGTTCGATTTTTATAAGACTTTAGGTACCGAGTACGGAGTCGACGCGGATAACCTGCGTCCGATAAACTTTCAGACGACGCAGACACCGATGGGAGATGCGATACCACTGCATACGGGGTTTGCGCCCGGGAGTTTTTCGCATGGATACAAAAAACAGAGCACAGTCTATATTCAGCAGACATTACCACTGCCGATGACCGTCCGGGCGATAGTGCCGGAGATCGAAATTTATTAGCGGGCGAAGCCCGCGGTGGGAAAGTATGAAAGTTTGAAGGTGTTAAGGTGGGAAGGTACTTTCGCACTTTCGCACTTTTAACTTTTAACTTTTAACTAATTTTTTGAGGTTCAAAATGTTTAGCCTTATAGATTATAAACCAGAGCATGCGGTCGAACTGATGAGAGGCGGCGCCAATGAACCGAACCTGGTACCGAACGAAAAGAATATAAAATACGCACATGATGTAATCACAAAAGGCCCCTGCGGAACCGGGCTATTTGACGATGAGATAGTATCGTGCGGCGGGATATGGAAGATATGGGAAGGACGCGGAGAGGCGTGGTTTTTGTGCAAAAAGGATATAGGGAATTATCACATTAACCCGGCGACAGCAAAGGACTGGCTGCATGAAAAGTTCGCAGAATGTAAACTTAACAGACTTGAAACAATGCTCGACCCTGATTTTCCGAAGGGTATTCTTTATGCCGAATGGCTGGGGTTTGAATTCGAGAGCAGAAAAGTTAAGTTTTATGCAGACGGATCGGATGCGCTTGAGTATGTAATTATCAAAGGAGACTAAGATGCCTTTTGTAGCAGCGGCAGCAATAATCGGCGGGACATTATTACAGGCTAAGGCCGAAAGTAAAGAGGCAAAACAGGCCCAAAAGATCGCCAATATAAACGCACGAAACCTCGAGGTTAAGGCTGATCAGGAAGAGGAGATCACGCGTGAGGAGATCCGAGATCTCAATAAAGAAAAAAGGAGGCAGATCTCGAGGCTCAGGGTGCTCGGCGGACTTGCGGGGATCGATGCTATCGGAACACCACTATTGCAGGCAGAAGAGATAGCGGGTGAGTTCAGCCGGGAAAAACAGTTTACAGCAAAAGGCGGACGCATCCGGAGCTTTGACCTGCGTACGGAGGCGGGATTAGAGAGGTTCAGGGGAAAACAGATCAGGCGGGCAAGCAGGTTCAGGACGGGGACAACTATAGCGACCGGGGCGTTCCAGGCGGGAAGTTTACTTTCATAAGGAAATACTATGGGAAGTTTAGCAGGATTTCGGAATAGACGGCTATCGGGAGGCAGAGGACTAGCCACGGGAGGAACGTTCATCGATCCCGGCAGGTTCTCGGCGCCAGCTCGAGAGACCGCACAGTTCGGCAGCATCATCTCAGAGATCGCCCTTTTAACCGGCGGCAGGATACAGCAGAAAAAACGGCAGATCGAAGAAGAGGAGGTCCGGGAGGTTAAACGGTTAGGACGTAAGGCTGAGACCAAGCGGGAACAGACCATAAAGAAACGCAACAACGAACTTGCGCACTCTGAGTTCGAGGATATGAAGGCGACCGTCGCTATTGACAGGAACAAATTTCTGCGAGGCCTGCGAACTACCGATGCTGATTATAACGAGATAAACAAAAACTGGCAGAAAGACAGCAGAGACTCATTCAAGGCTGCGGCCAAGCGAGGTAACCAGCCGGACGCCAAGCAGGACTTTGCGGACTATGGACGAGGTATCAAACCACGATGGGATCGCGACATAGATAATATCGCATGGGCAGTATCGTCTGCCAGGGCGAAAGTGAAGTTGTTTAACGCGGCGACAGAGCTGATGAAAACGGCGCCATCGTTCGAGGAGGGGCTTATACTTGCCAACAATACTATCGAGCGGTCACGGCTGCTTACCAGTGAGGAAAAGGACCTTGCGCTTGCGAACTCTGTGATCAATGCGAACCCGCAATGGTATATCGATAACGCAGACGGCAGGGCGAAGGAATTGTTTAATAAGTTATCACCCGACCAGAAAACAGGACTTGAGACCAGGGCGCGTACAGAGATCAACAGGATCCGGATCGAACAGCAGCGGGCAAGTAAAGAACTGAATGACCAGACCAGAAAATCCGCATCAGATCGATGGCGGAAGAATGAATTAACGGACGAATGGCTGCAGGCGAACAGAGCAAATATGGCGGCCAGCGATTATGAGAGGTATAACAATAATCTTATACAAAAGGCGAAAGATGAAAAGTCGTTTCAGGCGAACCTTATAGAGATCCAGGATGCGAACAACCGGCAGATATTCGGGGCACTCGATCAGGCAAACACAGTCGCTGAGCTTAATGAACTGCAACGCACTGTAAACCAATTCGTCAGCCCGGAGCAAAAGAAGTTATCGGTCGAAGAGGGTAAGAAGTGGACCAGCCAGATCAATTCAAAACTTGATGGGCTTATACTGACAGAGGCTGAGGGATTTTTGGCATGGTCGAAATTCGACGATAAGATCACTGCGACAATGCTTAACCCGACAAAGGCAAATATCGATGCACTTAATAAGGAGATCGACGAGGCGACGATACCGCCGCCCGGACAGTCGGCGATAATAACTATCGGACAGGCAACGAAGCTGCAGACACGACTTAACGGTATCGAGAAAAACCCGGCTGTCAAGACACGACCATCGGTATCACGGGCGCAGTTAACTATAGGAAGATTAAGGAGCCTGCAGGTAAACCTTTTGACTGCCGGCAAAGACCCACAATTTTTAGCTGGGCAGGGGCAGATACCAACTGAGGACAGATCGGCTCAGGAACTGATCATCACTGTCGAGAATTCGTTCAGCAGGATACAGACGGAACTTGATGCTTTTGTCAATACGCTAAAGCCGGATGATGAAAAATTCGACGACAAGGTCAACGACAAACTTGCAGAGCTTACCAGGCCGATCGTAACGGATGTAACTTTAAATAGCTTCGAGCGGATATTCAGCCCGAAGGAAAAAGGATTTTTCACACTGCTGGGGCTTAACACAGAGGCCGAAGAGCTGGCACAGGAAAAACTCGATACACTTAAGGATCACAGGGTATGGAAAACTTTGTCAAAAACCGAGCGGAAGGAAGCGAAGGAAGCGTTCAAAAATGGATTTACTGTCGACGACGTTGTGAAAGAACTGGGGCAATAGATGGGACGGTTAGCGGGATTAGCAGCAACACCGAAAAAAGAGCTCAAGCCGAGCAGGCTTACGGGATTAGCAACGTCTACGGCAGAGGAACCCCGCGATGAGACAGAGAGCAGATTATCGGTACTTGCCACAGCCGATAAGGATAAACGCGTCAGCGAGATCATTGAGCGGATCATTTTTTCAGATACACAGGCCGACAGCCAGGCGAACGTCGAACTGCAGGCGGAGGCCTCGGACATACTTTCAGAGACATTCGAAAAACCCGAAGAGGAAAGGGACCGGATAGAGACAGCCCTACTCATATCGAACCTGTTCGGGATGGATATTAACGATGCGTTGATGACCCAGCCGGCGATAATGAAAGAGATCTACGGGGATGCCGCCGAATCGATGGCAAAACGGTTCCGTAAGACGCCGTTCGAGGGTGGATTTTTTTCTAAGATAGGCGAGGCATACAGACGTGGTGATCAGGCGATCAGCTCGGACATAGTGGTGTATGAGGCGGTGTTCCAGGGACGCGGCAGCGTTGATGACATTCTGACCGCAAGAAAAAAGGTTAACGAGAAGATAGCACTTACACCGATCGAGGGGAATTTGCTGACAAACCTGTTCTATAAGTCAGCAAATATCGTGCCAGGCATGGCGAAGGGGTACTGGGATGCAATACCGGAGGCGGCAACGGGGATGGTAGCGGGCGGACTGTCGGCACTTGCGGTCGGTCAAGTACCGCCACTGACCTTAGTGCCGGAAGAGGCATTCACCGTGCCAACGGCATCGGTTTTGGGATTGAAAGTCGGACTGGCGTCAGGATCAGCGATGTTCTGGTACAAGCAGGGGGCGGGTAACATGTTCGCTAACATGATGGAAAAGGGATACGACCCGGACGTGTCAAGGACCGTAGCGGGGATAGCTGCCTTGCCATACGCAATATTGGAATTTTTGCAGGTCCAGCAGCTCACGCCGGGGCTGAGGACTACAATTCAAAGATCGGTGCAGAAAACCATGCTGATCGTTATGGGTAAGGCGGCCAAGAAGTATGGAGGCACGTTGACGGTTGAGGTACTGCAGGAAATAGGTCAGGAGATAATACAGATCGCAGCTGAGGACGTCGCGGGGATACTCAGCAAGGAGGGAATCGAGATAGATTCGGCGTTTTTGGCCGAGCGGATGGCTAGATTATGGCTGACAGCTAAGGAATCGACGCAGGCGATGGCACTTTTACCCGTGCCGGGTATGGCGATGGACATGAATACGGGGGTGCGGACAGTATTATCAGCCAAAAAGCTGGCGGATATCAGATCAAAACTCGATATAGCCCAGAATATACCGGTTACACCAGAGGGTGAGTTAGCTCCTGGCGAAGTACGCAAGGTGGTAACCCCTGTAACGGAGGCTGAGGCTGGCGTTGATACCCAGGAGGAGATAGCGGCTCAACAGAAGCGAACTGAGGCGGTTTTGCCAGATACTACTCAGAAGCTCAGAGATCAAGGCATAGATGTTATTGAAGATGAAAACTTTCCTATTGAAAAAGGTGCGGTAACAATTTTCAATAAGAAAACAGGAAAATTAGAGATACGTTACAATCCTAAAGTTTTGGAGATACGGCCAGACACATTAGAGCATGAAGGAGGACACGCACTTGACATTCAAAATAAATTAAGAGGGAACCTGACGCAAGCCGAGGCAGAAGAGCTGGCTACACTTTTTGGACTTCATGTGCAAGACTTCTTCCCTGATCAAAAACAAACAGAAGAATTACATCAGCAGATTACTCAAGACATTTTGGACACACCAGAAGGCGGTGCAGAAGCTACGCATGAGCAGAAAGAAGAAACTTTTGCAGAGGCATTGTCAATGTTTTTCAAGGACCCGGCAACGGCTGTCAAGGTTGCTCCGTTATTAGCCAAGAGATTAGGGATCGAAGTTTCTGAAGAGCAGGAGGTCAAGGCGGAAGTTACTCAGGAAGTCGAGAGATTAAAAGAGACTACAAAAAAACCGGAATTTAAAAAATTCTTTAAAAAGAGTAAGGTTGTTGACGAAAAAGACAACCCGTTAATCGTTTTCCATGGAACAGATAAGGATTTCGCAACATTTGAAGCTGGAAAACCGTCTCGTGAGGCTGGCCCAGACCCTGGATTCTATGGAAGCGGGTTTTATTTCACGCCTAATCCAGATGAGGCTTCCGGAATTGCCGAAGGAGTCGCAAGCGCAGAGGCTGACCGGTTGGGAGCTGATTTAAGTTTGCCAATGGTATTCACAGGTGCGAATGTCAAGCCAGTATTTTTATCTATCCAAAATCCGATGGTTCTGGACTATAAAAAATTAAAACCGCCCGAAGGTGTCGAAACTGTATTGACTGACGATACAATAAAACGGCTTAAAGAAGCCGGAATAGATGCAGATAACGAATTTCAAACTCTTGGCTTCCCTAAGGACCCGGCAACTTTTTCAGAGAAACTTGAAACCGCGGGATTTGATGGAATAATTATTAAGGACCCTCCGGAAATCACAGATAATATTGACAATATTGCGGAAATTGTAGTGTTCGATGCCGATCAGATAAGATCCTCAACAGGAGAAGTCGGACCCGCAGAAGCCGTTGCAGAAGCCGACCTGGTCGAGCCTTTAACTACCGAGCAGGTGGAGAAACCGGCTAAAAAGCGGATCATATCGGAGGATGCTTACCTGGCAGCAAAGCGGCGGATAACCGACCCGGGGAAGTTACGCACCGGGCTGGACCCATCGGACGTAAAAGACATGGCTATCATCGGGGCGTTCCACTTCGAAAGCGGCGTCAGGAAGTTCGCTGAGTGGAGCGCTAAGATGCTGAGTGATCTCGGCGAGTTCATACGCCCGCAGTTACGTGATATATAC
>SDBT01009579.1_pt1 | contig 15697 bp, 15 predicted proteins | sample 2277101 | NCBI WGS metagenome assembly SDBT01 (sample SAMN10404973, study PRJNA504765) | marine sediment metagenome | isolation source: marine sediment core GS10_PC15, 103 cmbsf | place: Arctic Ocean: Southern Knipovich Ridge | collected 2010 | reverse complement strand
GGGAATCATCAGTGCGGCTTCGTGTCGCTCTGTTTCGATCCTGCCGCGGAAACGCATGCCGGGGCGCATCCGCTGCACGTCCGTCTCTGCCAACTCCATGTCCAGCCGCACGACCTTCAGCGGATTTCGCGATGAGGATTTCCTCTGCACTGTGCGCCAAATCGAGGCCACCGAACCCGTGTATTCGACATCGGGATGCGCATCGAGGCGGAGACGGATCGGCTGACCCGTAGCCACGCGTCCGGCATCGGCCTCATCCACTTCGCCCTGGGCCATCATCATGCGTAGATTCGGAAGCTCGATGACCTCCTCATTGCGCCAGGTTGAATCGCCGACCTTCTTTTTCTCTCCACTCCAGTTGGTCACGTAAATCACCGTTCCCGATCGTGGTGCCTTAACCGTCATTCGTTCGATGGCATCCTCGATTTCCCTCACCTGCCGGTCGGCACGGTCCTTGTCGGCCTGGAGAACGGATTTCTGCGCCTCCCCTGCGCGGAGCTCGGCCTCGATCTGCCCATTCAGGCTGAGAACTTCCTTTTCCGCCAACTCGACGTCCAACCGAGCCTGCTGGAGGGCTCGAGCAGAAGAGAGGTCTACCGGAACATCAGCCTTGAGCATCGCCTTCCTCAGTCTCGCTTCTACCTCGGCGAGGCGGAGCCCTTGCTGCAGGGCTTGCTGCTCTAGACTGGCCGCGAGCTTCTCGAGGTTCTTGCCCGCTTCCTCGCTCGCCGTCTGTCGTTCCAGCAGGCGGCGCTCGAGCTCCGTGGTGTCGAAGGCCAGGACCGGCGTTCCCGCGCCGACTTCTTCACCTTCCGGGGCCATGAAGGTAATGGTGTAGTCATACATGCGCTCGACTCGTGGCGGGCCGAGCATGCTGGAGTCCTTTGACATGAGCGTGCCCTCCACCTCGACGCTGATGACCAGATCTCCGATGACCGCCTCGCTCCAGACAACTTCGTCTTCGTCGGAAATCGCGCCGGTCGCCCACCAGCCCGCCACCAATGCCAACACAACCAGCGGCACGAGCTTCTTGATCCCGCTGCTACCGAGGACGCTCCATGGGCCACGAAGGCCGCGAATGCCTAGAAAGCCCATCGTCTCGATCCTAGAGTCGTGCCAACTGGGGGGCCGTCCTCGAGGACGCACTCGAGAACATTGCAGGGACCGAGCTGCACCAGCTCCCGCCCACCGCGGGCGAGGACCAGGTACACGCCGTCATCCTCGAAGGCGAGCGCTTCGCGCGGCACCAGTACCACATCGCTCAGCCTGGTGGTTTCCACCTCGACCTTCACGGACATCCCGGGTCTCATGAGATCAGGGTCGGAGGTATCGAGATTGACGGCGACACGGAAGTAGCGCTGCATCGATCGACGCCCGGCCTCATGCGCGACAGGACTGATATCTGCGACCACTCCTGCAACCGGGCTGTCGGGGTAGGTATCCAGGGTGCATTGGGTGCGCATGCCCTCGGCAATCTTGCCGTCATCCACGTCTGACAGGCGCGCCTCGACCATCATCGCCGACAGGTCGGGGATCTCCAGTACCGGATACCCCACCCATATCATGTCGCCTGCCTGGAACTTGCGGTCCTCCCTCCGGTTCTCGCCGACGACCACAATGCCCTTGCGAGGCGCCACCAGCACCATCGTCTCGATGGCACGCTGCGCCTCTTCCACCTCGCGTGCAGCCTGTGCGAGCTCGACGTTCAGCACCTCGAGTTGGGCCGCGCTGGCCTCCTGGGTGGCCTCTAGATCGGCCACGGCCTTCTCGTGTGCCACACGTGTCTGCTCGACCGCGAGTTGTGACTCCTGGAACTGTCGACGCGATTGCACGTCCTCCGGAACGTCAGCATCGATCTCGGCTCGTTCGATCTCTATGCGAGTACGTTCGACGGCAAACTGCCTCTCAGCGAGAGTCTTGGCGACCTCGGCCTCTTGCCTCGCCAGCTCGTTGATCTTCTGCAGCCGGGCGCTTTCCTTGTCTTCGAGCTGGCTGGCGATTTGTGCGGTATCGAGCTCGACGAGCCTGTCGCCCTCGGCAACCTCGGAGCCGTCTTCGACGATCCAGCGGATTGTCGTTTCCCATTCAGGCAGATCGGGGACCACGACCGGATACCCGGATACGGCGCGCAGCTCCCCGCTCAGCAAGAGAATTTGGCGGAAATCGCCCTGTCGAACGACGAGCTCGCTGGAGTACTGCTGGTGGTCGAGGCCACCCGAGCCGGTGCCATCCGCACCCTGCACAGCGCCGGAACAGGCAGCCCCGGCCGCGAGGACCGAGGCAAAGCAGAGCACTGCCGCCGCCAGGCGGCATGCACCAAGGCCGCTGCTCAAAAGAGAGGCTCGCATCCGTAGGTTCCCTGATGTAAGACGGATGTCGCCATGATTCGGTTGACTCGATTCCTTTCCATTCTGTACGAATCAGCGTCGGAGCGCACGGCGAATCAATTCAGATCGACCGTCGTTTCTACGGTGCCGCCCTTGACGCTGACGTAGCGGATGGTCATTTCACCGTCACCACGCACCAAGTACTCCAACGTCCTGGTGACACGGCCCGGATGCCCGTTGCGCACCATGATCCGCTTCAGGTCATGCTGGTCGATCCTGAGGCTTGCGCCGGGGGCGAACTTGTTCTCTACCCACCCGGCATTGAGCACCTCGACATCGCCTTCGACGACGATCAGGTCAGGCGGCACGACTTTATTCTGGGCTGCCGCCTCGATGATCGTGGGGGCGATCTTCGAGTTGGTGAAGTCGATGCGGACGCGGTAAACGTCGTCGTCGATCTTCTCGACTCGCGTTTCACCTACCGCCATCATGGGCATCTCATCAGCCTGAAAGAGGGTGAAGGCCATGTTGCGATGGGCCAGCTCTTCCTGCATGAAGCGCGGTGGTATACGACCACGGGTCTTCTTCCAGCCACCCATCTCGACCCTGCCGTACACCGGGTGGTCGAACTCCGCCCACTCGACGTACTCGTTGCCGAACTCCAGCAGATCGTCGAAGAAGAGATTGGCCACGCCCTGACGGGGGGTGATCGGGCTGAAGGGGTCCTGCTGATCTTCCTTCAGGTCAGGGCTGGTGAAGTACTGGTCGCCGTTCCAGAGCTCGTTGGAGAAGGAGATGATGCCGAGGCCGTCGTTGGTCCAGTCGAGCACGCCCCCGTGCACCGTGTAGAGATCGCTCCAGAGGATCATGTACTCGTAGAAGGGCAGCATGCGGGCGCCGGTCTCACCGAGCGCGTCGTAGGCCTCGAGGTCCTCTGCCGTGAACTCGCCACGATGCTCGGAGCCCGGGGGGCGCAGAATCATGCCGCCGGAATTGTGGTAGGTCTGCATGCCCGCGATATTGGGGTGCGCCATCAAGAACTCGTTGACGGCGCTCGTCTCGGGTAGCTGGAAGGGATAGTCCATCGCGCCGCGCTGGATGTAGTCGGGCTGCCAGTCAGCGGCGAAGTTGCGGTTGGGGTCGTAGCCTCCTACGGGGTCCTCGTTGACACGCCCGTCGCCGTCGTCATCCGTGCCTTCACGCCCGAGGATGATCCAGTCGCCCTTCTCACCCTGCGGCACCTCTTCCATGAGGCGCCGGTCGAGGTGGCTGATGCGGTGGGTTCCTTCACCGGGGACATACTTGCGAATGGTTTCGATGACCCCGTTGCCGTTCATGTCATCGGCGGGATCTTCGTCGTAGAGGCCGTCGTTGTCGTTGTCGACCGGCACATGCCCGGTACGTGATCCCTGACCGGTGCCGTGCATGAAGTAGTCACGACCATCAGGGTTGACGGAGGGGATGATGTAGAAGACCCGTTCATCGACGAGCTGGGTGATCTTGTCGATGCGCCCGTAGTTCTCCATCAGATACCAGATGGTGTACAGGCACGTCTCGCCACCCTGAATCTCGTTGCCGTGGATGTTGGCCTCGATGTACATCGCGGACTTGCTCATCTCCGGCCCGGTGGCGGGATTGTTGATGCGCATGAGCATCATTTCGCGGCCGCCGTAGCTGCTGCCGATGGACTCGAGGGTGAGGAGCTCCGGCCACGCCGCGGCGAAGCGCTCCATCGTGGAAACCACCTCGTCGTAGTCCGTCCAGCGGTTCCACGACACCCCCACCCTGTGCTGCGGGTCGGATGCTTCCTGGGACCAGGCAAGGCTCGACGGAGCCGCGCCGGCGAAGATCAACAAGGTCAGGGCGAGTGCCCCGATGACTGCCTTCGGAATCGTTCTCGTGTTTGCGTTCACGGTCGCTTCTCCTCGCCCCTAACGGAGCGTCAACGTAGCGGTCTGCGTTCCGGATTTCTGTGATCGCAACAGCAACTCGATCTGGGCGCCGTCCTCACCCTGGATGATCCAGGTGAAGCTCTCGCGCGATCCGGAGCCGTCCAAGCTCGGGAAGAAGCTGGTCTTGGGGTCGCCGCTGATCAAATCCTCGGGCGGAATCCGCAGTTGCACCATGACGGGGTTCACAGCACCTGCCCTCACACCATGAGCCAGCGCGGTCGGCAGGAAGCCGACGTTCTCCACCTCGGCCGTGATCTTGAAGATGCCCCCACCCTCTGCGACCACCTCGGTGGAGGCAATGCGAACCTCGGAGAAGAGTGATGCCAGGTAGATGGCGAACTCGGCGTGCTTCGCACCCAGCTCCTCGACCGTTGCCGGGTCGGGGTTGCTGAGGACATAGGGCCTGAAGCCGCCGACCTCGACTGCGCCGAGGGTCGGGTGCTGAACCGGAGTCCAGTCGACGAACGCATCGACACCCTGGGCCTCGAGCCCCCGCAGGGCCTGCAGGTCAACGCCATCGCCCGCACCAGCGCCCAGGCCGGAGCGTGCCTCCTCGCCTGCTCCAGCGCGAGGATCACCAGGGCTGCCTTCGTCATCTCGCTCCACCTCCGGCAAACCCCAGCCCGGAGTCGAGAATGCGGGTACGCCGTACTGGAAGTAGGCGTACTCGAAAAACGCTCCCTTCGGAGCACGCGTCGCGGCGAGTTGCTCGATGCCGGTGATCTCTTTGTACCTTTCGCTGACGGTCTCGAAGTAAGCGCGATCGCCGTCGTTGACCGTAGTGGCCGGCTGGGGAGCAGGCGGCCGCCGCCTGCCCTCCTGCGCCTCCTGCTGGCCGAAACCACCTGGGAATCCACCGCCGAAACCAAAGAAGCCGCCTCGCCGGCGTCGGCCCACCGAGTACATCCCTACATCGGTTGCCTCGGCGTTGCTGGCGTCGGCGAAGGCCAGTAGGTCAACGGTCGACGGAGGACCGAGCTCACCGCGCTGGTTCGGCGGGCTCACGAGGTTGTCGCTCTCGCCGTAGGTCAGAACGATGGCGATGTTGCGGTGAGCAACGACGAAATCGACCAAACCCAGAGTCTCGAGCTCGCTCACCATGTGCGGTCCGGCGTCAGCCTCGTAGTATGGGTATTCATGCTGGAAGTTGCGGTTGATATCGACGCCGCCTGGACCGTCCTCGTTATAGAAGCCGTCGCTGTCGTCGTCGACACCTTCCCAGTAAATGCTATAGGTGCCGGCCTCGCCTTCGGCTGGATCCGCGCGCTTCATGAGCCGCGCATCGTCGGGGTGCACCATGTAGGCGCCCGACGGGTCCTCCACACGCATGACGGTGATGAGACCGTCACCGTTGAGGTCGTCAGGACCGTCCTCGTCCACGCGAGCATCGTTGTCGTCGTCGTAGGGTCGCGTGTTCTTCCTGGCGTCACTGCGAACAGATGCAAAATAGCGCTCCGCACCATCCGGGTTGACGCGCGGAACAATGTAGAAGACGTGCTCGTCGACGAGTGCCTGGATCACCTCATCCGAGGAGTAGTCGTGCAGCAGGCGGTGTGCCGTGGCGAGCGCCAGCTCGCTGCCGATGAGCTGGTCACCCTCGAAGTTGGCGGCAATCAATAGAGCCGGCCGCTGTTCGAGCGGCACACCGGCCGGGTTGCCTATCTGCAGCATCCAGACGTCGCGCCCCTCGATCGTTTGACCGAGTGACTCCAACGACGCGATATCGGAGTGATGATCGGCCATCGTCTGCAGCATGGTCGTCACTTGCTCGTAGGTACGGTAGCCGGTGAACTCTTCGTGCTCCTCTTCCTGGAACGCCATCGTCCCGCCCGGGAATCCGGCCACCACCAGAAATCCTGCCAGCAACAAAACGAGCCGCGGTGCCCGATGGCGCCCGCGACTCCGTGTGGTCGAGATTATCTTCACTTCCCTGCCTCCTTCCGGGCACGTCCTGACGTGCCCTCTGCTGCTTCCTCTCGAAGATGAGCTTCAGGGGCCGGCCGCTAGGGGGCCGGCCGGTAGGGGGCCAGCCCCGATAGAGCCGGCCCCCCCCCAAGGGCGTGTTGCCGGCGAGCCGGCTCAGTTCTGTTCGACGACCTTCATCCAGTGATCTTTCTGAATCGATATCCGGCGCTCGAGCTTCTTTTCGCCGACGGTCAAAACCACGGTGTAATCACCGACCGGCGCCGGCGAAAACACGTAGTCGGGATCCATCGGCCGGCCGAAGCGCCCGAAACCGCCACCGGACTGGCGGCGGCGTTCCATCGTCTCCTCGTACTGCCGGCGCTCTTCCTCGGTCCGCTCGCGTCGCACGGTGCCGTTCCACTCGACTTTGTTGAGCCCGGCCTCGTTGGTACCCTCGAGCTCGTTGATCAGGCGCGTTCCCGAGTAGATGGAAATTTTCGGTGCCTCGGCGGCCTCGTTCTCCAGGTAGTAGTAGATGAACGCCGCGATAGGTTCGCTTTCGCCGGTGAAGAAGTTATGCGAGCTCACCGCCCGTCGATCGTTGTCCACCCAGCGCACCATCGGCGCCACGTCGAATAGGTAGGCACCGTGCGCGAGAATCTCGGGAGAGATCTCCTGCAGTGGCGAGATGTCGGCAACGAAGATGCCCTGCCCATGCGTCGCGACGACGATGTCGTTCTCACGCGGATGAACCAGCAGGTCGTGGACCGGCTGTGTCGGCATGTTCTGGCGCATCGACGCCCAGCTCTCGCCCGCATCCAGCGACACGTAGACGCCCATCTCGGTACCGATGAGCAGCAGGTTCGGGTTCTTATGGTCCTCACGGATGACGTTGACCGGTGCGTCGGGCAAGCCGGAGGCGATCGGGGTCCAGGTCTCACCAAAGTCCCTGGTCATATAGACGAACGGCCGGAAGTCGTCGCGCCGGTATCCGGTGTAGCTGACGTAGGCGGTACCGGGATCGTGGTTCGACGCCTCGACGCGGCTCACCCAGTACTCCGGGTTGCCGGTGATGTTGTCGTTGAGTTGCGTCCAGTCTTCACCGCCGTTCTGGGTAACCCAGACGTTGCCGTCGTCGGTGCCGACCCACAGCACCCCGGGAACGATCGGCGACTCATCGATAGCGGTGATCGTGCTGTACTGGATATTGCCGATGCCGCGGATCTTGTCCGGGTCGTTGGTGGTCAGATCCGGGCTGATCTCCTCCCAGTTCTCGCCCCGGAATGAGGACCGCAGCAGCACGTTGGCAGCGTGATAGATGACGTCAGAGTCATGCCGCGATACCAGAATCGGGGCGTTCCAATTCCACCGTAGCTGCTCTTCGTCCTCGGCGCGCGAGTAGCGGATCGATTTGCGCTCGCCCGTCAGCAGGTCGAGGCGAGACAGCGGACCAAACTGCGACTCGTTGTACACGTAGCGGTTGTTCGACCAGTCGACGACGTTGTACATGCCATCGCCGCCACCGACGCTCTCCCAGTCCTCGAAGTAGATCGGACCGCCGTCACGCTTCGTGCTGGGCCCGCGCCACGAGCCGTTGTCCTGCAGGCCACCGTAGATGTTGTACGGATACTCCATGTCGACGCCGACGGCGTAGTACTGGGCCAGGGGCATGTCGTCGGGGTGGTACCAGTTCAGTCCGCCGTCGAAGGAAACGCCCATACCGTGGTCGTAGCCCATGACCATGTGCTTGGAGTTGGCAGGGTTGATCCACAGGGCGTGGTCGTCGCCGCCGAACCTCCAGGCGCGCTCCCATGTGGCTCCGCCGTCGGTGGATTTCTGCGAGCGGGCACTGAGAACGAAGACGTGGTCGGGGTCGTTGGGATCGACGATGATGCGTCCGTAGTAGTAGGGGGGGGTGCCGCCGACGCTGCGCTCCTCCGGGCTAACGGCGTGCCAGGTGGCGCCGGCATCATCAGAGCGCCAAATACGATCGTTGACCGGGCGCACCTCCGGCGGCCGGCCGTCGAGCAGCTCCTGGTAGCGTACGTCGTCGGAAACATCTTCCGAGTTGGTGTCCTCGATCACCGCATAGACGATGTCGGGAGCCGACATGGCGACGTCCAGGCCAATGCGCCCGAGCATGCCGGCAGGAAGGCCGTTGGTCAGCATTTCCCAGTTGTCGCCGCCGTCGTTGGTCTTGTAGATGCGGCTGCCGGGGCCCCCCTCGTTGAAGGTCCAGGGTTTGCGCACCTTGTCGTAGGTGGCTGCGTAGAGCACGTCGGGATCGCGCGGATCCATGACCACATCGACGACTCCAATGTGCCGGGTCGTTTCGCCCTCGAAGTTGCCACCTGGCTCAATCACATCGGTGAGCACGAGGTCCCAGGTGTTGCCGCCGTCAGTGGTCCTGTAGAGGCCGCGTTCCGGGTTGTCGGAATAGAGGTGGCCGAGAGCGGCAACGTAGACGATGTCGGGATGGGTCGGATGAATGCGAATGCGACCGACGTGCTGCGACTCCGGCAGGCCCATATGCGTCCAGGTCGCGCCGGCATCGGTGGACTTGTAGACGCCATTGCCCCAGTAGGCGCTGCGTGAGTTGTTTCCCTCGCCGGTGCCGACCCAGAGAAGGTTCGGGTCGGAGGGTGCAACCGCCACGGCCCCGACCGAGAAAATGTCGTCGATGTCGAAGATCAACTCCCAGGTCAGGCCGTTGTTGACGCTCTTCCACAGGCCTCCCGAGGCCGTCGCGGCGTAAATCGTCGCCGTGTCCTGGAGCGGAATAGCGTAGTCGACGAAGCGGCCTCCCTGGCGCATCGGCCCGATCTGCCGGTATTGCACGGTGCGCAGCAGGTCCTCAGTGACCTTCACCTGCTGCGGGGCCGGGGCGCTCGGAGAGGGCGATGCGATGGTGCTGGAGATGGGCAATAGCGCAATGAGCAACACAGCGATACTGCAAGCGCGGAACGACCTACCGACAGGGCTCATCGAACACACTCCTCCCGTGGGCTCAGGTGCATTCTCCATCGTTCTCCTGGCGCGGACGCGGATGGACCAGCGGCCAGGCAGGCAGAGAGGCGCAGATCGAGCAAGGGGACTTGAAGAGTGACAGAGGGACGGAGACAGGGGTGGACAGAGCGCGAGGTGGAGCGAGCGCCAATGGGTGCCTCCGTGAATGCCGCAAGGACTGGGCAAAGACTCCTTCGCAGCGATCCTAGCAACGATATGCCCTGCACGTCACGCCGGAGAAACGGCCCAAGGAGCCTTTTTACATCTTTAACAAACCACAGATGCGCAGCTACACATACATCGTATATCTGATGTATGCTGCCCAGATGAGGAGACTACAGATCATGATCGACGAGGATCTCGACGACGCCCTAGCGCGCAAGGCGCTGGCGGAGGGAACGTCGAAGGCTGCGCTCATCCGCGAGTTCGTGCGCGAGCGGCTCTCGGCTCTCCCTCCCCTGGAGGCCGACCCCCTGGGGCAGATGATGGGAGCGGACGAGTTCGACTTCGAGCCCGTCGATGAGGTCGTCTACCGATGATTTTCGTAGACACCTCGTTCTGGATTGCGTTGCGAAACCGCCGTGATCCTCATCACGAGGAGGCCGAGGCTCTGCTGCGCGAATTCTCTGATGCCGCCTTGGTGACCAGCAATCATGTGCGCGGCGAGACCTGGACCTATCTGCGGCGGCGAGCCGGACACGGGGCCGCGGTGGGTTTTTTGGACGCGGTCGAGCATTCGCCACGTGTCCGAGTGCTGGCAATCGATGCGAAGCAGGAAGAGGAGGCGCTGCGTTGGCTGCGTCGTCACGACGAGCGAGAGTACTCGTTTGTGGATGCCACCAGCTTCGCCCTCATGCGCACGTCCAAGATTCGTCAGGTGCTCGCCTTCGACGGCGATTTCACCGCTGCCGGATTCATCGAGCTCAGGACCTAGGGTCTAGAAGTCCGGGCTAGACATCGAACGCCATTACCCGGTCCATCCAGGCACGGGTCTGGTCGCGGCCGTCGGGAAGCGCGGCGAAGCCCGCCTTCTCAGTGCGAAAGACCACGGGAGCGGCCGTGATGTCGGCCGCGGTGAGCTCATCGCCCATCAGCCACTCCTGCCCCGAGAGCTGTTCCTCGAGCTTTGCGGTGGCCTCGTCGAACAGCTCCTGCGCGTGCGCGGCCACCTTCGCGTCTTCCTCTCCAGCGAGTCGCAGTGGCAGCATCATCTTCATCGCGGCGGCGAGCTCGTGGCGAGCGAATCCCTCCCACTCCTCGATCTCCCATATCCTCTCGCGCGATCCAGCGAACAGCCTGGGCGTGTCGAGGAAGTTGGCATCGAGGTAGCGCAGGATGGCAGCCGAGTCGAAAAGCACGCTGCCGCCATGAACCATGACAGGCGTTAGGGGTTGTCCCGAAAGACGTTCGATCTCACTGCGATCAGAAGGGTCGATGGTCTCGAAGGTGAAAGGGATGCCCTTGTGCTTCAGGGCAATCCGAACCTTCATGTTGTTGGAGGTCTCGAAACCGTAGATTGTGATGTGTTCGGCCATGTGTTCACCTCGGCGGGACTCGGTAACTCGGGCCACCGTGCTGGCGACGGCCTGGGTAGCGGAATGGGCAACGGAGAATCGTCCGTCGGTTATTATTCGTGTAGCATCTCCAGCGCCTCGCCGCCACTACCCTCTGCACTGCCATCCGGTGCAGAATAGGGGGCGCGCTGGGAGATTGGTGGCAACTTCAACGGGGCATGGGCTTCCTGTGAGCTTCCGGGGGATCTTTTCCGACGTCCGCGGCTTCCTGCTGCGCAAGCCTGAGATTTCGACTCTAATCGAGTTCAAGACCGAGGCCGCGCGGGAAGACTACAGCGAGCGAATCCTGCAGCGCATCGACATGGATGTCAGCAAGTATGCCGTGCTGAACATCCACCGGATCGGAATCGAGGCACCTGTTCGCCTCGTCTTCGAAGAGCTGATGAGATGGGACAGCGATTCCACGACCTGGCCCAATCATCTAGCCCTCGTGGAGCGCATCGACGGGAACATCGAGCACGTGGATGTGTTTCTGCTCGGAAGGAAAAAGACCCTGTTCGGGATCCGGAATGGCTTCCTGGGGCTTCGCTTCATCCCGCTGTTCCGCATGGACGCTCTCGAGATCCACGACACTCCCGAGTCCGCCGACGTCGACAATGCTCGCTACCTGCTCTACAGATGCAGCGGCGGTTACCCGATCGGCATCTTCGTTCTCTATGCGCGGTCACCGATCGTCGATCGCGGCGAGGTCGAGCAGACGCAACTCTTCTCGGGTGTCGGGTTCGATTTCTACGGTGAGACGAACTCGGGAGGGCCGAAGATCTTCAACCGGATCTGGGAGAAGTTTCACAACCGTGTCACTGCCCACGTCCTCAACAAAATCAAGGAACAGTGCGAGAGCGACTTTCGTAAGGTACGCGGCGAATCCTGATGGCTTGCCACGGTGAATCCTCATGGATTGCCGCCGTGAATCCTCATGGATTGCCGCGGTGAGACCGCATGGATTGCCGCGGGGAAACCGTGGAGGGTTTAGAAATGGGACCCGCGGGCAAGTAACAATAGAGCCATGATCACTCTCATCGGCTATCTCATCCCCATCGTCATCGCGGACGTCGTCAATCCCGTATTGCTCGCGGCGGTTGTCTACGCGTTGGCTAGTCGCCGCCCCTACACGACCTCGATGTCAGTTCTGGCGGGCTGGTTCTCTGTTTATCTGCTCGCGGGGGTGATCCTGGCGGAGAGCGTAGACTGGATCGCTGCCCGGCTGGCGAGTCCGGGGCCGATCGAATTCAGCGTGCAACTGGTGGTCGGGGTGCTCTTGTTGTTGGTCGGATTCCAGGCGGTACGGGCGAGCGCGCCTCCCAAGAGATCTGCCAGGAAGACCGAGTTCAACGAGAGCAAAAGCCTGGGAGTACGATCCGCCTTCTTCCTCGGCGCCTCCATCAATGTCATCAGCTTGCCGTTCGCCGTGCCCTACTTTGCGGCGGTCAACCAGATCGTCAAGGCCGACCCGGAGTATGTGACCGGCCTGTTCGTGCTCATCCTGTACAACATCCTCTACATCCTGCCGTTCCTCGGAGTGATCGCCGTGCAGGCGATCTTCCGTGAGCAGAGCCGGCCCATGCTGGAGCGGCTCAGCGCCTGGATGGACCGCATCGGCAACGTCATCCTGCCGGGTTTGCTCCTGCTGCTCGGCGGCGCACTGCTCATCGACGCCATCGTGTACTTCGCCACCGGCGCTCCCCTGATCCCGCAGCGGTAGCGCGAAAGCTCTTACTCTGCTCGCAGCGCCTCCACCGGATCCACGCGGGTTGCCCGCAGCACCGGTACAGAGATCGCCGCGAAGGCAACCAACAGCATCACGCCTGCGGCTGCGAGGACATAGAGCGGGTTCAATGCGCTGATGCCGTAGACCATGCTGCGCGTGATGGTGGTCGCAGCGAAGGCGCCCAGGAGCCCGAGCAGGATTCCTGGCGCAAGCAGCCACACGGCACGCACCGTGAAATGCCTGAAGACCAGCGTCTTGTCCGCGCCCAGTGCAATCCGCACACCGATCTCGTGGGTTCGCTGCGAAACGGCGTACGGCATCACGCCGTACGTTCCGGCGACGATCAGAATCAACGCCGTGCCAGCGAACAGGCCGACCAGCAACATCGAGAAGCGACGACGTCCGGTCAGTACCGCTGCACTGGTACCCGCGGCTGCAGGCAGCAACCCCCGAACAGCGCGGCAGTTGGAAGATTTCGGGTGGCGGGTACGGGATCCACTGGCCGGAGATCGACGAAGACCTGAGCGTCGAGGGTCTCCTGCGGGGCGCACCGGCTCCAGGGGTCCGAGCCGAGGCCTAGCCTGGAATCTTCGCTCTCGTCGGCATGGGTCACGCTCAGTCCGATGCGGTCCCCCCCACGTCCGAGGCCATCGCCTCCTCAGGGGTCCCTGACGCCGCCGTCGGCAATTCCACCTCGGCGTGCAACAGACGGCGGATCGGCTCGTTGGGCCCCATTTCTTCGAGGATGTGGGCAATGATCTTCCACGATCCGTGGCGCCTTTCTTCGACGCCGACGAGTTGGAAGAAGCGGTCGTCGACCTTGATGGTCACCAGTTCGTCCCAATCCTCCTTCTTGCGGGAGCTGATGATGACGAGCCGGCCGTCCTCTTCAAGGATGGCGCGATCGGGCAGGTGCACGGGGGCAAATTCCCGAGTCTCGCGCCAGCGCCGCCGGTGACCACGAATCTCCTCGTACGCCCGGATCGCCGCCCAGGCCCAGAGCTCGCCGACGGCTTCGCCATTGGAGAGGTACGCGGCAATGCGTACGAGGCCAGTCAGCGCGATCGACACCAAAAACCATGCCGTGGGCGTCAGGTGGTAGCTGACCCAGCCGAGGGCGCCGAGACCGCTTCTCGACATGTACCCCATGCTCTGGTCGAAATACAGCAGGAAGCCCACGGGCATCTCGACGAGCCCGAGCAGGAATGACCAAAGGGGGGCGTTAATGTCGTACTCCCGAACGAGCCCTTCGCGATGAGACTCGGGGAGAATGAGGCAGAGGAGTCCCACAAAGAAGGATCGCATCGGCTATCAGGCTGCCATTGTCGCGGCTCGTTTCCAATTGCCTGGCACATTTCTTGGAAGCCGGGATCAGGTGGCCATCTAAGCTCCATAGGAGCTAAGCCCGTTGGCTCAACCCCATGAAGTAAGATGGAGGAGATTCGTGAGGGTTTCGGAGGTCTACGTGAAGTTCCGCGTTCTCATCGCACAGGACGAAGACGGCGTCTTCGTCGCCGAGGTACCTAGCCTCCCCGGCTGCCTCTCGCAGGGCACTACACGTGAGGAGGCTGTGCTGAATGTGCGCGAGGCGATCGAGGCTTATCTCGAGAGCCTCAAGGAGAGGGGTGAGCCGATTCCACCACAAATCGATGAAGAGGTCGTGGAAGTCGCAATTTGAGCACCCTTCCCAGAATGTCCGGCCGCCAGGTCGTGGCCGCTCTCAGAAAGATCGGCTATCAGCGCGATCGCCAGCGGGGGAGCCACATCGTCCTTAGGCGGAAAACGCCGCCCCACCGTCGCCTTGTGATTCCCGATCACAGGGAGATCGCCAAGGGCACCTTGAGGGCCATCCTCCGGCAAGCTGGCCTGACACCTGAGGAGTTCAGGAAGCTGCTGTAGGTGAGTGGCGTCGCCCGGGTCGCCGGGGTGCCTGCGGGTCTGATCGCCCGGTGTTGGACTTCCGGGGCTATGAGGACTGTGCCATTCCGAAGCGCCGCAGTGGCCCTATTGGTGGTCGCCGCTCTGGGTATCGGTGTCCCTGGACACCAGCTCACGGATACGCATGAGCACGCCGCACAGCCAGAGCAGGCTTGGTTCGGCAGGGGTATGGCTGTCACTTCTGATGACGCCGTGACACCCAGCGATGACGCCTTCCATCACGACGATTGTTTCGGCTGCTGCGCAAACATCCTGCCCGAACATTTGATTCGGCTGCTGTCCTCAGCCACCCAGGTGCCCGGCGCTGTCGAAGTGCCGCCCGGCGACAGGTCTCCTCTCGCCTCACCTATCTTTCACCCGCCAAACGCCTAGCCTCCCGCGCCCCTGCGAGCTCTCCCTGCCCAGGTCCATCTTCTCGACCTCTCGTGGAAGACCACTTCGAGACTCACACCTGAGCGATCTTCATCATCCGGCGCTTGGCTAGGTGCAACCCGACAGTGCCGAGATCGCCCCGTACCCATGAACAAGGGATGTTTCATCATGTGTTTCGCGTTCCGAATGACGCAGGCACGACTTTGTGTTCTGATGTTTCTCGCCTCGCTTCTGGCGGTCGCTGGGCCGCTGAATGCTCAGCAGTCATCGGTGCCACCGGACGCCGGGGTCCAGCCTGAGACAAGTCAGCCGCTCACCGCCCTCCAGGAAGCAGCCGAGCGACAAGTGCCACCAGATACCCAACCAGCGCAGGCAGTTCCGACCCTCCTCACCCTTGAGCTGGCCACCGAGATCCTCCTGCATAGCAATCCCACGATTCTGGCCGCGCGCCAGGAGGTGGTGGCCGAGCGGGGAGTCGAGGTGAGCCAGTCCGAGCTTCTCGAGACGGTCCGCGTGGTGAAGTTCGACCTGCAGCGTCGCCACTACGACGTCGTGCTGGCGAGGGTCTGATTCCACAGCGGAAACGGTGCAGGCACTCGTTTCTCATCACGCTCCCGCTGCGTGCTAATCTGGCGCCATGACCTGGTCGCCTGAGCTCGAGCCGTACATTCGGCTGGGCTCGTTCCTGAGCATCTTCGTGGTGATGGCGTTGTGGGAGATGGTGGCCCCCTGCCGCCAGCTCATCACCAAGCGCAGGAGCCGCTGGCTCAACAATCTCGGGCTGGTGGTCGTCGACACCCTGCTGCTGCGCGTCGTTGCGCCGGCCGGGGCCGTCGGAATGGCCTGGTTTGCCGACGCTCGCGGTTGGGGCGTTCTGAACCTTGTCCCAGTCAACGTTCCGTTCTGGGCCAAGGT